>Ga0058701_10005405_pt1 | contig 10593 bp, 3 predicted proteins | sample AgamicOrMae_FD_97039 | JGI IMG/M metagenome (GOLD analysis project Ga0058701, IMG submission 97039) | Agave microbial communities from Guanajuato, Mexico - Or.Ma.e | ecosystem: Host-associated > Plants > Phyllosphere > Phylloplane/Leaf | place: Guanajuato, Mexico | collected 2012-06-04 | reverse complement strand
GTCGGGTCTTTGTCAGAGCTGCAGCTAATATGTGGCGTGGAAACTTGTTACCACCTTTCTTAGATCCGATGCATTTTCTTTCTTTTTGTCAACGAGGCCGCGTCACTAAAGTACACTTCCGAACACTGACGTCAGAAGTTTTCTCAGAGGCCAAGTGTGAGTGGTTAGCATTGCCTCGTTACCAGTGATGGTGTGATTCTCGGTTAGAGGTTCGTGGTTCAAATCCTCGATGAAATGCCGTGGGCAGCCTCGCAAAATCGCGGAGATCCTTGGTAGGTGGTCGGATGGGTGACACCTCGCCTTTCACCTTGGAGGAATACTGTATTCCTCCAAGCTTTCACGGAGTCGCTGACATCTTCCTGGCCTCAAAGCTGACGAATTGTGCGTCAGGAGGTAGCCCCTCGAACACCCCATCCCGACTGACCTGGCGAGTTAAGGGGGGGGGGGGTAACCATGGGTACTTTTGGTATTTTTTTATTTTTAAAAAAGTTTTTAATACTTATCTTCGTACGTTAAAATGCCCCCCCCCCCAAGTGCTGTGCGGCGTGTTGTATTTTGAAGTTACTCTCCTATTCACACCTCCACATAAGGAGCTTCATTTCTTGTCTTGGACTTTTCCCTGTACACCGTGCGGTTTCGGCTGTGATACCTATTGGCTAACAGATGTCACCCGCGTTGAGCGCTATACTCAGTCTTTCTACTTCTATAAGGTAGATACTTGGAAGGTAGGGAGAGGTAAAGAACTGGTAGGTCAGGATAGATAACGTCAGGCTTTTATTTTAATAGGTGAGTTTAGGCAAGGGAGAGTTCAGTATATTGAGGTTGAACACAAGCAAAGTTTGATCACGGTAAAAAAATCAAGGCTAATTTAAAATTGATATTCTTTTTACATTGGTTTGACCCAAGGATTGGTCCTATTTAAAGAAAAGGTATTTTAATTAGTCTTATGAATATGGATATTTATTGGCTTTGCACTCTGGTCTTAAGGCATGATTCGAAAAAGGACGATTTCAACTCTCGGAACACTCTTCTAACTGCGCCCGTCTGTTAGCTGAGGGTATAAAAATATAACAGTATCAGCGACCTATAGTGAAAGTGTAAAACTGGGAAAAATGAAAACAGGCATTTAGGTCGTATTGGCAAACATTACCGCTAAACTTCCTAAAAATATTTCAGACCATCATTTGGTAAGCCATGCTTTGGCAGCCTCATCCAACTAAATTTATTACCGTAACCGTCCCTTAAAGATGCGCAAATGTATCGATACCGTTCCAGTACAGCGCACCATTTCAGTACAATGTACCCTTTCACTTTTTTATCTCTTGTTCAACATCTCTTCGTCAGGCCAAGTTGAGCGATCTTTGAACGAGGAGCAGGTTACCTAAGCTATTTTAAGGTAACCTAGAGTGAGGCACAGCGCCCAACCCAACATACATGGTTGTATTTCGTTAATACTCGCAGTAAAATGAAGGTCTGGATTTGAAATGAACCTATGTGGAACGCAAGAGGTAGAAAATGCAACCTTTGAAATTATAAGAGATAGGCGAAGCGGACCCTTCTCCTGAGAAGTACAGAGATGTTTGCGGTACTGATGATTGTGCGCAGCCTCGCAGGTGCAACCACTCCTGCCGCAGTTTTTGCGTTGCAGCTGCAGACGTGATGGACAACCGAGAAATATCTTGTGACAGCTAATGTGGATAATTAGGCAGCAAACAGTCAGCCGGTGAAACCTTGACCAGGGTCCGGTCTAGTCATGCAAAATATCCTGCGGTGTGTTTGTTTTGGGTGCAACCAAGTCGAGGACCAACACTTGGCTATCGAGCTGACGTGAAATTCAGATTGTATCAAAAGCTGTTATTGGGGCGTTTCTGTTTACAGTATTTGTAAATTCTTAACATTGAGATGCTTCAAGGGGGAGCGGTTCATTGTTTACTTTACGAATGGGAGATTTTTCGAGGGTGGTATCCTATTGATCGGCTGAAGTTGTTGCATCAGCTTAATTCATCTTGACATTTAAACTGACCATTAGAACAAACAAACTCGCTTCATCACTTACTAATACCTGTTGATGTCGTCGTATACCGGTTTGGATTTCAAACGTATTGTCTTTGGGTTGTTTTCAAAGCCCACCAATCAAATCGAAACACAATAAGAAGGCTTGGGGAGAGCTTTTCAGGAATGTGACGCACAATTAGCGAGTCTTCTTATTAATCTCTGTAGCAGTGCTGTTTATTAGTTACACCAGTAATGACAGACTTATAAAATAGGCCTAATGTTAATGAGGATCGTAATTATAAGAAGTAGAAATCATACTGAACTTTAAACTATTGTTTCATAGTTTTATTGGGAAAGCAAAAATTTTATCTTTTGAGTGCCAGGATTATAAGAGTTTTCTAGTAGCAATGGTGTTAAAGCAAATTATCATTAATTTTTTCATGCAAAGCAACTGCTATGTGCTAACAGCAATGAATGTAGCCTGTTTTGACCTCTTGTAAGAATAGCACTCATCCTTTTCAGGCGGTTGAAGATGATCATTTTAAAGACGTTTAAGAAGGCCATAGGTTTTCGGTGGATCGCAAACCTAAAGTTCGCATGCGTGACAATTTGCATTATCGGGCGTTTACCGATTCAAAACTGTTGATGCTACATAATTTCCTGTCGGATTCTCAGATTTGAATTTTTGGCAAGTAAACGCGCGGTAAAATTGAAGAAAGACGGTTGATTTTAGGTTAGGAAACGCTTTGAAAAGATGAGACTCTCTTAAGCGGAATTAAACCAATTAGACATTTTTGAAACGGCCAGCAAAAAGGCGAGTCCTTCTTTCCTTCAGCATCTGAAGACATCGATTTGTTTTCTGCTACTAAAATATAAATTAGTCGATTTTAAGTGACTTTTATTATCCTTACACAATTAGTCTAACGTGTAAGATAAATAGTAGGGTACGTTTCTGGTGTAATCTAAGATTTTTGGGCTTCAAACAGTGGTTGCGCGACTTGGTTACCCACAGCGTTGCATGCATGTCTACACGACAAACGTAAACATCCCTTCACAATACGATCAGCTAAAAAGTCGTGTCGGTCCGAATCTGCTTTGATCATCCTAAGACGCGGTGAATCCCCAAGAGCCCACCCTCCCAACATCCACCACTTAGAGCCTAACCGTCCAAAGATTCCCCCTCATCCATGAAAGTTCTAGCCACATCTTTTCAACAAACCACGTTAGATCTGCCTGAAAACTCATTCTTGACTAACGGAAAAAAATCTTTATCAGCAGTTCATTTTCAGTTTTAAGCTTCAGTCTCTTAAGTGTATCAGAATTGGCCAGAGACACTGTAATGTAGCCCCTTCTCTGCTCGGTTTGGTGGGGTATGTTCGAAGATATGTGGATTGACCACCGTCTTTTTGGCCCAGGGCTACGTGGTCACTCTATGACAACTGGCTGTCTTGGGAAACTTTATTCGTTGATCAAAAGAAGATGATAGTAACAACCCTTCCTTTTTCCGCATCGCGCCGACCAATTTAGTTAGGGAGCACGCTCCGCTAGGCCGGCGGGGCGAGCGCCCCTAGTTTGACTTTCCGCCGAGAGATGGCGTCGGCTGTACGCGGAAGCGGCGATTTGAAATCTCTTCAGATTTTTTATAACAAGACCATGTTTCTGATAGAATTCGTTTTGTTTAAAAATATGTGTTTAATTAATATCTAAATTTGTCGTAATTTCGAAATTATCTTAGTAACGGTAGTTCTTTCCTTGATTGTATGTGATTGATTAAAGTTGATGGAAAGGAATGGGTGTTGCCTGACACAGTAGAATTCTATAGAAAAGATATATTTCCTTGATGAAGATCAGGCCAGGTAAATTGAATCAGTGGCCCTTCGTATGGTTTTACATATTTATGCTCCATCTGTTTCTCGTTTTCAATATAGTATAGGCGCTGGCTGCTTATTCCACCTCCACCTGGCGTGCGAATATGTCTGGTCACTTTTCTGACCTAAATTAACATTTAGTATATTTTTACAGAAAATGAAATCTTGATGTATTTTTGACAACTGTTCCACAAGGACTCTATCGTCGAATATTGATAGACTATGACCAGAACCTAATCGTTCAGAACTTCTACGCACTTGCATATGTGTCTTTCTTTCCAAAGTCTTATTATGAACAGTGTGCAGTATCCGCTTAAAGTGGGCATCAAACTGATGTCATGAGGATCAAAATGACAATTTGTTTTAGGCAACTACTCTGCATGAAAAAAAAAATGTGCTTGGGAGATGGTAAGAGTCAATTTTAGGTCGGCTCAAAACAAGCGTGCGACCTGGTATACACGGCACGTACTAAACGGAGCTTCTGATATATCCGGAAGGTACAAGCTTGATTGTTCATTTAAGCTTCAGTTTTTTTTTGTTTTTTTTTCATATTTATTCCGATTCAACGAATTCGCGATATTTCAAACAAGAACACAAAGTATTTGCGGAAAGGTGTACTTCTCCTCCCGCAATAGGAATACGATAGGAATACTTAATTTAATTTCACTAACACACTGGTACAATGATTGACGGCGGCGCCTAATCCATCGTTCCCGTTTAAGCAAAAGGTATTCTCTTATCCCAAACCCTTTGGATTTTCCCTTTTGAACTTCTAGGCAGTAAATCAAGAGGCCAGTATTTCATCGGGAATAAATATTAACATCGTTTTTCCCTGCTGACCAGCGAGGGTCGCGCCCTCTGTTATCGTTTACGGCAAACCTTTTCTACGCGCCCCGTTTCCCTTGAGATCTCTTAGAAGAATCATCGGACGTTTCTTTATCGCGTTTTCAAGAGGAAACTGCCGCATGACTTGTGTGGTCCACAACATGTTTCAGGTTGCACAAACATTATGCGTATGTGCACCTCTTTCGAGTTTTTCGTAGAATTAACGACATGGGGACGCGTTAGTGTGCTGCACTCTGATGTCGCTTCGATAGTCGCGCCAAACGCACGATTCCTATTCAGTTTATCATCGAGTTTAGTTTATCATACCGTACCCTCACGATAGTGCAGGTTAATTTCCTTGTGCTCACGCGACTCGGGTTGGTAACGAAAGGCAGAGCACAACAGAAAACAATACAACCTTAAAAAGTTGGATTGCACTGCCGTCTGTTGCATTGCAATCGTTTTCCCGTTAGATGGCAGCACGAGCGATTGAGCCACCCCGGCCGGTCATAAAAAGCGACATTCCAGAAAAACGATGTAGAAGTTAATGGAATGAAATGCCTATGACCCAATCTGCAGGTTATTTTGGCACGTTTGAAAAAGGGGAAAGATAGAAGTAACACAATGAATAATTGTCGGAGCAATAAAGTTTTCCATTCAAATCGCGTGCACATCGAGAGGGGACCTCGAAATCAACCAGCTGAATGGTTTTTGACAATTTCGCTGAAAATTAAAATCGAGAGCTTGATTAAAAAGGAAAAATAGCTCGAAAGGTGATTAAATTAGATGCCAATTTTATGTCAAGCTTCGGGATCGAAAGAGTATTGTTGAATAAAAAGATTTTCAATGACATGCCAGGGATTTTATTGATAAAAAGGATTTTCTTTATTTAAAAAAGGGAATAGCAGAATGTGTTCGTTCACGATGTCAGCAAAGTCTCCTTACTTCTGTTAGACAGCATTGAGGATTGAGGTGGTGGACTCAACTTCCAAATTATATTAATTTGTTCCGAGAGAGAACACATATTTAGGAAAAGAGACGTTCCTCTCCGATTTGAGAAGATCTCCCTTAGACCCCAGCCGCGTGAAGGTGCTATTTGGTTGGCTATGAATTAAATCAAGTCATGATAAAATCATTTAACTCACCAGAAAACATTCCCTGGGTGCGACATCGGCATTACGCCTTGGTATTGAGGGTTGACAGTATTCATGGTGAAGATGTGTGAGGGCGATAATTCGGGCCATGACTCAAGTTTGATCTTTAAATGGCGGGATCAAGGAGGAAACTGCCTTACCTTACAAAAAGCCTAGCGAAGGCGTAACTTAAGGCAACAGCTAGCGTATGATAATTTACTTATTGCGAGACTACTTATGTAGTTTCCATTTATCATGTTTTTGTAGTAGATCAGTTAGGTCAATTGGTCAACTCCTGCATATTCACTGGCTTCATTACTACTGGTTCTTTTTTACGAGTGAGATGTATCTTTTTAGGTCCCCACTCCCCACCCAATATTTCGGCCTTTTTGCCTATAAATTCAGCCGCCTTCTATAATTTTGCGAGCTGTAAATAAATGACGAAGCTATGACAGCCCTTGGAATGACCTCTGTGGCTCGGCTGCGGCGCGGCGCCGGCGAGAAATGCCCACATTACTAATAAAGAGGCAACCGCGCCCTCAGCGGCAGCCAACCGCTTGTTCCTGGGCCCATAACCTACGGGATTGTTTTTGGAATGACGCTTTTTTCGATTTTGTGTCTCGCCGGTCAGTATCATTTCGCGGAACGACGTGATTCAGCTATTACACTGGCTCAATTCACCATTAAACGTGGCGTTCCTCAGAGCGGTATGAGAAATCTAGGGTTGAAAGCTCTGTCGAAGGCAAGCATTTATGAGAGGGGATGTTTGCTTATGTGTGGTTTCGAATCCGCGTTAGGAAGTTCTGTGGGCTGTAAGTAAACGAGTAGTATTTTGAAAGTGGTGATTGTGAACGAATGATTATCCTCAGTTTCTGATAGCGGTGATGTTAATCTCTGCTACTTGATTTAAATTTACCAACTTTACCTAACTCACCTAGCTAATCTTACTACCGTTTACCGAAACCGATCCCATCAGTCAAGCTTAAGTTTCTGGAAACAGCTCATATTGATCCGTACAGTAAGTCTGCAGTTTTTGCTGCAAAAGGTGTGTGATAACTCTTTGGATAACTCTGACCAAGGTTCGTGAATCTAAAACTTTAAATGAACTCACGATAACCGATGTACTAATGGTCTTGACTTTCGGTTGATATTATCGGCTGATATCTTTCAATATTGGCCTACCGCTGCTATTTTTTCTGCCTTTTTTAATAATTTCTTTAAATATCCGACCGTGTTCTTCTCAGAATAATATCTGATATTTTGTTAAGGCCATTAATATTCGAAAAATATATATGTGGTTGATTACCTTGATATCCATCTGATAATCCGTGATATCGAATTGATCATGAACATACTAAAAAATATTTGCAAGCATTTTTAAGTTGTTTTGATATTCAGGTAACCAGTGTATACACAGTTTCAATCACTTTTTACCCCTTGCCTTGAGCTATAGGCTATATTGTTATCACGACGAAACTTTCTTTAGTCCTAGAAAACTCCTTCTTCTACATCGTTTATGAGCTCAGATTAGGGAAAAGTTGTTGTGTCCAATTTTGTCTGTCGAACATATTTATTTGATTCAAGCATCTAGTAAACGGAGCATAAGAACACAACCTCCAAACGCTAGTGAACACAACTTAAAAACATTTGTCCGGAAATTACAAAATCACCTCGTAAAACCGGCGAAAAAAATCCTGTTTACAACCAGTCATCTTGTTACAGTAGCATTTGCATAGCAATGCCGTGTAAATTGCTAGAAAGAAAAGAGATTGCTTGGACCTCGGTCGATCGACAACTATTTGCTCATCAATAAACTGACTTTAATGATAGGTATTATCGTAAAGTGAGACTGCTAGTGGGGTGACAGGAGTCTTAAAAGTGCGGGCAACGTTTCGGGCTGTTTAGGGGTGCATGCGTGGAGAGGCGCATTGCGCAATCGTGTCTTTTGGGGGGTCGTCTATTAGTATGTCTCTCGTAAAACTGTCTTGTTAGAATGTTTCCTTTTCACTATTATTAAGCTTAAGCCTACATGTTGTGAAAACATGATTTGAAAACAGACGCTATTCAGTTTGACGAAGTGAACATTTGGCAACATTCACATTTTGTCTGTGCTCGCCCTCGTCGCGTAAACGTCGGTACGCTGGCTCTCTTAAATGTCCTAGTCGTGCGTTTAAATCAGGAGGATTATTGTACTGGCTAGTCCGCTCGTTCTTGTGCGAATTGATTTTGTTAATTTTGACGCAATTTATTTCATGAAATCCGTTGTGCTTTTTTGTGACTAGTTTTCTGTAATGATCGAACCTGTTTTCGGTGGTATCCAGTAGTCAAGATTACTTCAGGGTTCGATTTTAATGATAATGCTCAAAGTACCAGGTCTTTATTTGACGCGATAATTACTTATGGGATAATATTTTGCGAAGGCAACTTGGTTTAGGGGAATTCCGATCAATTCGAAATTCGTAAAATGCTCAAGGAGCGCCGTCCCTTATGAGGGTCCTCGATTCAAGATAAAACGAAAATCCCGAAGCCAATTTTCTTCGATTCGTCAATCAAGAGAATATTCTGGTTCAATTACGCATCCGGTTCCTTATGAACCCTGACGATTTCACCCCCTGGACCTATAATTTCTTTCCTGTTTTATCAGGAAAAAATCTTGGTTGAAAATGAACGCTATCCAAACTAACGTATATTTGGGGATGATTATGGGTATTCGTGTATGTTTTTGCGGTGGTGGTGCAAGGAGACTTGTAGGTCGCGTTACGTTAGGTGAAGTACGATAAATCAATCACTCAATCAAGAGGGTTCGGCTAGGTAGAACAAACATTATCATACTACAAATATTATCAACCAAAAAAGGAAAGAAAGAAATTCTGAGGCCTTTGTCCGCAAGAAAGCGGACCTGAAAAAGTCTTGAGGTAGCGCCAGTGGCAACCCAGGTGGTACCTCCTTTATATTTAGCATGTTTGTAAATTTTCAACCGTGACATCTTTTTTTTTGACTATACCTCGCAGGAAAAAAAAAACTTTCACATTACGCGTTGTTTGGTTTGTGAGCCTGGCGCAGTTGAAATTCTGCGCCAATGGTAAAAAAGAACGTGGAATTAAGCTATGTTACCGCTTGAGCGCACTCGTCCCCTAACTGAGCTAAGCTCGCACCTTCGAGTGTTGTAACAGCTAATCAGTCTCCATTGGGCGGTGAAAAGAAACGCTTTTGCAGGGAGTTCCATCAAGTGACGATGCCAGCGCCGCCGAGGCGTGCCTGGCGTGCCACACGTGCGGACGGACAGCGCTCCAACTAATGCTCCAAAGTCTTCCAAGCGCGCCAAGTGACGACGCTTGCTGGGGAGGATTAGTGGTTTGTTGGAACAAACCGAACTCTTTGATTCTTGGAGTCCATCAAGGGAGGTACAGGAAGGTCTCCGTCAAGAAGGTAACCTAACCTAACCTTACGTCACCCAACCCTAGTTAGAGTCTCGTATCCAAACTTTCGTCATATCGCATTTAAACTCATGCCGGGACCTAACCTTTTAAAACATCCAGCCTTAGGCGGCATGGCATGCCCTCGCCCAACCCAACCTCACTTAATCTCACCCAGTAAATATGTGCCTGACCTGATTCATTTCTTTTTCAGTCAAATAATGAGAGCCTTAGTTTGCAAGCCTCTTTTGTATGGTGTGTAGTTTTACGTGGCAAATCGACGCAAGAAATATCGGCGTTACCAGAATACAAATTTGAATTACAGAAACAAAAATTACAAGCTTCGAAATGTAAAAATCTAGAAAATAAGCTATATCAATGAGTAATGATTCGTTTAATTGTATTTGAATGGGATAAAAACAGGGTGGCAACTACGGCAAAATCTTGCATTTTCACGGAGACATCAAGAATACAGGGAGCTTACAGTTATCTATCAAAAATAATCATAAATCTGCTACGCTGGAGTAACATCGGGTCTGGTTCCTCAAATCTGCACTGTGTGAGTTTCCGACGTTTTGAAAAACGGAGCTACGATCACGTTGGGCAATCCGCATTGCCAAAAAAAAAACCTTCCCCTAAAGAATGTCACCCCCAATTGATCCTCAAGTGTTACCACGCTCACGCCAACAAACCGTTGCATTGTTACCTAACCTGTCAGACGGGAAAGTGGGTGGTAACAGACGTTTTGCGCGCCCCTTCCGCTTTTCGGTCAATCTCTTCACCACGGTCAAGTGGTTCGAAATGCGGACTTTTTACTTTGTCACCTTTTGGGCGCATCAGACTGCAGCCTCCCCCACGTCGCTCCAACTGACCCCACGACCCCAGCTTCAAACCGCCGTGAACATCGTGGGATGTCCTGAGGGTTCCAAGTGTCAACTCATTTGCTTTACTCTTTGCCGATGTTGACGAATGTGCAAGGATTTCAATGCAAGTCATTACACGTTGACTTTTTTTTTGGGGGGGGGGGACTCAGCGGCCAGTGTTTTCAGAGAAGACGTTTCAAACGGGATCCAATCACGATGCCTATGAATTAAAGCTATTTCGTCATATTTACAGTTTATGCAGAAATTTATTTTTGGCTGAGTTTGGTTGGATTATGGTTGTGAGCTGAGTCTAATGATTCTACAAATTCTCCAAATTTTGTCTGATCCTGAGGTGACCAGGATCTTTTGGACTTTGCCCCGGGCACAGATAACATAATAACCGAGAGTGGTGGTACGGTGGTTAGCCCACGCACCTCTCATTCGGAAGGCCCGGGTTCGATTCTCGCCCGAGGCCGGCCACCTTGGGAAGGTT
>Ga0058701_10005404_pt1 | contig 10593 bp, 7 predicted proteins | sample AgamicOrMae_FD_97039 | JGI IMG/M metagenome (GOLD analysis project Ga0058701, IMG submission 97039) | Agave microbial communities from Guanajuato, Mexico - Or.Ma.e | ecosystem: Host-associated > Plants > Phyllosphere > Phylloplane/Leaf | place: Guanajuato, Mexico | collected 2012-06-04 | reverse complement strand
TTACCGGACTGTAAATTTACCACCCTTTCTCTCAGTAATTTTACTAAACGGGAGTTGAAATTAAAGTTATTTAAAAATCGCTTTGGAAAATTCAACTACCGTTTAGTAAAATTACAATGGAAAAGGAAAGTAAATTTATAATCCGGTAATGAATATTTATTCTAGATCAATCATTGTAAAAGTAAAAAAAAAGTTAATAGTCTAGATGATTCACAAATGTAAAATATATTTATTTTTCATTTTTTGGAGTTGGAGCTAACAATCTCTTCGATGGGGGCTCATCAAAAAGAACGTGTGGTGGATGTGTGCCGTAAAATTCCGTTCCAATGCTATCACTATTATTTTTCTTTTATTATATTTTTGAATTTCACAACCTTGGATCTGGAATAAATATTCATTACCGGATTGTAAATTTACTATCCTTTCCCTTAGTAATTTTACTGAATGGTAGTTAATATTAACGTTATTTGAAAATCACCTGGGAAAATTCCACTCCCGTTTAGTAAAATTACTAAAGGGAAAAGAAAGTAAATTTACAATCTGGTTACGAATTTTTATTCCAGATCCAGGATTGTAAAATTCCATGGTTTTTAACAGTGTAATTCAAACAAGCGACTTTAGATCCATTAAAATTTTCTTTAATTAAATGTAGTCTAAAAAAAGATCTAAAAATAATAAATTTCAACTGTTGAAAAGTTATTGAAGTTTTGAGTTTTACGAACAATCCTCCTTATTTTTTAGAAAATATTGTGCATTATTCACATAATTTTATGATTATGCTTCCCATACCTATGAGCTGTTACAGTCGAATACACAGGCTCCTCACTACCACCTAGATCTATCGCTGAAGGCACTAACGCAACAAACTAATAGAGGTGTGTATTTGCTGTGAAGGTTGGGCCACGCCTCTCGATCCGATTGCTTCCATGAATTACTCCCGGCATATCAGTACTCAGAATTACTTTATGAAACAGATGCGATTATGTTGAATCGGTGTATCTCGGTCAAATCAGGTTTGATTAATTATTGAAGCCGACGAATGATTACTTAATCAAGCATCTGTTATCGCAAAGGCCTATTGCCAATAAACGTCAGACTGGATGCAAAAAGACTAATAGACTTTCTTTGGTTAAATGGAATTACGAACATAGATTAATTAGGGTAAAGCAAATAAGAGTGAGGGCCACAAGGCTACGAGATACTTTGAGATGTATTTCTTATTGAGCTTAGTAAACTTTTTGGTTTAGAAATAAGAAATATCATTTCGGCACTAATAACGACAGTTCATACACTCGGTGTGAATTGATTGTGAGCTATTTTTAATAATCAACACATTTGTTAACCGTTAAACGCCTGCTCGAGGAAAAAAGATAAATCACATTTCAAATTTATTCCCACTTCAGCGAAAACAATGATTAATCAAGCATCTGCTATCGCAGAGGCCTATTGCTAATAAACGTCAGACTGGATGCAAAAAGACTCGTGAGAGCTGATTTCACATTGGTTATAAAGAATTGATCGACTGGAAAGCTCTTTTTGCAAACGCAGTTTATAAGGGGGTCAAATAGAAATAATTATGTCGATAAACGCTTCCTAAGTCTATCGACAAAAAGTTACATCGCCTTAAATGAAAAACCTTTTGCCTGAAGAAAAAAGGTTACCTGGTTTTATTTACGGTTTCGGCATAAAACACGTAAGCTGAAAAGCTGCACCGTTCCTGCGAGACGGTCTTCCCTTTGAGAGCTCCCCTTATGCAACCAGCAATACTCAGTAAAAAAAGACCTATTGAAGAGCTGCAAATCTCAAACATAAATAAAAGCGTCTCTTATTTCGTCAGTGACGGTCAATAATCCCCGAAACTCGCATCTCTTTACGGCAAAGTAAGGGAGAGTCACTCAAGGACGATTTCAAGAAGGAGAAAAAAGCGATCAGGTAAAAGAAGGCTCAAGGCACGTGCCTTGCCCTGTAAAATATTCGAGTCGCAGGCGGCGAGGTGCTCCTAAGGAGAGGAGTCCTGGGCGTCGGGGTCCTGGCTGCGGGGAAACCTGTTGGACCGTCGCGCGTGAACGCAGTACAGTTTCGAACGCGATCACTTGAAAGGCTAAAACCGCCCGGCAACGGATGCGTTCTCCAGGCGGCGACCACTCGAGGCGCTCGCGGGATTTGCAAATAAGGAGTAAAGTGCTTTTGCGCGCTTGCCCGGAGCGAAACACGCAATGCTTACGAGACGTACTACGCCTCTATGTAGGGAACGGATGTTGACCGACAGGATAGGAGACTCAACTGGAGATGGATAAAACTCAGGACTTCGGGTCTGATTTCGACACTGAATAAGGGCCGGGTCGTTCTTAGGTTACGTAAAGAGATGGGAGCTACTTTGTGACCCACTTTGCGACAAACTTGTAAATTCAGGCGAGATTGTAGTCTTCTAATGGGACCTTTCCTTGTACAGTAGAGGCATGACTTATGACCTGTCACTGTGGTTCACCTCATATTAAAGATGTTTCATAAGAAAGAACTCTAAAGGGCAAAAAAGGAGCGGAATAAGCTATTACTATTTAATGTGCGAATTTCGCCAGCGATTTTTAGAAAATTGTTCAAGATTATTTGATATGCCTCCGATTCGAGTTCATCGAATGTTACTATGATAATAATGTATATTGTTAAATAAGATCCACAGCCGGATGTTAAATCCAAGTTAAAAAATCAGGTGTTTTGAAGTGTAAACACAAAAGAAAAGAAAAGAAAAAAAACTATCCGTAACTGAATTCAATAATAAATGTAACTATTTCAAGTAGTAAAGTATCTCCTCATTTACCGGTAGAACATTGTTGCAAAAAACAAAAGCAAAAAACAAAAAAAAACAGAGGTCTTATCAATTTTGATCTATTGAGAAAAGACAAATTGTTCTTTAGATGCAATAGTAAAGCTAATGGGTGAAGACTTTTTTAAAATTATTTCCTTCTAAATTGAATATTACTGAGCAATAATTATTTTAAGCAATACGTAGTATAACTTAATACATTTAAAAGGCGGTACTTCAGGAGAGAAAGTTGTAACAATGCACTTAAAATCATTCCGAAGCCAAAGAATCTTTAAAGTTATCTCCGGCGTTCACCATTAACTTTGACTTACGATATGTCTCTCACGCAGCCAGCACCTCATGAGGCAGACGCGATAGTAAAAAATGCCTATAAATCTACTCTAAACTTAAAAATGAACTTTCCTGAAAATACACTTGTGATCGTACTTTGCAAGAAGCCATAAATAAGAAGGTACTTCAGTGTTTTCTGCATCACCTAACAAAAGTAAAATATAGGAAGCTTGCAGGTTAACGTCAACAGTTTTGCAAAACGAGAGGACGACTAACGAGGTGTTCGAAGTCGGCTCTTGACGCGAATAATGTCTCTCATCATGTTAGAATACTCGTTTCTGGATGTCATCCCTGCTTGATGTGATACATGAGAAATAAAGACCTTATTGGTCGGATAGGAACGGGAGGAGTTTCATGTAACATTATTTGTGAAGGTATGGATAGAAGTCAAAATATTACAATTAGATGTAAATAAAACAATTGTAGATATGTATAGGACTTACAGTCGGTGTAACTTCGGATTGGTGGTGAATAGTTGGTCTGGTAACTGCCGAAGTCTGTTGTTGTTCAACCGTCTGTAACAAAAGAAAATTAACAATAAACAGGAGTTCGACACCGTTTATTTTGACACCAATAAAAACAAGTATATTTTGGCTATGGATACTAAAAATTCCAATATTATTTGGTTATGGATACTAAAAAAATTCAGAACCGTAAGGTCTGTTAATTTTTGCCGACTTCGTCTACGCAAAGGTAAACACGTATTTTTGAAATTCTGCAACCGTGTAGCAATGATGTTTAGCTCGAGGAAGGTATTCAAAGAAGAGAGTCGCAACGCGCGAAGTCCTGTTCACGGAGTAGACATCTCCCCCCTGCAAATAATCCTGGACAATGTTGTGTTTCCAGCATTTCAGAGGTGATGAATACCGATATCGGCAGGTCTATCAACAAGACTACCATAAAGCAACGAAGGGCGTAACACCGGCTTAATGAGCTCCACCCCAAGTCCACCAAGAAAATTATCGGTTCGATACCTTTTCCCGAACAAATCGAGATTGGCAGATATCTTAATCTGACAAACCATTCAATCTCGGTATATCGAAAAGGGAGACGGTCTCAGGGACTAAGAAAGGAAAATATCGGCTTGCCCAAAAGACAGGGGGGTGCCGTTTCTTTGTTCTCTTGGTCAATAAATATGGAAAAACCGAAGCGAGTGGAACGAAGCAAAACTGTTGAGACGAGTGGGGATTTGGCGAGACGCACCGTCGCGTCGCACGTTCCCCATCAAAAATGAAACACTTTCAAGGTGAATGCCGTGCTGTTCTGCAGCGCTATGGGTCAGCGAAGGCACTTTTCCCAAGAGGGCAATTCCACAAGTCTTTGACGCGCGCCGGGCGCTTGTTCCACACCCAAATATTGCCATGCCTTTCTCCTCGTTTGGGTCGACACTCGTCAAGGGGTGTCTTTTCACTTTCGCCGAGAACTTATTGCACTCCAACCCCTTGAAATTTGGTCATCTGACAACAAACATTTGTTTCTGCAAAAAAGCAAGATTGTCTTTTCCTCAAACGCGCAAAACACTTAAGAAGTTCAGTTCAGTTTTGAACTTCAAAGTTCAAAAATTGCCCTGTCTAGAATGTATGCAATGCTACACTTCCTTCCTACGTCGAGCGCAGAAAGTACAAGCCATCTAAAGTAACCCAACTGAACTTTGTGCCAAATTATGTATAGTCATAGATGGTGTTCCACATGTCCCACGGCTACATCGGTCTTTGCTATATTTAGAAAGAATAGACTAGGTTTGGAGAAGTTAGGCAAATCACACTCAAAGTCGAATAAGTATGAAGAGAATAAGAGCAACTGCAAAAGAACACACGACTGAAAGGCACAAACGTTGATGACATCGTGGCATCCTGAATAAAGACTGTTTGATTTTTCGTGACGTTGGATGTCAGGGTAATTTTCATGTTTCTCGATGTTGTGATTATTAGGTCTCAGAATGAGGCAGACAGGCGCCAGAGAAAGAGACGAGCGCGACAAATCACTTGGTGAGAGAGAGGAAGAGAGAGACACGCAATGTAACAAGCCATCTCCAAAATATGAGCCCCGTCAGACATGAATGAAGCGATCTAGTAATTAAGGCAATGGCTGCCACCAAGTCTATCCATCCTAGTGGAACGGATCTTTCATTTGACGAATGCTACTTATTTTTGCATCCATCTCACCCTCCACCCAATTAGTGTCTTCCTTGGAAGGCAAAACACAGTAACCCAAAGCTATGTGTCCTTCCCCTGCCACCCACGTGAAGTATGTGCTCTCTATGACCCCCGAAATATGGACGGAGTTTCACGGTGCCCGACTCAAGGGACCGAACCTGAGGAATGCACTCTAAAAGGTTTCCTTTCTTCCCAAAAGGGAGGAAGATTCTACATTTTTTCGCACAGTGTCTCCGTCTGGACGTACATGATGAAAATATGACTTTAGAGAGAGAAACTGATTCTACGTCCGAGGAACTGATGTATGATATTGAGTTGATGCAAGAATGTTGGACAGGTGACTCGCGAACAATGAGTATATAGATGCTTTACGTTGTATATTGATATACCTATACGGTATTCGATTTATGCGTTTTCCAATGAAAGTAGCTGTCAAAACAAGGCAAAGTTCATCTCAAGGTCCTTCAGCTAAATTGGATTGGTCCAGATTTGTAAATTCAAGCGATTAACATTCATAAAACTCTTCAAAAGTTTTCAATAAAAGATATGTTGGTTTAAAATATCCTGCAGAGACAGTTTAAACAGCGTTAAAATCTGGCCAGTTAAAGTTCAATTCGTCTTTTTATTAAATGTGAATGAAGTTGAAATTTCGAGGGCTGAGTGGATGAGTGAAAATTTTCGGAGAGCCGCTAACAGTTTAATAGTAATGAGTTAAATTAACATATATGATATAAATATTTGGGGCTAAGCATTTTTGGTTTGCATCTACTTCCTGCACAGAAAATTTTACCACGTTCCAAGATACTTTCATCTGCTCCGGGAATAAAACAAGTGAAAAGTACTAGATGTTGCAGCAACAGTCGTCAAGAACTTATCACTCTATGCGTTGCCTGGTACTCAGTTATTAAAACTTTTTGATTATACCATCAACGCCCCTGATGAACAAAAATCCATGCGCTTTATCAATGGCATCTCCGCATCTCGGGTGCTGACGAGCGTTCCTCACTTCGGAATTACCCAGTAGCGCACACAAATACCGTGTGTTATCAGGTCATGTGTCTGACGTCCGTTAGTGCCTCGCATGGATGTACATCAACCACGCATGCGAAAGGATCGTGGGTGGTTAAGTGGTTGACAACCCGTTCGAAAATAAACCATACACTAAACATGTGTCGTTGATTTCATAGGTCACCCGTCGGCAAGGTAAATGCAGGAGCCCTTAACGATCTACCTCGGCTCTACGTCTCTCGGCTCTGACGCGATTTTGCTATTTAATTCCACTTTATCTGCGTCTTCAGTCTCAGGAATAATTGACTTGAAAGTGTTCAACATATGCGTGAATATTTATGTCTATGCCAGTAGCTTCTGGACAAGCATTCAAAGTAACACTTCATTTTGAATGCGAAGAAAGGAATCTTTTTAGAGTTTAAAACAATGTCACTTGAACTCGCACCTGAAATGCTGAATCAACAACAAATACTTTCTGAGGCAAACATTTTTATGAGAATTCCGCAGTGGAAAATGCGGTCTTCATGATCCATAATGATAGATAAGCACATTTCATTAGCATGAATCCTGATATCATTAAATCCTCGTTGTTCTCGGGTAACGCATCGATGATTAATGATCATACGTGTGACGAGCAGAAATATTTCTAATGACATTACTTCTGCATTGGGGAAACAGATTTCTTCCTTGACCACAAGAACATACTTCCGACGTGGTTCGCAACGTCGGCAGCTTGAGTAAGTTTGGAAGGTAAACGTACGATGTAGACTTGCTTGTTCGTACGTCATTGCATTTTATTGGTTCCATTCAGCTGACCTGGTTTTGCCCGTGACTCCGACAAGGAAAAGCATTTCCAAAACATACTCTCACAAAACTAGAAGTAATCCCGCTGATAGGAAAGTTGTCAAAATCTAGTGGTCTCCTGACACTGGACTTCGGAGCAACCTTTGGTAGTGTGCTCTTGTTCATCATGCTTTGAATCATCAAACGGATGAGTACGACGTTTGAGCTATCACCCCGTACAAACGTTTCAATTGATGACAAACATATTTTCCAACCTCATCTTATTCCACAAGAACGGTCTAAAATTCATTCCCAGAGCAAAACGTTAAACAAGTCAAAAGTCTGACAGTCTATGTCAATAGTTTCGATAATAACATAACAAGTACCGATGCAACATGAACTTTCGCCGGAATAATCTATGAGCATCTACGTTGAATATGAACTTAATCTTTTGTTATTCTACTACGACAACTGAATATTTTCGAATAGGACACATTAAATATTTTCCACGCAGCACTAACTTCCAAGTTCGCATAAAGTTAAGCAAGGGCAGGAAGATCAAAAAGATTGTTTTGTTTCTTAGGTATGGCTTAGACTATGTCCTGTAATTTCTGGTGCAAAGGCTATTTAAATTCAATGGCAATTAAACGTAACTTTCACGTTAATAAAGACTAATACTGAGTTTTATCCATAAAGAGGAAGTCTACCAGCGCGTTTTTGCTAGTTCATCGAAAAATCTGCATAGCATTTTTATGGCGTTGTAACTCGCAAGCGTGAGGCAGAAAAGGTAGGTAAACAAACGGTTTTACGGTGCATAAAATTAAAATGATGCAATGGGATGTTATACTTCCGGCAGGCAGTCTTGTTTAATGTTAGATTGTGGTTTAATACTAATTTACCGTAAACAGATTTGACATTACGTCTTTACACTAGCACGTATGTTTCTTGTTACACTGGGGGCCGCCCTCACAGATCGTACTTACATTCGATTTGTGTAGCTAAGATCTCCTTCTGGTATTTTCTAACAAATTGACGATGTGATCAACAGAGAATAAAACATATTACCATCTCCCTGACAACGTCACCCAGAACATTGGATTATTCGTTGTTTTCAAAAACAAATCAGGGGATGTTTCTGAATATTCAACACAAAGGTCATGATGAAGCACCCTGAAAGTAACTTGTAATGTTGCAAATATGTAATGCAATGCATGTAATGCAAATAGTGTAATTAAATGTAATGTGGTTACATAAAAAGAGTAATTTAAAAAAAAAACAACGATATCACATACCATACTTTACCATCCGTGTTCCCACCAAATAAAACTGCTACAGAATCGGAGTTTGAAACACAGTGACCCGGCAAATGAATCTTGAATGCAGTAAATCTAGTTGGTGCAAGGTGTTATGTAATAAGATTCTTCGGTGCATCTAAAAACAATTTCGTTTTCCTCAACGACTATCATTTAGCCTCTCGCCGCTTCTGTCTCGTATTTCAACGTCCAATCGAACACAACTCATTAGGTCGAACGTGCCTTTGCAGGTAACACGGGTGCGACTTTTTGGGTGCCCCGGGCTGTTTGAAAACGGCGCCAGAACATGATAAATCGGCACCGGAAACGGCAGAGCAAATCTTATGCACCGCGTGACATAAACGAGTGGTCATCATTATTCCTCATGATTCAAGATAACGTTGCCTGTAAGAGGGCCTTTTACGGAACGACTGGAATTAAACGAGTTCGGCTGTGGCGCCGATTATTTGGCGGTTCAAGAGATTCTAAGGCTAGAGTTCTTTGGGTCTCATCAGACTTTAACAAAATTCAATGTTCCAAGCAACAAGGGATCAGATGCAAACGTTTATCGCCCGAGTGACGTAAGTAATTTTTACCGAAAATTTAGACTTTATACTGGCGCAAAGCAGTGGTAGCGAAAACTGCACTAGTCAAGTACCAACAAATATTTCTTTTCTTTTCCTGGCCAGTCGATGAGTCAAACGCCAGGCTTATTGCCATGTATTAGATGTATAAAATACGAATAAGATCTGTTAAATGTATCACGATATACAAACATGTAGTGAATGTTTAGCCTATATGTGATACTTCAGGTATATACAATCACATTCATAAGATGCATTCGTAACATTAAATACATCAAGTACCGCAGAATTATGACAAACATCATTACCCTTCGACACCTTCCCCTTCATACATTCGTAATATTACATACATCAAATGTAAGAGTAATGCCGTATTTAGCAGAAGTATGACAAACATCATTACCCTTCAAAGGTTATGAATAAAAACATTAAACATTTTCATAAGGAAAAAAAGAAACAATAACTGAGCGGCTTCCAGACGCAATACAGTGCGACAACCTCAACGACAAAATCACTTCGTGGAAGCCATAACCGGCAAAATATTCTCTTTGCGATGTACACAAAACAAGAAGCCACACGAGTGTACCTAACTTGTAAATGGAAAGACGGTCATAAAATGTAGAAAAGGTGACGGGATTTCAAGTGCTGGGGCATAACACGGCTGTAATTAGGCCTGCGACGGCCGACCGAGCCGGCGAAGGCTTGACCGAGAGGCGCGGGGATTGAGAACAAAAGCAGCGCCTTGCTTCTGTTTTACAACGCAGTAAAAAAATCAAACTTGTTGCCCATCTACGCATTAGCTTGATTGGGTCGAAGGTGCACGAGCGTTGTAGCTAGCAGACAATAACCTGGATTGGAGGAGTGCTTCGTGCGCTAATAACTTAGCGCTTGTAATGGCGAGTGTAAAGAACCAATTATATCAGGTGGAGTCATCTGAAGATCAGCGTTTAGTTCTTTTCATTCGTAATGACCTGTACACTAAGTTCGTTTTCAATTACGCTAACATGTGAATGAGTGGGCACAATTCGGAAGCCCCCTCTACTGAAGGTTGGAGGCAACAGGTTTGTTTAAATTGCATGTTTTGTGCTAACACTACATACCCTACACACACTCTAGGATGTGCCGTGTGGCTGCCACTGCATGTGTCTCATTAATTATCCACGGTGTCTTATACGATTCGTTATATTTTAGGTGAAAGGTTTGCTTTTTAATTTTATACCTAAAATCTGGGACGAGTAATTATTTACGGTTTAAAAGTTTCAAAAATTCTGAGGGGAATGCGAAACGATGGAACTGTTGACTCGGACGAGTTTGGACCTCACAAAGCTCACATTGTACGATGTTTTACGCATACAAACTGCTGAAACAACCAATCTTCTCACCATGCAAGATGTCATTTTTTAGAGTATTTTCGAGCAGAAGATAGGCGTTGATGGGGTATTCAAGGATTTCGTAAACTAAGACGCGCTTGTCTGCACCACATAAATCATAAACAGAGTTCATAAATTGCATTTCATGTTTTTCGCAGCCAAGTATACCGGCCAACCATTATGGTGTATGCGCGCAATGACCGAACCATTAAAACAGAGCACTTCTTGGCACCACTCTAGATTATT
>Ga0058701_10005403_pt1 | contig 10594 bp, 4 predicted proteins | sample AgamicOrMae_FD_97039 | JGI IMG/M metagenome (GOLD analysis project Ga0058701, IMG submission 97039) | Agave microbial communities from Guanajuato, Mexico - Or.Ma.e | ecosystem: Host-associated > Plants > Phyllosphere > Phylloplane/Leaf | place: Guanajuato, Mexico | collected 2012-06-04 | reverse complement strand
TTTGGGCAACAGCCTTGTTTCACATATCGATACTGCTTTTTGATAGAGTTTCTTAAAGTCTTTCGAGCGGTGTAGCCACCCTGATTTCGCTTTATAAAGACGATTTTCTCTTGTTCCAAAATATATTACGCTTGATATAGTTCCAAACCTATATTTATTATGTTCACACTGACAGTGTTTGCGACATAGAATAGAGACAGTGTTGCATTTTTTAATTTAAAAAAAAAAACGATCGATCGGTCTGAGGGAGACGTCGCGTCAGTCTATACAGTATTTTTGTAAAGTGAACAGATTGTATTTGGCCACTTGAAGGTGTGTGATGGGGATAATTGACACCCGTAATGTACAAAGCGAAACGCCTCCATGTTAGCATGCGTGTTGAAGAACCCTAGTGTTTATTAACGTGTTTAGATATTACAGAGCAGTATTATAGACTTTGAGATAGGACAGCGTACAATGTACATAGAATTCGCTTACAATTTTAGGGATTTTTGTTAAGCATGCTGTCGTCAGACGCTATGCATCACTTAGGCTTGCCATCCGGGTCGTGCTGTATCTTCTAAAATAATCAGAAACCCATAATTTATATATTTTTATGAATGTTTACAGGTTATTTCGATTGTTGTATTATTGAGGATGTTCGGTAAAAGATTCGCAACAAACTATTTTTGTAAAGATGTTCTTTTATAGGATAGCCCTGGATAGAGTGTAGTAGAGTGTCTTTGAGGATGAGAGAGGCGACACTGGGTCACGTGAACCCGAATCACCGAAAACAAAAGTTGCCGAGTTTCCCGACTCGGTCAAAATCAACCGCTATTTCAACTAATTCGAAAAGACAGAACCTGACATCTATGGTTTTGATCGCTCTCGAACTGAGCAGTTGTGTGATGATATACATTACATGGTTATGAATAAGTCAAACGCGTTTGAATGTGAGGGAGTCGAAAAATCATGCACCACTGCACAAAAATCCATGCCAGATCCGCGCGATCATTTGACGACTCTCTTCCTTCCGGGCTCTCTAACATGTCGTACTAAATGGTTAAGCCACTGCTCAAAGTGACCTATCGCTGGTTAACAAGTTGACTGTCTCTGGGAGACACGTCAACAAGCGTTGTCCATTGTTTTGCAAATATACAGACATTGTTCCAGGATATATGTGTCTTATTGACATTCCAAATTATACACGTAAGAAAAAAATGGAACTCCTTCATCACAGCCTACCAATTCAACTAAACAAAATCAGAGAAAAACAAGTCTAACAACCTCATGAACAAATATTACACATTTTACCATCGCTGTTTTTGGCACTAGAAACAAAAAGTGTACGGTTTTACTTATTATTTATCCCCTCTGAAGAAGTACACGAAACCGAGAGACAAGAGACTCTGAGGCAAAACACGACCCACCCAATATACGATCAGAATCTTTAAAAAGAAGTTTCTACAATATACCCAGTTTAAGAATACACAACCATTAAACCAAAAGTCTTTCAGGAGTTATCAGTCCTATATCGTTAACAACTAAGAAGACTATGCTCCCTAGGCCAAAGATTACAATTAAACCTCATTGATTCGATTTTCGGAGATTTACCGTTATCCCTGTCCTTCCAGACGACAATCTGCCCACTGTCCAAAGATACGAAGCACTGTACAAACATTATAGCGTTTTGAAACTGACCCACACAACAAACAGATGTCTACATCTCATGTTACACCAAACACTTTAGGTCAGCGTGTTCCACTGATAGCCTAGCTTCAGATGGCAGAAATTTTTCGGAAGGCTACCTTAGGTTAGCCAACCATGTACTGTGACAGCTTTCTAAAGCTTTTCTGATTAACGCAAATATTTTGAATTAATCGCATCTAGCTGAGTGTATGGTGACCACTCGGTGACCTTCGGGTGACCAAAACAAACCAGGAAAAGATGCGCTGACGAAGTGCTATGAAAACGACGTTCAACTCGAGATCACGCGCACACTGAAGACATCTGTTTGTTGTATGGGGAGGTTTTGTTGTGTAGGAACTTAAAACCGCAAATGCCGGTACATTAAAACATTCCGACTTTTTTCAAAGTGATTAAATCGGTTAAGTCAAATAAATTCAGAGATTAGCAGAGTCACGTTTATTTAAGCGATTATTCGTAGATACCTTTGAAGGTGATTCAAAAATAGAACCCGCTATGATCAAACTTTAAATCTTCAATACCTAAAATAGCTGTCTACGATATATTTTGACACTAGTCATATACGAATCAGGGAAACACGCTGCTCTTACACAACACGCCAGTACCTATTCTAGGCACATACGAGGCCACGTCATTAATGAAGCTTAAACAATTTTTTGCATCGCCGCCCGCTCGACCGCTGAAAACCAAACTCGTTCGGTGTTCTCAGCCAAACGACTTTGACTTCAAATATCACATACATACGGTGCACACTCAGCTATTTACACGAAAAGAAGCGGATTCAAACAGGGTACGAATACGATCAGTGTTGCCAACTTTCGAGATTTCACACAAAAAGTTTTAAAAAAATTAAAATCTTTTAAGAAGTGCTGGGGATACTAGTGCTCTGCAACACAATTAACTGTAGAGAAAATTGATCTACGAATGACTTGGTAGACACAACTTTATATCTGAGACGGTTTGAAAGATATTCGCTTTCTGCTAAATATGGCAACACTGTTGGGAATGAGCAAGGACACAATTTGATTCCAGGCAAAATTGAGCATCTCCAAGGAAAAACAAAAATTAAAATCTGTGAAATAAAATGAAACGCCGTATAAGCATAACAAAAAAAATAATAACCGGAATAATGAATAGACGCGTGGATACTATTTAAGAGGTTAAAAAAAGCTCTCAAAAAATGATTTTCAAAGCAAAATAGCTCGTTGACTGGGGAAGAATTCAATACGCTTAACAGAGCATTGACTCTAAGCTCTTTATATTATATAGTTTATCAATTGTTTTTCATTTGTTTGAAATCAGCTTATTTAAAGAGCCGTTCCTGTGAGAACACTTTGTTTCTCTTGGTTCGTGACTTGAGGCAGCGGCACCAATTTTTAGAAAATATTTCTCAAATCAGCGAAGATTATTGCTAAAGATCGTCACTGGAGACAATTAACAGATCTCAGTCTTCTGGCGTTATTCATTCGGATTACGAAACCGGACGTTATTCATGACCTTGTAAATTTGTTAATACGGATGGTTTCATCACAATTGACTGTTCCATATACACATCTACACTAGGTAAGTAGTTTGAGAAATTTCATCTTTTTCTAAAATACTTAAGAAACACTGAGTAATCCAAAGATTGCTGAGACTTAGAGAAAAGTTTGAACAATTACAGCGAAGTGTGCGATTAGGCAACGAACGAGATCAAAGTAGGAATACTGGAAAAAATACCAAGACGGTAAAAAAAAATGGTAAATGCGAACGAAGTATGATTAAGTATCAAGTGATGTAAGAGTGGAAGGCTGGTCAAAAACAGTGTCAATACTCAAAAAAGTCTAAAACGCAAAAAATTGGCAGCAAAACGATTAAAACGATTGACAGCGATGTCTAAATCAAAACTCAAGTGTTGGCTATATACTGCAAACAAAATTGAGATAACTTGATTTCTGGAGAACCATGGCTGCCAACTCTACAAAATTTAATCGACATTTAGTGACAATACTAGTTCATTTTATGCGATAATACTGAAGAACGTCAAAGGAACTACACGTAAGTACAGACAGGTGAGAAAGAATCTACACCAAAAACGCTAGTCTCTACTTCAAAAATGAGTAAAAAACGAATAAAAGATGGGAGTCAGTCTCGAAATGACTTAAAATGCTTTAAAAGACGGAACACAAAATTAAGGATCACTTCAGTTCTAGGGAGAATATTCCGGACCCCGCGTCTCAGGAATTGATCGCACGAAACAGTCAAGTCTTAGAAAGAAATGTGAACACACTTGAGCAGTACCTGTACTTAAGTAGTTGGCACTAAGACCTTGATAACAGTACGGTTTTAAAACGTGTTAGCGGCAGGAATACCCAAAATAATTCACTGTTGAGGCGAGGCTTAAGTGAAGCAAAAAGCAGGCGGCTTCAATTAAAACAAAGGGCGAATATGAAAAATTTGATTGACTAACACCTCTAAGTCAACAATACACTTATTCGCCGATTTTACATCTGGACATAACTTTGACACAAAAGGTAGCATGTTCAAAAAAATACTAACAAGCAGACAGCTTTAAAAACTGACCATGAAAGTCAAAAAAGTCTGAATTTCAAAAAATCGTAACATGAATGTACGCGAAGGATATAAGATTAGGTGCATGGATATCACAAGGTTTAAATCTAGGGCGGAAAGCAGAACTGATGAGTAAAATGCTACCTAGGCGAATGCGACACTAACGACAATAGACCGATGGTCTTATAACACAGAGAAATTCTTTCGAACGATTATTTCGTTAGCTAGAAGCAAGTACGTGTCCGTGAGAGCACTTCGTTTAAATTACCCTCTTAAACCAAGGAAACAGTTGAGGGAGTCATTCGGTCAGATCACAAATCGATGCGGGAAACTTGAAAAGCAGACAAGCATTCGTTTAGTTCAGGGCGGCGGTTGAGTAGCTGCTAGAGCTGGTTGACAGGGTAGGCGAGTCATCGGAGCTCCCCGCTTCCTTGACTCTGTAAATAATACGAAACTAATTCATTTCTGAGTATCAAATTAGAAATAGGTACCTCGCGTCTTTAAACGTAAGACAATGATTTTAACGGAAAATTTCATATATTTGCATTCCAACTCCGTTTTGCCTCCAAATAACGTCAAAATACTAGGGTTCTTTTTTTAAAATTTTAATAACTAAAAATTCATTTAGAAGTCTCTTTAGTCAACTGCACTTTTGCTAAATTTTGCCTGTGAATAAAGGTTTTGAAAACCTCTACAGCACTTTGTGCGGATACTCAGGTTTCGTTACCAGGAAAACTTTTCAAAATATTTTCGTGGGAAAGACATACCTTAGTTTGCCGGTCGCAGATTGAATGGCTTTGATAACGGAAGTCAGCAACATGTCGACATCCACGACTTGGTCGACGAGCGGCAACGCATTCGGAAGTTCTTCGTTGTCTGTGGTTGAAGTTCCCTCTTCTTGTTGTTGTCTTGTTAAAATTGCAGCGGATAAGTTCTGCAAGCTTTCGCTGTTGACCAATCGCGGAGTGTCCTCAATGGTTGGTTCTTGTTCGTTCTCCAGCATATCACTAACCGATGGCACTGTGAGCACAAACAAGACTGCTAATCAAAATCTCAACCGCATTAACTGACTTCTTTAGGAATACGCATTTTATTACAACTCTCGTATCGGTAGGAAAGTTAGTGCGCGACAAAATAACTTTAAAATTGAATTTCAAAGCTTTAAGTGTCCCAATTTCAGGGTAAAATGAGTGGAACCCCTAGAAAATGTCCTTTTTTAGCTCACTGACTTAATTTGATAATTACTGAAAATTATGCCGGCTTCAATTATTGTTGATTGTCAAGATAAAACGCTCGGAATAAAATAAAATCAAATTTTAAAGCATTCATGAAGATTTGTTTTCACTAATATGTGCAAAATAGGCTTCTCAAAATGATCCTATTTGTGAATCAGGAAAAGGATTATTTTTTATTGCTTTATCATTAAGAAAAAAACCTAAGCCGTTTCAGGTGGCATCGAACCGTAGTTAAGGGTTGAAAAGAAAAGGGAAGGTTTCACTGGATGAAATATGATATTGTCGCATTAAAAAACCACCAGTTAGTAACATATTGCTTTTACGTACCAAAATCTGCTGAAACGAGTTTCGAGTCCTCAGATATATACGACATTCACAAATACAAGCCTAATATTGGCAAAAGTCGACACAGCCGCAAGTCAGGATATTACCAAAGGTCTAATCCGTCACGTAAACCAGAAACACCCGGTACGTTACTGTATCCTTCCGGTGTAGCGTACAGTGGGAATGAAAAGCCCCACTTCTCCGGAAACGGGCTTTTGGATTGGTGAGGAGCAAAAGACGCAGGATATGGACTTAGCCTTCCAAAGCGTGCCTTAAGCGAAGCCGTTTTCTGGTTTAGAGGGAGTATTTACCTGGAAGTGATTCCACGGCCTTCCTGCAGCTCCCGTGGGTTTGCAGAGCGGTTTCAAGGGCGCCTTGAACTGCCTCTGGGTTTGCTGACTGGAGAAGGAAATTTATTGTCAGTGAGGGAGAAAGAGCGAGTTAGCTTACTGCCCCAAGGCATGCAGCCTTTCATTAGAAAGAGCGCAAAATGCAGAGTATTAATGAAGTGAAGCTGTTAAATATCGTTGCGCTATAAGGCGTAATCGCACCCGTTCACCCTCGATGAATATTCCATGGATTTTCCCGCCTAATGCACACTTTCCTCACAGGAAAATAAACCATTCTGCGGCTGAGAGTTTCCTTGCCCAAAATAGTACTAAACCCATAACAGTCGAGAGTATTCGAAGTGGAATTTCGCTTAAGAGAGATTGGAAGGATTTTTCCCACTGAAATACGAAGTTTTAGGCTTTGAAAAATGCCTAAATTAATAAATTTCAGGTTTCCAGAGGGGTGTATTTTTTTTTTGTGACAACATTGAACTGAAAAGATTCTCTAAAATAAATTTTTCTATATCCGAACGGCATCGCTGGGCGGAAGTTGGTAAAATTAACATTCTTCCCAACCTTACCGGGGTTTTTCTTATCTTCTTGCGAGATTGAGAAAATCTCGCATTTTTTTTCTCAGGAAATTCTACATTCCTCGAATTGTCCCAGGAGCTGGGATAGTTGAAGCGCTTCTTCATATACTTATTTTTACACCCACGGAGGAAATCTCTAATTTGTACTTAGTGATAACTGATCGACGTTTTTCGAAAATCGGTCATTCCTTAAGTTTCTTTCAAATTTAATTTGTTGCAGTGAAGTTAGGTTTTAGTGAAGATTAAAGAAGGCGATCATGAGATGTCATATGTAACATGAATCCCGCGTTTTCCTCACGCTGACGCATGATCAAGATATTGGAGCAAAAGTGCGAACCTCTAAATTGTTGGCTAAGTCTTCTAAACGAGTCATCAGGGCAGACAACGCGACGGACGCTCCGGAAACCATGGCACCCTGTTGAAGTAGGAGCTCCCGCCATTTCTCTTCGGACGCAGTAACCCTCCCCTCTAAAGTCAGGATTTCTTGGCTGGAAAAAAATTAAGACAAAGCATAAAATTGACTGCAAAAATACACGAAAGACGTCTATAATAAAGATGTCGAAATATAAATAAATAAACCGCTTCTAACTTACGCCGCAAATGCGGTACTTTTTCCGCTAGCTTTAAGAATTTACTCTGACACTTACCGTCTTTGTTCGCTGATACGGACCAAATGTTGGCATTCTTCCCGTTGTCTCTCTAGCTTTTCCTGAAGCTGCTTGTAATTATGGCGTTCCTCTTGGAGCTGGAAAATCATGAAATCGAATTCAACGAAACGTTCCAAAAGCTGGACGTTAACTAATTAACTGGGTCTTGGCCCCTGGAGGAAATTAGCTTAATGGCGAAAATATCCGCAATATAGATAACAAATAAAAATACGTCCTCAAGAAGGCTAACAGCACGAATTGAATCAAATAAACATTACAATTCACGATGAAAAATTATACGCTCAAAACATCGCTATTTTGGAATTCTTCAGCATTTCCTGGGCGGATATTAGTTGAAAAGAAACGTGCAATAAGATTTCGAGAACTGCCGCATTTTTATGGACTTTCCCACGTTCAAGAGCGAAACAACTTACAGGGTGTTCTACCGATCCGGAAAAAAAAATCCTGACTTTCCTCTGGTCAGACCCAAAATTTTCCCAACTTTACTCATTCACTAGGATTAATAGTTGCATTAAATTATACAATTTGACAAAAGCGCTCAACCACAGCTCTGAACAGAATTATCATTTTTACCACTGTTTACTGAAAAAGCGGGTTCAACAGAAACACAAAAAAAAAGATAATTAAATTAAAAATGCTGACCTAAAAAAAAATGTTTCACGATAATATCCCTGACTTTTCCCCGACTTTTCCAGAAGGGCAAAAATTCCCTGACTTTTCCAGGTTTGCCGCGTTTCTTAGGTCTTCAGACAGCCTGACTTTTGATAATTACTGTACTTACTTCGATTTCAGCTTCGCGGAGACTATCTGTCAACGCCGCTTTTTCCACTTGCAGAAATTCGTTTAGTTCCGCGACCTCCTCTTCACTCTCTTCCCTCTGTTTCTGCATCGTGTTTCGGATTTCCTCACTTCTTTCCAGTTCCTGTATCACAAAATTTGTCAATGAACTTGTTGAAAGCCGTCTATCCAAAAAATTGGACTTACCTTTTTCAGGCGAATGTTTTCCATTCTCAACTCTTCCTCTCTTTCCACTGTCGTCTGAACACACCTTTCAAGTCTTGATAAATGCTCCATCCAAACTAGAAAAAGAGAATTGGTGTTTTCTTCTGCACTGATTGATGATGAGAGAGAAAGGATTAAGCTAAATACGGAGGCGGATCTAAAAGCTTACCTGGTTTATGTAATTTGCTATTACTACCATTTGCACTATTAACATCTTCTCCTAAAAGAACCAAAACAGCAGCCAACCTCCTTCCAAGCTTGTCACAATCATCACGCAAGCAATCAGCCTACAGAGGAAACAATAGAGTTTTACGACATGATGGTAAATATTGAATAGGAAAATTCTTGACTACAAGCTCTTTACCTGAACCTCTTGGTCCACTGTTTCAACTGCATCTACAGGCCTCAATCTGCATCCACTACCTTGTAAGGCATCTTCTACATCTTGGCATGAAAGAGCAGTCTGAACTCCTGTTTCATGATACAGGATAATGTTTCTCCTAGCGGGTTGAGAACTATTTGTGCGATTAGTCAATGGAAGACCTTCTGCAGATCTTCTCCTCCTTCTTTTGGGTAAAGTTGCAAATTTCTCTCTACTTTCTACTGTTGGAGATGGAGTTGATGGGGTTTGTCCATTTTGGCTACTGGTGAGACTGTTCTTACTACCTGAACTTGACAGCCCTTCTTGACGAGATTCATTACCTCTAGAGCGAGATAAGGTTGTAGGACGAGTGGTATTAGAAGGCCACCTCCCATCATTCTTCACTGTCAGGGCAGAGGGACGAGGAACACTGGGAGTGCGACTCACAGACCTGCCTCTGGGTGTTGATGCACTTCCGTCACTTAGAGATTTTCCTGACTGCCATGGGGCCTTTTGGCTACTTCCACTTGATTTCACACCACATGAGTCACTTGAGTTTGGGGTACCTTTCACTCTTCCTCGAGCGCTGGTGCAGCTTCGAGGAACAGACTGTTCGTGGTCAGACGCTAAAGGAGTAGCTGCAGTTGAACGAGATCTTTGACACGATGTACTTGACATTCTACTGCGCTGGCCACAGTCTACTTTTGAAGCAACATTTGAAGACTTCCTGGCACTGAAGCCCTGACGTCGACTCCGAGGAGTTTGGACATATACAGTTGAGGAGCTTTCACTACCACCCTCACTGGTGCCATCATAGTCCGCTATTTTCATAAGATGCTCACTGGCAGCAGCTTCAGGAGTCTCAGCAGGAGTAGGTTCATTACCACCATTTACTTCAACCCCACTGTCACTCCCATCCCGTCCCCCAATGTCCAAGTCCTCAACTTTGTTCATCACATCAATGACAGTGACATTAGCATTATTTGTGATGAAGTTGTGCTCTGATAAAACAGAGCTATCCAGTTTTAATGTGGCATCAGGATCTTCTGACTCCATTCTTCCTGCAAGAAAGGAAAAAAATAATAACTGGGCGATCTCATTACCCACCCCGGAAGTAAGGTTGGTGTACCCAAAAGGGGTCAAATACGCAACGAGTGAGACGGCTCCAAAACGCGGAAGTAATGATCAGCAATAACGGGGATTCGGGTCAGGGTTGGAAAGTCATTCAAATTACTGGAGAGCTTGAAAGCAAACATTTTCCCCGACATAGAAGAGATTTCGTCGTATGGGGTGGCAAGCGATGATGCGTATCTACGTTACATACGACGAGGGATCACACCTTTTCGGGGGTAAATTAAGGAAAGGGTAAACTTAAGATTCAGAAAAGTTAAATCTAAAGGACAGTAACGGATAAAACGGGGATGATTACCGTTATTAGTTAATGACAGGTAGCCGAGCCACAAGATCGAAAATGTTGCAATGCTCCGTCTTATCACGGAACTTTGACCATAAAAGAGCAGCACAACCACAATGGACTTTCAAACCCAATGAATTAATACCGTAGATTCAAAAACATAAAAGTAAATTGAAATACACACCTGAAAACCGATCAAATACGCCGATCTTCTGACAGAACTTTGACAGAACGTAAATATGACACTTTCCCCCACCACTCTGCTTTACTCGATCGTAACCTACATTTTTCTGCAAGGCCGTGCTGAGTGGCAGGGAATGGGGCGTTCCACCGATATTTCTCCCGCCAGAGGGCGCGACGTAGGCTGTGTGTCAATATGGGTTCCACTATGCTAGCCGCGTAATGGGAGCGTTGTTCTTATTCGCTCCTAATCGG
>Ga0058701_10005402_pt1 | contig 10594 bp, 5 predicted proteins | sample AgamicOrMae_FD_97039 | JGI IMG/M metagenome (GOLD analysis project Ga0058701, IMG submission 97039) | Agave microbial communities from Guanajuato, Mexico - Or.Ma.e | ecosystem: Host-associated > Plants > Phyllosphere > Phylloplane/Leaf | place: Guanajuato, Mexico | collected 2012-06-04 | reverse complement strand
ATTATGAGGAGTGTTTGAAATTTATCCATCAAAACTAAGATTGACATGTAGGAACATGCTTTGACACTTTTCTTTTACCTTTCTAAGGCCATATTTAATGTAGCAACTATGAAGAAACCTTAAGAACAAGACTTAAAAACGCGAGGTGGAAAATACTAGTTCCATATTCTGCCACTAGTGTGTGGTGAATAACGACTTTTCGAGTTAAAGTCGCGTTTTTACTGTTTTTTGATTGTTACAAGCATAAATTTCACTGGAAATACTTAAAACAAACATGTCAAAGCTTGTTTCTATACATCAATATTAGTTTTAATGCATATATTTTAAATCCTCCTCATAAAATGAGATACATAGTTGATGCAGACGACGCAGTTTGTTGTGTTCCAACTGGTCAATTTCGCTTTGCTCTTTTCGGGCAAATACCTCATTGCACGACGGTCTGAACAGGCCGACGAGATAACTAACACCTTATTGCGGCCGCTGTAATAGAGAGAGGAACAATCACATCTGCCGTAGAAGTCGCTGGCTGCGATGCAACTGCAGTAAACACGGGATGACGATCACACGGAATCTTGCGTCGAGCGGAATGGGCTATTGGGGCAACTTTGTACCACGTCGTAAGCTTAACCTCGTTCGAATGAACTGCCGTCTCAGTCTCTTCACACCTCACGGCGGAACTACAACAAGACCCAAAAGCTTACCTAGGATCGACAAACGAAGGCGATCATCAACTTTGAAAAATTTCCGATAAGTAAATGAGGTTTGTCAGCAGAAACTTTGGACGATAACATACCGCCGCCATCTTTGATTTTAGAAATGTGAATTAATTGAATTTGTCTTGCAATTTTTTCCTCGGTCGACTTGATAAATCTTTCTCGAAGAAGTTTTATAATTTTACCGTATCGTATAACGAAATGTTTATCGTCATAAACAACCCAAAAATCACATTTCTTGAAAATTTGCGTCCAGCAGACCACCCTGGTCAGCAGGTGAGACAGGGTTGCCAGAACCAATCTCACAAAAACCGCCACCAGAGTGCTCTCATCCCGCACAAAACCCGCGCACATTTAAACCGCCAAAATCCCGCGCCTTATCCGCGAAACCCGCCCAAAATGCGGTTTTTGCTTGAAAGCGAGTAAAAATAACGTTAAAGTCCGTCTTTAGTACTGGTTCTTAGAAATTATCGATAACTATTTCTTATAGCGCTTAAAGCTGTGGCTTAAGGCAAATTTTGATGATTGATGAATTGTCACCAAACTGACCAATCACATCACAGCACAGATCCTTGCCAGACACGCGTCGCCTGTCCTAGTGCCACTACCGTGCCGTTGCTCTACAACTGTCTGTCTCTCACAGGCCGTGAGTACTGAGTAGAAACCTTCCATGAGTTTCCGCATACAAATTTGGCAAAACATCATTGAGTAGAGCTCTTGTGGAAGTGAACCTTGCAAGCAATAGCCAAATGCTTGATGAAATACCAAGCCGCCCAAAAACCGCATTTTCCTTACACGAAATAGCCCAAATTGCGGGAAACCGCGCGGCCTTTTTTTCCCCGCAAAAAGGCATCGTCAACAGGCCCAATTTGCGGGAAACCGCCCAATCTGGCAGCCCTGAGGTGAGTCTCGAGGTTGTCTGCAGGGCACATATTTTGAGGAATGCAATTATCTTGAAGTTTATGACGGTTAAAACTTTTGTGTTCGCAACTTTCTGCTGAAATACCTGACTTGAGCAAAATGTAGCGGATTGAATTTACCAAGACAGAGTTAATGATGAATTAAGAACCGAACAGTCTTCACAGGCACCAACTTGTCCACCCCCGGCTAACAAGTACGAAGGCCCAGAGTCACATTTTAGGTTGCTCCCAACTAATGTGCCGGGTTTTTAGACTCCATGTGAAAACTACATTTTATAAGACGATTTTCAACACCTTGTCGCACATGTAAAATAGTAAGTGTCTTTTGTGGTTTTCAGTTAACAAGCACTCGGTTGGCGACCTCCTTGGGAGTTGATACAAATATCACGACATTTGCTAGAGAAGCTCCTTCTCTCTGTGAGCAACATCGTGACGACGAAGTCATTACCTACCAGAACATGTCCTGTAAGCTTCGGTACAGGACCCAAGTCCAAAAGTTAAGTAAGCTGATGACGAGTGAGAAGCAAACCTTCATTAGGAAACGAAAGGAACATACAGGAATTCGCGAGTTCCTCCAACTGTACCACAAGTGAGGATTGAAGCCGATTCCCACGTTGAAATTATCGACTGCTGTAACATAACGGAGACTCCACTGAAACGTTGTTCACTAAACGAAGCAATGTTAAGATCAAATGGATAGCTCGTGTCACAATTCTGAAAGGGTTCCCTTGCGAGCAGTCGAGCGACTTGTCTAAGTTGTAACGGAGGGATTCAGGGAAAATTTTGGGAAGGAGTCCCGATAGACTACGGCAGGGGGCATTTCATCAGCTCCTCGGGGTGAAACTGGAGTCCTGCTGGCGAATGTCATTACTTGGACCGAGGAAGTATTACGTACCAGTAAAAACGTGAAAAGTGTGATGCATAGATTGCAATCTTGATTGAAAATGAGTGGGAGGGCGGACGGACCTCAAAGTCGAGCCACCTCCTCGTCGTGTGCTCTGGGCTGTTTTCGTGAGTGTTAGGAAAACAGGCGAGGAGCTGGACAAGATCATGTTTGAGAATATTTTAGGGACACGAAAAATGATGGTAATAAAATTTTGATTTAAGTCTGCTTCGAAAACAAATACAGAAGAAGTGTTCCGGTAATAATATCCCTAAGGAGAATCTTTGGCACGTTTATTTTTCCAGACCACGGTCATATAATGTCTTGTTAATGCGTTCACACCCAGCAAAACGAGGGGAGGTCATAGAAAGCGGTCGAAACTGCCTAAAATAGGCGCAATTGTAATGCGAGTTTTCTAATCGTTCCCCCTGAAGTCTTTAGGACCCACGAGAGACCCTGAGACATTTCCCGAATTCTTTTTAAAAAGTTCTCCCATGATGAATGCAACGAATCGCACCTTTTCCACAAATTGTTCTTAAGGGAAAAAAGTTCTTAAACTTGACGGAATGGTGCGTAGGCTATCAATTTTCAATAATCGGCAGTAGAAACCGATCGAAGCATACTTTTTCAGATGAAATCAACGGTAACGGTATTGCTAAACCCCGAATGAAACTTCTCATACCCTTAAAAAGACAAGTTGCGTAATGGTGAAGACGCAGGACATGATTCACTGCATCCACTGCAGCCATGACTAACGCATTAACACAACTCCTGCGGAAAAACGGGTGGTGTGATACTGTTCCAATAACTCCTAAATCCACAGAATCATTTTTCACTAAAAGATTGATACTAAATTATGACAAACAATGATGTGATTGCCCTTTCCCACATTTAGTTCCTGTCAAGGTAGTTGCGGGGCATATGCCAAATTGACAAGTATATCAGGGATCACAGTTCTCAATTTTGGTAGAGTCTACCCATATTTTTCTCACAGACTACTTTCATGTAACGACTTCTTGAAATCAAATGCCCTCGGCTGCTACAGGTTTTAAAATAAATAACAGCTTCGACTGCAGAATATAAAGTAAAAATATCGAGAATCCAACCGTAACTGTTCACCGCGCGCAGCGCAGACATCCCTCTCCGCTTAATATGTTGTTTATGGATGGCCCCTCGACGTTCCACCGCTTATTTTTGCAGGGGGAGACCTGTGTTCTGCGGATTTCAAAATCCATACAAGACGTACGATTTTCATTCACACAACTCACTGGAAGATACCCTTTCAAGCACAATCTCTTAAACACATATTGGCGTGTAGGAAACTCTGTCGCGAATGCGAGTTTAACACGTGACTTAATCTTGCTCTATCTTAACTTATTTTTGAGAACGTCAACACGCTTTCATCACAGTATCAAATTAATAAACTTAACATTAGTGGAATGTACGGTTCTTACGTACTCTCAAATTGTAAGGGGGTCAAAGTGTTCGAGCACAGCACTTGAGATGCCCTATGTGATAAGCTGGAAGAAGAAGAAGAAGAATAGTTTCCATCAGGTTATGAGGAACCGACTTTTGAAAAGATTGTAAAGAATTTCCACCTCATGTGCAGTACTCCACCAAGGATAACCAAGATTGGCGGCTTGCGACTCACAAAAGACTCCAATGCAGTCAGTTTTGTTTCAAGCAGTCCTTATCACATTGATTCTAATAGCTACGGTGCCGGTATCTGATGTCACTCCATACTTGTATTTTGATATTATTCTATAAAATTCTGATAAAACTATTATTCAAGGAAACTCTTTCTGTGGTCCAGGTAACTTAGGTACCTGCTGATATCAGTCGGAACTGATAACAAGCAACCGCTTAAAACGACCGAGGTCCTCAATCGATAGAAACACGTTGTTACATTTGGTTAAATGGAAATTTCAACAGGTCACAATCATTAAGATAAAGCAAACTCAAACTCACTGAAAACTTAGGTGCGCCGCAAGAGTCAATCTTCATCAGTTCCTGTTCCCAAACGTTGGTCGAAACAAATCAAAAGTTCAACTACGTTTCTCCTAAAAAGTCGATTTTACCCACACTTTTAGGCCGGAAGAAAAGTAAATAGAAAGTACGCTTCGGGCTCTCATGGGGCAAGTTACAGGAATGGAACACAACTTTTCCCCCCTTTTTGGCCTCTGGCCTCACTGCCTTTGGCCTTATGGCCTCATGACCAGCGCGGTCACTGTCTGAAATGCAACACTGATTCCGCGTTCATGTTCACCAAAGAATGCATTTTTCAGGAGGGTTCATGGGACTCCCCTTGGGGCAGCCCCACGCCTCCGAGAACTCTTCGGAGTTGGACAGAGTCCCTATAACTCGGAATCTGTTGGGGCTATGAACTCCCTCGACTAGTTTCGACTTGAGCGCTCCCGGCGTCGAATGGCCGCACCACATGTGGGCGAAACCGACAAAGAACAGCTGTTGAGGAGAGTATTGACTGAGTCCAGGTAGCCGGAGCTGGCCCATTGAGCCTCCGTGCACAGCCGATGACGACCGCTGCCGCTGCAAAAACCTGCTGTAGGCTCTCCACGCCTCTCGAAGGCCGCCATTGTCCGCAATGTTTTCTCCTTGGGTGTTTATGCCGTTCACCTGGTTCAATTTACAAAAACTAAATTTCTTAGACAGAAAAAAAAATTAAATACAACACTTCGACAAGGCTCCGATATAAAACTTTTTTTTGTCACATTTAGTACGGTCAAAATTAGGTAAGCTACACAACCCACCCCAACTATCTACAAAAAAAAAAACACAACAACAAATAAAACGTATAGTTTGTTTCGAAGAGAGCATGAAACACGCGACGAACACTTTCGAATAGGAAAATAGTAAGATACAGTTTGGTATTCAGAAAACGTTTTGTGGGGCAGTAAGAAGTTTGAATAGTTATGGGGCAGCTCTTGAGAATTTCTTTTGTTAATAATAATGATAAAAATAAATACCCTAAGATTCGCTTGACCAGCTTTTGCATAAATAACGTTGTAGAATGAAAAGCAATACAGCTGCAGTAGTCTCTCTAGATTTAATAATGTAATCGATGATGAATACCGGTACTTTTCAATTCACGCCTCATAGAAATCGACAGATTGGTAAATATTGTCCCTCACATTATTTTTCCCGGTGATTTTCTTTGACCGGGCAATTTCTAGCATCGTTCTCTTTGAATTCATTTTCAGACGAGAAGGTCATTTTTTTCATTATGAGAGCGGCTTCATACAACAACAATGAGTGAGAAAGCTCACGACAACAAAAAAAAAAAAAGAAAAAGAAAAAACCGAGCGAGTGAAGGCTACAACGAGCACAAATAAAACAAAAGTCCAGGCCACAAATCCCCACATCTTTATGCAGTCAAGCAATGAAGGAGTATAAAATCAAACCCTCACCGTAAAGTTGTGTCCAAGTTGCGGCACATGATACTGGCCATATTGTGCGACGATGCAACGCACCCTCTTCTGGTATTCCTCTAACGTCACTTCACTCCACCACTGCTGAAGATTCCCATTTTTGTCGTATCGACGCCCTGAAACATCATTTTTATCTAGTTTCCAAAAAGAGTGCGTTCCCCAGTCTGCGCCCCTCCAAACTTTCTAAACATCTGTATTTTTGTACAATATCTGTCCGTAAGTACAGTGATGTCCATGAGTGATGAGACAAACAAAATCTAGTGACTTTTTTGAAAACTAATGTGTGTTCGTAGTAATGCCTAGGGAGGGCAGTGGGAGGGTGTGGAGGCAAGAGGAGGTGTCCGCCTTTCCCCCGGAACCTTCCCCGACCCAACCCGCGCGCTGCTGCCAACACACATTAGTTAACAAAAACAAAGTTACTAGATTTTGTTCGGCTTATCACTTATGAACATCACTGTACGTAAACTAGACAAAACAGTGAGGCTAACCTATAATCACACTTCGAAATAAAAGGCAGAAGTACATTGAATTTCAGATGTGTACTGGTAATGTGACGATGATTTTATGAACAGTACCTGTTCATCCCAAAATAACAAGTGCATTTTGTAATCGCAATAAGGCGGAAATGGGAAATGTAAAGAAGTAAACATTTAAACTTATCCAGATTTATTGACTTGTTAAATTTTTAGGATTGCTATGTATTGATAGCGACCAAAGGCGTTTCATCGGTTTTTAAGCGCCTAAACTTGAAAACGTTGAAAAGAGCCTCTATCATATTACTTGACCAAACAACGGGGCTAAAAATTTAAGCTCCTGAAAAAAATGAGTTACCGCGCGTGCACGTGCAATACACTGTCAAATTCAATTGAGACATTTTCTACCTCTTCGGCTACTTAGGTCCGATATTATGAAGAATATCAACAGATAACCGCTTAGGTTACCCTGCAGGGCATATTTCGAGCCCCGTCCCTCTTGCCCCTCACCGACCACGTTTATTTTAATTGAGCCCCCTTTCCCAAGTCGCGGTGCGTCACTCTCTAACAACAAAAAACCTTTTTATAAATAGAAATAAATCCGTCCATTTATTCATAGGAAAATACTGGGTGCTTCTAATGTATACAAAGAAACGTATCATTTGCGAGCCTTCTTTTAACCTATGGCGATCATTTGCGTGCTACGTGGGGTACCGTGGCTCGGTCCCACACAGCAAATAGACGTCTAATACTAGACGATCTATGGATGGGCTACAAGGCCGCAAATCTTATGTCTATGGGACATAGACGTCTAGTCGGTGCAATGTTTAGAAGGATCTACCAGTCGTAGACGTCTAACAGATGTCTAGTAGAGGTCTAATAGATGTAAGATTTGTGGCCACGTAGCCCTTGTATGGATAGTCTAGTGTTAGACGTCTACTTGATGTCTGGGGTATTATACGCATGAAAAAGCCAATAAAACGAACGTCACGCTGAAGTATAAATTTCTCCCAAAGCCCACGTTCGATCTCGTGGTCTTTTCGTTGCCTCTGACTCATAGAAGCGTGACGTTATTTATGGCCGGAGCCTACGTGGATTTGGTTACAAACCTTGAGCCTCGCTGAACAGCTTGCCAAAGAAAGGTCGATCCCAAATACGGAAAAATACGGCTTTTCAAAAATACAGTGCTACCTCTGATTTAGGACTATCCAGAACAATTTGGAGCAACCCAGACGTCTCGAGTAGGCGGCCAGGAAGATACACCTATACAAGACATTTGTCGCTCTCCCTCTAACCAAATTATCGGTTTCTTCCTACTCTTGGCCGTGACGTTGACACAGTCTACCGCGACGACCAGTCAAACAACCCGCTATGGCCTTGGACTAGGTCAAGCGAAAATTATTCCCAAACTTTGTTTAGAAAAATCTCTAATTGAAAAGTTGTCCTAATAAGATTGTCGATAGTACACGGCAAACATAAACGGTGGCACTTTCCACCTCTAATGTTTTACCTTCCAATGCGAGGCCGAGCCGAGTGATAGTGGAAATGGCACAACGCTCCTTTACCTATCGCAATTAATCATCGAAAAGCTAACCTTGTGCGACATCAGGCATTAGAGAAGGCACGATATCTAGCCCACCCTGGGTTATCCGGGTCTAAGTGGTTTTGGGTAGTAAATTTTCATAAATTCATTGAAATGAACCTCAGTGAGTTGAATACTTGAGACAAAAAATATAACTCTTCATATTTCCGGTGAAAGGTACTAATAACGTAAAGACTGATATTGAGACAGCATTCTGTAGAATGCTCTGCAAAGGAACTAAAGCTAGGAGATACGTTGTGTGCAAACTTAAAAAAAGCGGAACTAGCTCGTATACTCAATTTTTCTATTAGCTATTGAGACGATTGAATGTAACGTTTAGTGGACACTTGAAAATTCGTGTCATTCTCTTAGGGTCGAACTTACATTTATCAGTGTATTCAGGTCCTCCAGATGATACAAAGACACATTAAAAATGTTTCAAGCACGCAAGTTATGACTTTTCCAATAACAACATGTCTTGATCTATTACACTTTCCATCGGACCTCTTTTCGTTTTATTTCTATCAATCCTGATCTACCTCACTACGGAACATTTTGAAAGAGCATTTTAAATTAGGAAGCACTTGAAGAAAAGTCCTTCTTGGAATTCCGTGAATTTTGAAATTTGCTCCCTGATTGTCCTCAATCAATCATTCAGTTTACGATAACCTGATGCTTAGCACACTGTTTCAGAGCTGGGTTTACATAAGCTGGCCTGAAAAAATAAAGTATGCTAGCCAGCTTTAACCTCAGAGACTTTTTATATTAAACGGAACTGCTGGGGATAATAGAATTCAAAGGTTGAAATATTTAAAAACGTCTCACCTTTTAATTCTTTAATTTGCGGCAGTTCCGCTTAATATAAAAAGTCTCTGTCCGTATGATTCGCCGTGGTTTTAAATCTTATCCAGCCAGCTATATGTTGAGTAATAAATTCAGCGGTAAATTGCGTACAAAACGCATGAACTGTAGATGTCAGAGGTCGAGTACGGCAAGCGGATAACTCATCTCGAAAATGAGAACGGTTTATCCCCATTTGCGAAGAAATGACCTCTTGTTCTTCAACATAGCTCGTTTTGCACACTTGCGGTTTGTTTCTTACCTTGATCGTCAAATCCGTGCGTCAACTCGTGCCCCATAATCGATCCTATGGCACCGTAATTTAAAGCCCTGGAAATCAAAGCAAAATGTGAAGTTCACGGAGGATCAGATTCAGCAATTAAGACTTAACACCATTATAATCGTAAACAACCATAAATTAACACTCATGATCACTGACAAAGTTTTCGATCTCAGCTTGTTAACGAGACACGAACGCTGCTGACTTGAGTTCAAGTCGTTATTTTTCACAAAGAACGCATGTCAGACAAATTCAGTAATACACTGAAATAAATCAGGTTACTCAGATAGGAATTCTGAGAACTGTGCAGGACAATATCAGAACTATATCGGTATCCATTTATGCCCAGAAAACCCATCAATCGACAATAAAATTCAAAAATACGGGCTACAAATACACATAATAGCAACACACAAAAATACTATACCGGACACTCTCGCTATGTATTCGCTTCACTTATTAAAAAATGTAAATTTTAAAGAAGTAAAAACAGATCGCTGATAAAAGGTTCCTTCAGGGCCCTAAAGCAGACGCTCCATTGCATGACTCAACGGCAGAAAAAATTTCATTGAGTGATACTTACTCGATACCGAGGCCGTAGAAAGGCGGTTGTAATATTCCCGCTGGTAAAGCTAAAATAAAAACAAAACTCATTTTAAAATCGCGTAAGTAACGTCTACGAATTTAAAATAAAAATTAAAAAAAAACAAACAAAAAAACAAACAAATAATAGTTTTGAGGGATGAAGTGTTTCTTTAAACAAGAACTTTTCTTCCTTACTGACAGAATTGAGGACTGGAGAGTAGAATGCGTTTACTGTAGTTGCCGCTGTCACCCACCTGGAAAAAAAAGCGAAGAAAAAAGCTTTGTTAGAGGATAAAGAAACAGGAAAGTAAATAACAATGAAGGCTGCTCACCGGTTGTGGTCCGGTGCTCTCCTCAAATCTTCAAGGGACTTCTTTACCGAGCCTCCGATTAACTTCAAGAAAGTTTCAAATAGTCGGCCCTCGACGACTTCCGCCTGCGAAAGCAATGGAAATCTCGCATTACAGACACAATAGAAACAGTAAGCTACTAATTAATCTTCTATTTAGCGCACAAAATGGGTGTGAGAGCAAGTGCCACTTTTCTCATTCCTACGTGGATTCTTGGTCGTATCGCCGTCCTCATTTCGGTTTACTCATCGCAAGTTCTTGGACAAGGCTCCTCAGGTCACGCATTCTCAGTTGTAATGGTTGACTCATACACCTCTCTGATTCACCCTAAATGCCCTTCCCTGGCATTATTAAACGACATATATTAACGACATAAAACCGCGTAGATTCGTAATGTTTGAAGCTACTTTAGGTTAACCTTGCGCTGCAAATGAAGCATGCCGAAATGAGGTATTTCAGCAGCAAGGTCGGACCGCAACAAACCCCCGCCATCTTTGATTTTGAAAATGCGAATGATTTGAT
>Ga0058701_10005401_pt1 | contig 10594 bp, 5 predicted proteins | sample AgamicOrMae_FD_97039 | JGI IMG/M metagenome (GOLD analysis project Ga0058701, IMG submission 97039) | Agave microbial communities from Guanajuato, Mexico - Or.Ma.e | ecosystem: Host-associated > Plants > Phyllosphere > Phylloplane/Leaf | place: Guanajuato, Mexico | collected 2012-06-04 | reverse complement strand
GAATTCCTTATCAAGCATTGAAATATAAGTAAAGGAGGGTTCAAAGTAATCAAAAAACGTATAATCCAAAAATTCGAAAAAAATCGTTTTTTTTCGATTTTTTTGGGTACCAGTCCCCTTAATTCACGGAGAGAAAAATCGGAATGGACTCGCTATACTTCAGCCGGGAAGAATTATCGTTTCCTACGGGGTTATTCAGATGACGATGTTTGGATTCCCTCAGCGTTATTTATGGAAATAATCATCCGAGAAAGTAGGCCGCTCTGTTTTGAAAGGCTGCGTTTTCTTCCTCTTGTGATCTATCTTCTGTCACTTCGAACAGCAGTGAAGGGAGGCACCAGACGCCTAACCTAACGGGGGCTCTTAAAACAGGGGCTAACCTTATCAAGACTAACTCAACCAAGGGTCAATCTGACCAATGCTAACCTGAAGGCTAATTTCGAGGCCAACGTAAGCAAGGCTTACTTAACCAAGGCTAATCTAACCAAAGCTAACCTAACAACGGCTAACCTAACAAATGATAACCTAACAAAGGCTAACCTAACAAAGGCTAACCTAACAAAGGCTAACCTAACAATGGCTAACCTAATAATGGCTAACCTAAGAATGGTTGACCTAACAATAGCTAACCTTATAAAGGGTAACATAACAAAGGCTAACCTAACAAAGGCTAACCTAACAATGGCTAACCTAACAATGGCTGACCTAACAATGGCTAACCTAACAATAGCTAACCTTACAAAGGCTAACCTAACAAAGGCTAACCTAACAAAGGCTATCCCAAACAAGGCTAACCTAAACAAGGGTAACCCTAACTAGAGTAATCGAACCAAGGGTAATCTAAACCAATTTAACCAAGGCTAACCTAAGCTTGACAAATCCAAATCAATGCGTTTTTCATTAATGATTAAAATTAATATTTTGTGTTTGATGAACACGCTAAAAAAATTAGCAATAAAAATTGCTTTATGAGTGAAAATTCACTTTAAATAGTGAAAAGTAAGCCACTAAATTGCTATTAGTGGTTCACTTTTCACCAGCTGAGAGATAGTTTTACTCCTAAAGCAATTTTTACTGCTTTTTTTTTAAAGCGTAGAAGTTGCAACCTGGGTGGAACACAAGAGGCAGGCAATGCAACCTTTCGAACCGATTTCAAGAGTTTTAAGAGGTACTCCATGGAAAATCATCGTTTCCTCCATTGATATTTCACACGACGATATTTGGATTTATGGTCGTCTTTTGAAAGCAATCGTCCCGGAAAATAGGCCACAGAGAAAAACGGGGCGAAATTTGATTATGCGGAAGGAAGGCGTGTTAAATTTTGAAAGTGGCGTTTCCAGCCGCCCATATCTCCCCCTCTTGCGTTATAAAATAACTCTCTCCTTAACTCTGGTGAAAGTCCTTGCTCAGAGTGTATTATCTTTCATCCTTCTTTGTCTTGGTTTTTTCCCTTCACCTTTTCCTTTCATTCGAGGGCCGACGAGGATTAGCTCTCAGGAGAGCCACAGCCGAGCTACCTCGGATCCCAGCAGCTCACCGAGGGGCTTCTGGGCCTCGCCTTTTACCCTCAGACAAACTACCTTTGAAAAGATATAATTCCGTAAATCGCAACCAGTAGTACACCATAAAGCTCATTTTATCTACCGAAAAAGGAGAAAAAGCGTACTGGGAATTTTAAAGATTCCAGCTTACACCTCGTGTGTTGGATCATTCCTTGGCGAGCCCTAGGGCACAAAACCTATTGTCGCCAAGCCTTATGCCGCTTACTTTGCACGACAGTAACCGCCGAGCGAAAGCGAATGTGGCGTATTACTTGGTTTTTGAACAGAACGCGTCAATAACCGTAATAGTGAAGTACTTATTGTTTACTAGACACATTTGTTTTGATATTCGGAGTCATTTATTAAAAATTGTTTCCGAGTTCCGAATCATATTTGATTTTGGGCCTTTCACTAGGCGAAAAAGGTAGATAAAATTAGTCAAGGCTATGAACTCTTGACGAAACTATCACGATACGAACAGGTATGATTTGGATTTTCGTCGTCAATATTTTGTTTCTAGTTGCCATTTTTTTATCGTTTACCCGTTTAATGACACATCCTTGTTGTTGTTGTTTTTTTAATAAATAAAAATAAATTTAAAAAAATTAGTTACCGCGGGTTCCTCAATATAAAATGCAAGTTTGCGTCCAAACAGTCTGGACATTTTTTTCGATCTCACGTATTCTATTTTGACGACCATCGACTGAAACGCCATAAATACATTATTTCCTATGCTTGAAACGAAGGACGTATAAAAACCCATACCCTATACGTAGCCTTGTAAATCAATTGAACGTGAAGGTACAATCAAAACATGATTACACAACTTTAAAGTATTTTCCTTAGACTAATAATGAGGATTTTTCAAGGAGTGGAAATTTGAAAATAAAAAGATCGTACATTGTAAACCATTATAAACAAAGCTTCATTTCGTAGGCTATAGGCAGCTAGGTTAGGTGAGATGTGCCTCGCTCCTGTGCCCCTCCACTCGGCGGTCGCCATAAGCCTGATATGCCGTGTAATATTTCTCGTCAGCCGTTAAACAGCCGCCGAGACATCAGGCTTGACAGTTTATGTTAACCCATAACAGCCCAAAGTAATTGGAGTGAAATTCAGCTTTAGAGAAATTGAAAGGATTTTCCCATTAAAATACACAATTTTAAGCTTTGGAAAAAGCCTAAATGATTAAATTCCAGATTTCCAGAGGGTGATATTTTTTAAAATACGACAATACTGACCTGAAAAGATCCTCTAAAATAAATTTTTCTGTTGCCGAACGGCTGGGCTGTGCAAGTGGGAATCGCTGGGCAAGTGGGTTAACTTCGGTTAGGATTAATGCCTTTGCTCCATTTGACGTAGCGTTGAAAGATGGAGGACAAAAGGTCTAAACGCTACCCTCAAAATTCACGAGCGTTTATGATTTTCTCGACCGTTCTTTGTGGGTTGCCTTGGCCAGAGATATTCCGAATAGAAGAGATATCAAATTACTCGAGCAAAGTGCCTTACGAGAGACACGCGGCTCGAGAAAGGCAGCCATGTTTTCAAAGGAAATGGGTAAAGGGGATAAAGAACATGCAGGGGTGCCCTACATTCCGAAGCGTTCGATGAGATGCGGGAAATGAGCGGGTTTTTACGACGTTATATCTTTTCCCATAGACGAATTATTATCGTTTGAAAACGTGACTACTGCTCCATTTAAGAAGGCTTCGAGTTTTCCTTCGTATCAGTTTTCCGAACCAGAGATGAAAGTGTTCGGCACACCTTCGCGGAATTAAGTTAAGCGAGTTTCGCAGGGCTCCGTCCTTTAATAATGCCGGAGTTTTCCAGAGTTTAGCGATTTTGCCCAACGGTTTTGCAACACATCGTTCTTTCGGCACGAATCTTTTCCTAGTCTTGGGGAAAGTGCGTGTATGATAAGACCTTCGTTCGGAAAGCCGAGTAGGAGTAATCTGCAATCTGAGTTTCTTAGTTGACACTTTATATCTATTGTATTCTACCTTCAATCGAGGCCGAGTTGAGCGAGACATAGCATCTAACTGGAACTAATATAGTCACCAAACCTGATGCCGTTTCTCGGTGGCAGTTACTGTCGTTTAGAGAGAGAAAAAAGTTCTGTATTTTTAAAAGTAAAAGAAAGAAAAACATACAGTATATGTTTATAAACAAACCACTTTCTATCGCTACTGCGATAGGTTCGATTGTGCATCGATAAAAACTCTATGCACGGTTAAACGTTTTGTTGTTTAAAAAATAAATCAAATGAAGTTTACGGTTTTTTTTGTTATGTCTTATTTTTTTATTGGATAGTAATAAGGTTCAACCGCAGATCATAAGTGATAGTAGTCCTTCGTCTATGGTACAAAAATAAAAATTAGGAGGATGCACTGAGTTTGTGCTTGTGATGGTTCTCGCTTTCATTAGCCACACTTTTGGATTGTGACATTTGAATACTGGTACTACAACCCAATTTCAAATTTATCTTTCCAAGGAAGACTGCATGGAGTGTAACAGAGTCGCTCGTCATTAATTATTTCCGAGTTTGCTTTGTTTCCAATGTTTTCTCCTCCGTTACCCGCCTCAGAGGCAAAATCGACCTTAACCTTAAAACCCCCGATGTGATTACCTCCTGCCACCCCAAAAAACGCAACTTCGCAACCTACCAACTTGTCCAATGGGGTTCGCCCTTTTGTATCAATGGGCGGTGGTGACTCAACTAAAGTTGAGGCAGCCGGGATATTGGGGTACCAACAAATTACCCGTAACGGGTTTCCTGTCATTACTTGCTTACTTTAATCACTTTGAGTTGGATGCTGGGAAGTAAGGTAATTCGTCCGCAAGGACCTTCTGACCTTCCCTGGCACAAAACTCTTCAGTTTCAGGGTAAATACTTTGAAGGTAAATCAGCGACACCCCCCCTCCCCCAATTACCAACGCCCTTCCAGACTTCGTTCCGAACAGCTTCCTTCGCTACGTGCAACTTGTTCCGAGCAGCTCTATAGCTTTGTTCCATTCACGTTGTATTCGACTTTCACATCCCATTTCACACACTGCAAATTTCAAAGGTAGAATTTTCTTACCTCCTTTGTTCCACCCTGGATTAAGCTTTTGTTACATTTTGAGGATGAACAGCCGCGATGCTACGTTTGGAGCCTTAATTAAGTTAAGTAAGATGAGGTAAGTTCACGTCTCTTATGCTCCGCTAACAATAAGCTCCGCTCGGCTTGACGCCAAACCTGACGCCGTTTACTTCTCGACGACAGTGACTGACACCGAGCATCAACATCATGCTTGGCGACTGTTAAATAAATTTAGGCCAAGTTATGAATACTGTGTTTTGCTCCGCGCCGCTGGATGCGACGGAAGATAAAACACACAAGGGGGAAAATTTACCTTTCAAATTTCCTATACAAAGATGCTTAGCTTATGTTAGGGCTATTCCTAAGAAAATGAAATGTTCTCTCCTTAAAATCTCTAAATACAGAAAGATGTATGATCAAATTATGGCGAGGAAATCAACTTTTTATTGTATCTCACGTCACGGTATAAAATTCACAAGTGAACCGTTTTTCTTAACCCACTACCGCCCAGCGATGCCGTTCGGAAACAGAAAAATTTATTATAGAGGATCTTTTCAGTTCCGTATTGTTACAATTTAAAAAATATCACCCCTCGGGGAACCTGAAATTAAATTATTAAGGCGTTTTCCAAAGCTTAAAATATTTATTTTAATGAAAAAATTATTTCAATTCTCTTAAGCTAAATTTCACTCCAAATACTTTGGGCTGTCATGGGTTAAGAAAATCCACGTTTCTCACTCCCATGAAAAAAATGAGTTAGTGAAAGTTGATTTTGTCCGTTAATTTTTTATAGCTCATTCTTTATAGAACTGAAAAAATGTTTGATTTTATTCTTAAGAAAAATGGTCACCTTTGGCGTGAATCCTATGCCGTGATGTAAGACAAATATTTGTTGAACAAACACGAAACAGTTTTCAGGAGTCCATCGAATTTCGTTGTAGTCTAAGGAGCACTTTGAACTTGCCTTGGGTTTAAATTCGTTCCGTTTGAAACATGCAAAAGGTGTCTTTGGCATACCTAAGCAATTTTGTATATGTCTTGATTTTGTTTATTACTTCCTGTTGTAATAATTTGCAAATTCGCAGATGTTTGATATTTCTCCGTCCTCTTGAACTACTATGCCAGTTCGAAGAAAATCAGACCAACTACAGTAGAAAAAATTCGTTAAGGTCATCGTAAAAAAAATAGAAAGCTCCTAAACTCGTCGGCACGTTTTCAATATTTTATCCATAAATAAGAATTATTAGCTCCCAACACTTCATCTAAAAATATTGTAGAGGCTTGAGAACGAAGTTTCATGTGTGAAAAATAGCCTGAGATGTGCCATAACATGATTGAACGCTTCAAGCTGCAAGATCTAATTTACTTATTGCGGCTTAGGTGAAAAGTGACTTGGGCGGGGTAGTGGGAGCCAAGTGTAGCGTTGATAGTCTGGAAAATTAATTGCACCGCACAAGTTGTCAGTTGTTGAGAGTTATTGGTCCTAGTGATAATGCAGATATTAACTTTCCCAACTCCTCTAACACCCACCAACATCCACTGTACGTAAACAACGGCAGAGGACACGGCATGCAAAGAGTGACCAGGACTTTACCGCCCTCTGGCGAGCATTAATGAAATTCATTGTCACGAATAGAACTTTGTATAAGCGGAGGTACTGTACCAGGCCAGGTGACCATAAGTAAACGTGCTTTTTGAGTCGCGCTGCTCTCGCTCCGTCTAGCTTGGCAATGGAGGGGTGGAACACTAGAGGTCGAAAATGCAACCTTCGAAATTCACCGGTGTGGACTGTATGGGGTATATATTTCAACAATTATAGATAAGGTGTTCTCAAGGATGTTCCAACGCAACTACGGAAGTTAAATTGACGCATTTATGAAATTTTTCTGTTAAAATCTGAAAACGGCAAACCAGTATGAAACTTTTGCTAACCGTTCTCAACAATCTCCGTCTGTCCGTGACAGTGATTTTTTATTTTTTAAAATCGTATAGTTGCTGATTTGACGAATTTTCAAACCAAAATTAATATTTTTAAAACAAAAATTTACAACTATTTTTCTTATTTTACGACGGCGAAGTTTTTTTTATGCTTCATTGTTTGTGTTAGCATTTCGTATCATTTAGAAAGTTTTTTAAATCGTGTGTCTTACGTAAAACTGGCCTGAATTTTTGAAAACGAGCTTTTTTTTTGTGCTGCCTCCGCCTCCATATATCACCATGTATTTTTGGTCTTTCTTGGAAGCTTGAGGCTGAAAAACTTATCGGTCAAATTTTTCCAGCTGGGCACCATGCTGTGGATGCATGTTCTAAAAAACCTAAACGTAGGATTTGAGGTGTGTCTTATTTTGATGATTCCGCTGGAATATCCTTAACGCAAGTTTTCTGTCGTCGCGTTATTATTAGTTCGACGGGAAGTCGGACGGATCGAATACAGTATTCTAACTTTTGAGATGTGATGTGCTCACGTTTTTGGGTCATTTATTTTAACTGGAGAAAATAAGAGTCGATTAAGAGCTTTATATCTAAATTACCCCCTTGAGATCTGCCTCGGCTCTTATTGCCAACTTATTTCGACAGATGCCAGAAAAGCACGTACCTTGTAGTCGTTGAAACTTATTCAGCGTGACGATTGTAACCAACTTCCCACTTTCAAGCTCCCTGCAAAATGTAAGGTTAACGGGAAACGACCTCTTAAAAATTGGGTCAAGCTTTCAAGTTACGTTTGCGCAACTTTTAGGGGATGAAGACAGGCGCAGTTAGACCTCCCCCGCATCCGGACCTTGGCTAATGGGCCTGGAAAGAACAGCGAGAAGGTTACTCTTTATGTAAACTTCGCTTGAATTTTCCACCTCTTGTGTTTGACCTTTTCGTTACTAACCTTGAGGAACGACAACTGAGCGAGGCACAAGGTACCTAATTTAAATCTAGGTTAATCAAACCCAGCTCTCGCTGAGCCTCACGGCTGTCTCTAACTTCGGCACCGGGTAAAGAGACGGCAGAGCGGATCATCAACGAAGCGAAGAACCGTACAATGCACGAGCCCTTGGGACTTTCTGAAAAGACGATGAAACTTGCTCAACACGTGTGCCATACCATCTGCCTACTACTAGCTGAAGATTCGATGCATCCGTAGGCAGCACGCATGGCGCTCGTGTTGAACGGGCTGCATCATCTCCAAGAATTCTGAAGGGCTCGTGATTCGCTCGGTACAAGGTACGCAGCCTAACTAAATCTTTACACAGTGTTCACCGATCAGGTTTTTGATGCGCCGATAGTTTTGTCTGCTGAACACTGAAGTTGATAAAAAATATTCCGTTTGTAGCGTTTCAACGCGGTACAACGCGTCAGCTATAATATCTATCTAAAAATGTAAAGAAAATGTTCCTTTTAGGATGCCTGTCCACTAGCTACGTGAAAATTGTTCATAATACATGAGACGACCGGGGTCTGTGCAGCTGCGCTGGACCGGAGCGTTGCCGTTGCCACATCCGAGTGGCAAGCCACGTGCTTGCTGCTGTAATTAACACAAAACCGTAAGGTAGCATTACTCTCAAGCCTGATTTCCACGAAAAGCAAACCACAACACAGACCGACACTTAATTTTTCTCCTCCCTCTTTATTCCTTTTATTGCATTGTGGCTCTGCTAGTGGATTGGATAGTCAGAGTTGATGGCTGCGTCTATCTTCGAATAATGTTTCGTTTAAGAAATTGTTCTTTAGTGATGAAGGCAGATCCTGTTTTAGGCTAGTGCGATCAATATCTTTTAAGTGTTAGTGATATGTTAAGGTATGAGTTTACAATATATTTTGGTGGATGATTGATGTCAACTTTGTACGTACCCGAGTGGAAAAGAAAAAAAATGTTTGACGTGACTAGGTTTATTTTGAAAAGTGGCCATGATTGTCGGAATATCTAAACTCGAGACAGGTATGATATTTAGATTATGTTAGTGTAATTTGAAGGTCTGTTATAAGTGGGGTTTCCTTCCTTTCTTTTTTTTTCTCTCTCTCTCTCTCTCTCTCTCTCTCTCTCTCTCTCTCTCTTTTATTACATTTATTTTATTTTTACTTTTTAATTTATTACATCCCGCCAGGCTCTCGCGGCCAGGCTATTCTCGACCCTTAGCAAATATTTACCGAACATCAAAAAACCTTCACTAATTTGCGTATTTTGACGGGAAGTAAGATCGCAATTCTGCTTTGAAGCAAAAATTAAATCCTTCTCAAACCATAGTTTCACAAAATTTCATGAATAAAAAATCTCGCCCATCTTTTAGCGTAAATTTTTGAAACGCATTTCCTGTCCATAAATTAGTAAAAGAAGCAAAGTAAGGGAAAGGCCGTGCACTAAAGAAAGCCGCTAGTGTAGAAAGGCCTGCTGATTATTCCTCAATGTAATGCTAAACAAGTAAAGCTGCTTTAAAGGATTATTCGAATTTTGAAGCTCCTGGCACTTTCCTCACAGAAAGTCCGACTAGAAGTTTGCCTGGGTATTTTTGTTGCAAACTAACCATCTGGCCCGGCGGAACTACAAGAAAAGAAAAAGTTTGTGCTTAGCATGCCAGAAAACGATCAGGTTATGTAGGGTACTGGCACTGGGTCGCTGCTTCGCGGGGCGATTTCAAACCCTCTTGAGCCGTATAGACCTCTTGGGCCTCTCCCCCCCCTTGAAGACGTGGGGGGGGGGCTGAGTCCCTCCCTGGGGAGGCTCGAGAGATGCCAGCAGAGCAAGTTGGCCAGGGACGCCGTTTTACTTTCTCGACGGTCAAAACTCAACCACCAGGGTGAACCTGGGGTCACCCATTACCCGAGGAAATACGGTGTAAACCCCTTCGTAGGCGGCGTCCGGGCGCGGCTCGCCACGGCGCGGTCTTTGGAAAAGGGACCAGCAGGTTGAGCTCATTAAACTTCTGCAGTAATCAACGATTTTACTGCCTTGGGGAGGCGAAATTTCTTCTGAGATACCCACCATATTGAATTATCTTCACACTGCTCCGTCGGAGAAGCGGCTCTGGGCAAGAGCGATGGATTGCCTTCTTACGGTGAACCATAAATTTCAAAGGTAGCATTTTCCACCGCTTGTTTTCGGCCTTCCATCGCCAAGGTGAGAAAAGCAGAGAGGACCGATGGGAAAAACAATCTATCTGAAATTAAACGGCCTTAAGCCTGATGACGCTTACTGGGGTTAAGAGTCTTGTGCCTCGTTTCAAGGATGGCGACAGATCGCTTTCTCACAGGAAATAACAAACCCATCCTGTGATGGTGTTGATTTTACGAGCGTTTTGTTCGTAAATATCGTAACCACAGCAATATTGGATATAGCGCCAGCTTGTCAGATTGTCGTGCTACCGAAATTATTTGTTGTAATAGACGCAAAATGCAACTAGCCGAAAGGTTTGCAGTAACATCAGTGCTATATTTTCACTTTGGACGCAAATGAAAGACTTTTTATGGCTCTAATCGGCAATACCGTTAATAAAAAGGTACAGTGGGTCACAAAAGTCATTACTCATGCTTCCATAAGAAATACATTGAAACAGCCATGACTTTTGTGGCCCAGTGTACTATCGTCCCAAAAGGTATTGTTCGGTTCAGGTCTTGCAACAAGGCGGTGGTCAATGTATTTCCCCCTAAGGCGGTGCCTTCCTGCGCAACTAGAACCGGACAATACCTTTTGGGACGATAGTACTTACAAAGGTCGCCAGCTGGGAACGATTTTTATATCCAAATGCGTGGTATGAAAGGGAAAACAGGTATCTGTCCTACACCTACTTTTGGATTTAAGATATACTTTAACAATTACCATATACACTGTAATTTTTTAAGGTAGCATTTTCAACCTTTAGTTTAAACTTGGTGCTACCCTCCGTCGTCAAGCCGAGCGGAGCGATAGCGAAGCGAGGCACAAGGCACCTAACCTAACCTAACTTAACCTAGGGTTACCCAACTAAACGGTCGCCAAGCCTGATGCCGCTT
>Ga0058701_10005400_pt1 | contig 10594 bp, 7 predicted proteins | sample AgamicOrMae_FD_97039 | JGI IMG/M metagenome (GOLD analysis project Ga0058701, IMG submission 97039) | Agave microbial communities from Guanajuato, Mexico - Or.Ma.e | ecosystem: Host-associated > Plants > Phyllosphere > Phylloplane/Leaf | place: Guanajuato, Mexico | collected 2012-06-04 | reverse complement strand
CATTTTCCAAAGCTTAAAATTGCGTATTTTAATGGAAAAAGTCCTTGCAATTTCTCTTAACCTAAATTTCACTCCAAATACTTTGAGCGGTCATGGGTTAATGTTACGAAAGTTGAACCAGTGTGAAACGCGATAGGTGTGGAACTTATAACGAATGAACTATTTTTCAGTGACATTACGAGAGGGAAAGAAGAAAATGAAGTCCAATGCATAAATAACTTAGACGACGAGGGGGAGCCCCAGGACTATAAATATATAACCGAAAATTGCTTCACATCGAACATTATAGTGGACCGCTCCATTGCGTCCATGCAGGTGGGTACATGGGCTCTCATTCGTGGAGTTCCAAGAGGAGTGGCTTTTTTGTGGGGTTTCGTCCACAAAATACGTCACGCTTTTAGGGGATCCGAGTATCCAGTTTATGAAATGAGAACACTGTTTTGTTGCAGTCGTGCAAGTGTGAAGACTCCTGCATCGGGAATACTTGTAGATGCTCTCAAGTAAGCCTAGGCTCGTGGTATGATCCCAATGGCCGTCTTCTTCCCGAATTCAACTTCGCCGGTAAATATTATACCAAATTTATTTCCTCCCTGAATTCGCCGCTTGATGTTTACCCTAATTTGCGTTATGAGCCTTTTTCACGGATGGATTGATGCCTGACATCAAAAGGGTTAAGACAAAGTGTTTATGGAAAGTTTATGAGGCGCATTTGAACTTTTTCGCAGATCCCCCTATGCTGTTCGAATGCAATCAGCTGTGTTCTTGCCAATTTAAAACGTGCAAAAACCGCGTAGTGCAGCGCGGAATCAAAGCCAGATTCCAGCTTTTCCGGACGAGCGGCAAGGGCTGGGGTGTGAGGACTCTGCAGAGTATCCCCAGAGGCAGCTACGTCTGCGAGTAAGTCTCTTCAGAAAGGAGATACTTTGAGCGGATTTCTTTTCGTAACTGTGCTAAAGCCCTGTATAGATAAAGAGGTGCAAATGAAATAGATTAGATGGCCGCTATACACGGGCAGTATAGGAGCGGCAGCCATTTTTTCGATGCAAGCGAGTATGTCTGTCTATCTCGCACTCACAGCAAGTCCTATTTTCTCTCTTTCTCTCGCCGACCAATCACAGCGCTCACCCTCGCTTGCGCCTCTCTGTGCTATGTTTCAGGTATATCGGTGAAATCATTTCGGACTGTGAGGCTGATCACCGCGAAGATGATTCTTATCTATTTGATTTGGACAACCGCGTAAGTGCTATCCACTCAATTCCTTTATTTATCAATCTATGAAGAAACATTTTCGTAAAGGTCTTTGTGATTTTTATGAAGTGTTATGAGTTCTGTGTTCGCTTTGCAGGACGGCGAAACTTACTGCATCGACGCTCGTCATTACGGAAACATCGCTCGCTTCATCAACCACATGTGTGTTCCCAACCTGCAGTCAGTCAGAGTGTTCATGGGACACCATGACCTGCACTTCCCTAGGATTGCGTTTTTCGCTAATCGTGATATTCAGCCCTACGAAGAACTAGGGTCAGTGAAGTTCCCCAGCGATATCTCGCCTCTTGGATTCGGAACAAGCTCAGTTTTAGGATACACTTTAGAACCTCTTTCGTACGACGCTTACGGGACTGATTAAGAACGTCGTATAACGGACGTCGTCGAGATTCAAAATACATTCAAGTTTTTGCGGAAATCGAAGAAAATCGTCTTTTTAATGAAGGATTGTATGAGAGGTTCTACTGCACACCAGTGACCAACAATGCCATTTGTATACAGCCTCTTGAAATTTTTTAATCTTTTTTTTTAATTTAAGCTTATTTGAATTTTTTTTTAACCCCAAGGAGGTTTTATATGCTCTATTCTCAATAATTAGAAGGAATATAGCCCCCTTAAAACCTTCAAGTTGTTCAATTTTTGGTCTTTTTTAGAAGTCAGATTTACACTTGTGAAGAAAAATCCTTCCCTAAGTGGCCTAAATTATTAATTTTGTGCGAAATACTTTGGACTTTATAGGATTGATTGACTACGTTCCTTTTCAAAACCGTCTTTACCGTTCCTGTATGGGCACTCCCCTAGGGATCGCCATGTAAAATAATATTAATAAGAAAACTTTTTAAAAAAAGAAAAAAACATGAAGCTGACGAGATGTTTTTTTTTTCCAGATTCGATTATGGTGAGAAGTTTTGGATCATCAAGTGTAAGTCGTTTACGTGCACTTGTGGAGCACCAACTTGCAGGTATTCAGAGACTACTATTCAGAATACTCTTGCAGAGTACAACCGGAAGATACAGGAGGAGTCTTACTTTTAAGGTTATTTCCCTCAAATTTATTTGCTAAATGACGAGCTCCACGAGATCAATTTTTTAATATATTTCTTTTCCACTGGGATACGCGTAGAATACTTTCTCATTTTGAATGATTTGAATTCGAGTACGTTTTGGTACCCAAATGTATGAACTGTTCGGAAAGAGCGGTCTTTCAATATTCTGAGGTGTCTCCATCATTTGCTGTGATATAATCCATCTTAGTACTGTGATAAGTTAAGCGTAAACTTGAGTAAAGCTTGCGGTACTGTGTGCAAGGGAAAGGAACATCAGCTCATTTTCATTCGAATGCTCGACTGACTTTCAGGTAGAACTTACGCCACACTAAATCGAACGTCAGTATATCCGCCTTTCATTTTGCCATCTTTATTTTCTTACTCTTCTAAATCGACATATCATTGAAAGAAGTTTTGATATGCTAAACGTATTGCGTAGTTGAGCGAGCATTACGGGAATAGCACTTAGCGCCAGTTAGAAAAAGTCGCCTTAATGAAATCGTCTTAATATTTCTGGTGTCTAAAAATGCTCTGGTGTTTATGAACAATATCTGTGAGTATATTTTAAAGTTTAAACAAAGATGCTCTGGAGAGTTACATAACCTTGCACAAATAACAAGACACTAATTACAAGGTACCTGTTTTTGGGGGGTTTGTTCCAGTGCTTTTATTTCCCCTTCCTTTTTTTAAAGAGAGGGCTGAAGCGGGAAATGAAGTGCGACTGACGCAAGAAAAATATGCATATTTTTTCTCGTAGAAACCAAAATCGCGGGAGGATAAAAACTTAGGCACTGAACAGGATGACCCGAAGTACCGAATGAAATCACTGTGCTAGTTTATCACAAATGCTTAGATTTTAGGTTCATAAAAGGTGGTTTTTGTTGAATATTTTTCTGTTGAACGATCGGTTATGTTTTGTATATTTCTTTTTATGTCGGAAAGGACTTCACTCTGTTAATTGCACCTTACGTTCGGCTTACAGTAAATTAAAATGACGTTCGCGTATTTTAAATCTTTTCCGGCTCGCTTATTCTAAGCTTGATTTTCTATAACCGAATTTTAGTTAATATCTAGAGACTCGTTTTACCTCCTCCATGCTCTTATTTCAGATCAAAGCTAGGCCCTATTTTCTGATTGGCTGTTTTTTTAAACACCGCATTGCTTCAAATACCTCTGTGCTCGGGAGGGTTATGCAAAAGGTAAATAACTATAAATTATTTCAGTTTCTTTCAAGCGGGAGCCTCCGTGAATTTATTTGTTGTCAAAATCATTTGACGTTATGACTTTTCATTATCGCATTACCTGTTTTGTTGATTTTGTTTTTGTTAGGTCAGTAGAAGTTTGAATGATCGAAGTGTCTTCCATTTGTGATCATCGTCACTGCATAAATTACGTGAGAGCATGAAAAGCGGAAGGAGATTAGCTCAAAGAAGAGAGACGGCATTGCGTTACATCCCGGTTTACCCCCCCCCCTTTTTTGTTACTGCGTGTTTTACCCGTCCGTTTAACGTACCTTCCAACCTCGCTCTATTCTCCGGATAATCCCTTGTTTCTGTAAAGTTTGTACGAACTATGCTACTACCACTGCCTTTATTTTGTTGAAATCGTTGATTTGCGATTCAGATTTCGTCGTCTTTTGATATTTTGATGAGTTTTTTTTTCTGGGGACGTTTTGTAAACTCGACTGTTTTCTTTATGAGGAAATCTCAGTTTGTGACTTGAGGCGCAATTTAACTAAGTCGAACGAACTGGAATTCCTTCCTCTTTGTCACAAAACATCACCCCAATGTATGAGTTGTGTAGAGAATGTTGTGATGTGTCGCGTGTTTTATACGTTTGTCGTGTGGATACCATTATGTTCGTTTTGGGCGCCTAAAGTACACGTTTCTAGGAAAGGTTGTGTTAGCCTCACTTTTCCATGACTAGTTCATGGACTTATTCGGGTCGTGGTATGAATTTCGAATGTTAGCTGTAAAATATAGCGGAGGGTTTACTCTTAATATATTTATATGTACATACAAATATAAATATATGGCTAGTATGAGCTCACAGGTTCTTTTTAACTTTTAGTTATGACTGCTAATACGTTTTATTTCGGCTGTCACCAAACATCTTGTTAGCGTGTATCCGTGCATTTTTGACTGAGTAGTAATTTTTTAAGTTGTTTAATTAGCGCTTTCTTCCCACCCAACTGTTTCTAGATGCCAAATGTTTGCTTAAAGGAATGTGGTGTGGATTCAAGACTCTTGGCCCTAGAGCGTCTTTTCTCAATTTGCGGACGAGATTAGAGAAGTGTGACTATTGGTCGACGAGAAATAAAATTTCGAGTACACTTTATTTGTTGTTTATTCGAGCGAGGGCACTTGTGGGTCCTCCCGGAATTTGTCGCTGGGCGTCTTTTCGGTCGCTCGAATGTACGGCTTCCTGCGTGTGGCTGTTTGCGCACCGCTTTTATTGGCTTTATCCGCACGCGCCATTTCCAAGATACGGCTGAAGTCCATGTTCGGCCCAGCCGGTCCGATTTCTAGAAGCTCGCGTCTGTAACAATTAATGCAACTTACGAAAGAGGTTCAATAATTATTTTTTTCGAAGTGCTACAAGACAACTTCTCGGTCATAAGGAGAAGGAATGAGTAGAAAATAGGTTAACCAGACGATTAATGAAAAAATGTACTTAGTTGGAGCCGTATCAGTTGTTTTTATGAAATTTTCGGCGGGCGGTCGACTTCGTCGGTTTAGCAGAGTATTCCTGTGCGATGTTCCTTTGTCTTTAACCTGTTAACCACCAAATTACCGCGGTTATTTTGAGCGACGGTTACTTGATGTAGAAGAGCAGAAAAAAATACCATCGGCATTGTGATGACTAAGTTTCCAGTTGTTTGAGATCGCTCTGCAATACTTTGGTCTGGGTGCACTTCCTCGGGTAGAGAGAGCTGCAAGATCTTATTCTTAACAACAACTCGAACATACGTTGGCTCAACATCTACATCAACGAATGATGTATCAAGAAACCTACAACAAAATAATCATGGAAAAGTTTTCATAGGCCCCAGTTGCGTTTAAAATGTGTAAAACTTTAAACTACGTAACCATTCGTTGGCCATTATCCCCGCCCCACGTAACTGTCTCCCTCCTCCGTAGCGTTAACAGAACCGTTTACAGCCCTTCGACCCCTCTAATGGTTTCGTAGTTTCTGGACGATCCCTTACCGATACACCGCAACGTCTAGCACAATAGCATTTTTCTCTTCGTCCTCTTCCATAACGAAATCCAAACGCGCTTGATTTATATTTCGCGCGCGTCCGTCCGGCCAAAATAAATTAGGGCTCTCTCCCGAAGCTTTATCTCGTTGATCTCCGTGTGCATTTTTGCGGCACCGAGTTGCAGCTTCCTTCTGCAAACGACTTTGGCGGGCGAGTGCTATTCTTGTCTCCGGGGAGTTATCGCTCTGCGATTCCCAAAATCTAGAACAAATTGTTTACAAAGTTCCTGTCTGGAAACCGCAGTTATACAGTAATTATCAAGCAAGAATCCGCATAGCGGTGGTTGGCGCGGTAACTTTCTCCGTTGGCTAAACAGTGGGGAATGTTTTGAGATCGTTTTAAAATCCTAGAGTTTTTAGAAAAAGCGTTTCTTGTGATATTTTCATTAAGAAAACAATTAAAATCATTACGGCTTGAAATAAATTATTTGAGTTGCGTCTGTTTTGTTTTTTTTGTGAGATATAATTTGACGGGGAAGACGGATGGGTCGGTGCAACACGTAAAAATTCGTTTGACCGCAACTAACCCATATCGTCTTGCAGGGTGGTTTAAACCCTCTTTAATATTGACAACCGCAAAAATCTCACGAAGTACTTTGAGCAGGTGAGAATGAGCCATTATCACCTGCTTTGGGTGTAAAGAAAAATGCGACCTCAACTCGGCCTAAAAAAAGAGAAGTTAGCTTTTTAAATTTATTTTTTCCAAGCCGTTTATGGTCACCAATGTGCAAATATGGCCCAAAAACTGAGCTGATTTGACCGTCCGTTCAAAATAAACTCACGGATATCCTTGTCATACCGTGGATTGTCCGGCAATATCATGACATTGTAACTGTAACACGCACTGTAAGCCTTGCCGGAACCAGGAATGGAATATCGGGTATGCCGTTACGATGTCCTGTCTCGTCTCGCGCGGTTCACTGTCAAGGTAGTAACAGCTGACGCGGTGAATGTTTTCAACTTTTTACTGAGTTTGCTGAGCGTCGGCGCCCAGACGGCGCCGCGCTTCCGTCTCGTCGCGAGTTGGAGGTGAGACGCTGGGCAAGCTTGCGATCAAAGCGTGGTATTCCCCATTCATCGGCTACCAGCGTTTGTAGCAGTTCGTTGTGCGAGACCACACTTAAACGCTACTTCACGCTGGTATCAACTCGATGTGCGCTCCTGTTTTGGTGTTTAGTACCGGGATTTTTCATACTTTGTTGGTTATCGCTGCGCTGCTATTAAAACAAGTTCACGAGACCTGTTAATTTATTACCATATGCTTTTTTGTTTGGCGTTTTGAAACCAGTTTACGGAATACATTGTCGTCGGACTAGCTTTAGCAAAACAGGACGTCCAAGAGCTTCTTGCAAACAAGTTTCGGCGCATGTGAATCGATTTAAAAAAAGGCTATAATAATTTTAATAATAACACCGTTGATGGCAATTTTGTGTGCGTTTCGCGTCAGCGAAGAAAAATTGAAGAACTGTCCGATTGATACGCAAGATAAGATACGAATCCGAAGATATCGATTCTCCTGTCGTCGTTTTTATTTTATTTTTCATTTTTTTATTTTTCGCGGTTGCCCTGCGAGTAGAAGCAAAATGCGATTTTTTTAATTATTATTATTAAAGAAAGTTCAGAAGTTTTCTCTTCCCTTTGAGAGAATTTTAGCCAGAAAGTAAGAAATCTTGGAGAAGAAAAAGTAATTCTAATTCAATCGCAGAAGCCTGATTTGGATTACAAGCAGTATTTCAAGAAAAATATTGCCTGGCAATCTCAATAAGTTTTTTCTTCATTTTTTTTCTTTGCATATACTTGATTTTTACGGGGGTGACTTCGTTAATTGCGATTTACCCAATTCGTCAGCTTCTCTCTGATATCCTAGAGTACTGTTATCTTAATAGGCCATATTTTAAGTGATTGGTCTGCCAAACGAGGGCGAAATTAATTTCCGCCGACCGATGATCCTGTTGGTTGACTAAAAATAGATTAGCACCTTTTTATCTGTAGCGTACATCATAAAACCGAACGAGCCGACGACCCGCTCATCGTCCTGCTGTTGACTCAACATTAGTGTATTATGCGAGCGTGGCCGAACGGTGAGGTGAGTCTAGGTCAGGTACTTACTCCCTTGTTTTTTCGGCGTCTTCAAGGTCGTCCTCATTAAGTTGAATGACGCCTTTTGCAGCTTTATCCTTCTGCTCGTGTTTACGTTTTTCTGAAACAGTCAACGACGGGGCGGGTGGAGTTGACATATTTCAACTGTCCTCAGTCCATCATCGGATGAAGAGTGCGTCATACTCTGTCGAATAAGCTCGAGGGAGCGAAAATCCCAATGAGAAACGAGGATGAAAAAAGGTCAGTTCTATTCGCACGCCTGTGTTAATAAAAGGGAGACTTAAACGCGTCTTTTTCTCAATTTTTCGCCGTCGGTACAATTTTTGTTTGTCAGTGGGATGAGCTCCGAATTTTACTTTGCTTCTGGGCTACCGATAACTGGACTCCCTTCCCCCGGAATTAAAATAATAACGAAAAACGGATTATGCATTTTAAAATGCTTTGCTTACCCTTATACATATTCTGGTCAATGATAACATCCTCTGTTGCTTCCTCGATGAGTTGCATCGCTCGGATTCTATCCGAACGTTCGATTTCTACGCTGTCGAAGTACTTAAGGGTAGGTAAAGTTGCTATGACGTAGTTTCTGTACGAAGCATAGTCGCAGCACGGGTTGCCAGTCAAGTATCTGCGACACAAGACAGTAAAGTTAATTGCGTTTGGACGATGGTTTTGGCGGGAAAGTGAACCATTGCGCCAAAAAAGTAGGCAACCTGCACACGTCTGTTATCATGACTGTGAATAAGAAGTTCTCCTTCCATGCTGCGCCTTTTCAAAAAAAAAATAAATAAAGGTGAATGGTTTCTTACAGAGTTTCTAGATGAATGTTAGCTCGAAGCTTTTGTACACTCGTCAGTTCTCCAATAAAATTGAGGGTTAGATCCAGCTTACGCAGAGATTCGCATCCTTCTAAGTTTTCGATAATTTCGATATTGTTGAGAGCTAAATTGAGGTACTCCAACCTCTTAAATTTCCATACGTTTTCTGCAAGATAAAAAGAAGATTTTGTGAGGGTATAGATTATGTTAATTGTAAATTGTCTGAAAATCCTACGCTGATTGACATTGTATTGTAAGATCACTTCCCCTGTGAGAGAGACGGAACCCCAATACTCCCCTCCCGCGCTTAAGACAAGCGCACGGATGGGGACCGCTAATCTTCGATATCGTGGAATCATGATATGGAGGGCAGTGCCGCAAAAATGTTGCGAGGAAAGCTCTCACTGCAATACTGTTCTATCCAGTTTCTATCTATTCTTGCTGACGTTACATGCAATTAACTGTCAACATGGAGCAAAAGTGACTTCGCTTAAGTTTTCCCGCCATACCGAATCACTCCCCCCCCTTTTTTCCCCAATGATCAGACTGCCTCTAGATACCGGTACCTGATCTCACCTATACGAGATATTAAATTTGACTGCAGTAAAAGAATCTTCAGATCCCTGCACCAATTCTGTAGGTGATCAATTTTTACAATGTCTTCTTGGTGCAATGATAGTTCCTCCAGAGTGGATATTTCTCCTTCGTTGTGTTCAGATCTCTTCCGGACCAGATCAATGCTAACTGCAACAAAAAGAGCACTGAACTTGAAAGAGGGGATGGAGAATTTCTTAGTATTTATATCTTGACCCGCTTTCTCTAGAGATCTTCATGAATAGGTTATCAACCTCCCCCCCCTTTTTTCTGGATTGCCATGGCAGTTTTCTAGAATTTTTGTTTCCTCTTCTTTTTCTCAAGAATCGGACGAAGAAATTCCCAGGTATCATAAGAATAAGGTTCAAAATCTTTGAGCCGCCGCGTCGCTGTAACAAGAGAGTGGCGTAGCACGTGTTGCATAGAGTTAGAGCAAAGGAAGGTAGGTATCGGTATTTATCGATGAACCGGTGGTTCAAATTTGGCCACAGCACAGCCTCGTGTATGATATTTCGTGAGACTGACTCAGCGATCGGGCGAGTTGAACCACGTGAGGAAGATATTTGTGCTCATCACATGGTTGAACGCCCCAAACGCTAATTTTACTACATAGCAAGGTGGCCTTTGCTTTATAGTTATTCGAAATCATTTGTTTGAAAAATGTGGGCTCCGCTTCCGGTCCATAGGTAGTCAGTGCAGTTTTCTAACGTTCAACGGAGCGAGAGGCGGATATAAATCTCTTTGCAGGGGAAATACATGATTTTTCCCCCGTAGCGTTTTTGGTGCCAATGTTGTGTACATTGTAGGACCGTGTTTGGCCAGTTCACCGAAATTCGTCAACTGTAGAAAGAATGGCTGATTCAAGCGACCGGCCTCGAATGAGCAGTAGTCGTCCATTTCCACGCTCCATGTGTTTTCGTACCTCTTGCGAAACGTGCTTCTCCCTTCCTACTTCACCAAGATTATAAATAGACAAATTTCAAGAATACGAATAGATTTCACAGCCTTTTGGTTCGAGGAACCTAAGAGCTTTTTGGGGGGTCAAGCCTCGCTGTTTAATGAACTCGCATGTTGTTTTTGTCTTAAAGCCAAAGGAAGAAAATTATTGTACCGGCACCGTATGCGAAAATGTAAAGTACCGTAAGATGTAGGTATGTGCCCATTTCTAGTGATTAGAATATTCGCCATGATTATCATTTTAAAAGGAAAAAAATCACTCACTGTCAACCATTTGGTATTCTGTGCAAAGTCTCCAGTAGTAAAAACAAGCATAAAAAATATTTAAAATCGTTAAAAAAAATCACTGCCGTATCACTCGAAGCGCTACTTTGTTTTTAGTTGTCAAGGGTTTCCGTCATTCATGTTGCCACTCCAATCGATGACATATCGCGCGAAACGTAGTATGTTGAGAGCTTATGACATCACGAAAGCTGTTAATTGAGCTTCTAATTGACAACACCGTAAAGCTGCAATTGTTGAAAATTTTGAACGCTGTTCGCCGTGTCGCAT
>Ga0058701_10005399_pt1 | contig 10596 bp, 5 predicted proteins | sample AgamicOrMae_FD_97039 | JGI IMG/M metagenome (GOLD analysis project Ga0058701, IMG submission 97039) | Agave microbial communities from Guanajuato, Mexico - Or.Ma.e | ecosystem: Host-associated > Plants > Phyllosphere > Phylloplane/Leaf | place: Guanajuato, Mexico | collected 2012-06-04 | reverse complement strand
ATCATTTTCCATCAGATTTTTTCCCCGTGAACAAGAGGGCAAGTTTATGAGGACGTTAGTAAGCACCATTACTTTTATGAATAGTACCGTAAAGAGGCTGGGGACGTGATGTAAACCTAAAACCAGGTTGAATGGTTATTAGTCTATTACTTTGAAAGCATACGACACTTTACTGAGGAAAGTCTACTGCAGACATACTGGGTACTATCCGCTCTTTAATGTGCTGGGATGCTGTTAAGGACGACCCTCTTGTGTGTGTTATGGTATCAAAAATAAGTCAGCATCTTTTTTGGGACTAGGAGCTTCTTGACAGTTATTTTTTTAGCGCAAATATACAGTTGAAATAAACGAAAAAATCTCTTTATTCTCATGTACAGGGAATTCCATAACTAGTGTTAGATTACTTAAGATCTTGACTGTGTGGATGTCGTGAATTCTCAGTTTGTGCCGTTCCTCAGATGCTTTTATTTTTACACTGCAATCTGCTGTGGTTGTCGAACACCAATCGCCAATCGAAAATTACCTAGTTCTACGAGACTAGCCATGGGCGTACCCCCTAACCTAACGATGACTAACTGAAACCAAGCTGAGCTTTCTTTACCTCTCTTCAACTCTTTCATTCATGTAGGCTCGTGTCATAAAATACTATTTGAACGACGGAAATTTTCAATTGGATTTCTCGAGATCATAACATATTTTCACATGAAAGCAAAAATGTGCTTTCTACTTTGTCTTGATTCGGGTTTAAATCATGAGAGAAGGACCACCCTACTCTCATAATTAAATAAATATCAGCATTAAAAGTTGGGAGATTATCGGCGATTTTTGTAATAGTTTAAATTTTAAAATTTCCATAGTTTTGTTAACTCACATTTCATATTCAAGCCTAATATAACGTTACTCAATGCAATGAATTGGCATGATAGTCAAACCTAAGACAGGAAGAAAAAAAAGGTTCTATAAAATGAAATAGTTAAAGGGGATTTCGCTGCGTGTTCTTGTCGTGAGACATTTCTAGACATCCATACTTCATGATTTTGCTTCCACTTTGTTGGTATGCCTGTGTGTATCCTGAATGAGCGCGGACATTTTAGCAAGGCCCAAAAGGCCGTTGTGGGTCCAGACAATCTGACCGATGTGTGGTGTGGCATAGACAGGCAAGCATGCAACATGTCTGCTTTTACACATGAAAAAAGCTTGCTCTCGTTTTGTGTAAGTCGATGGTAACACGAAGAATAGTAGGTCACGAAAGAGCTTGCTTCCATGACGGCCCTCCCTCCAAGTGTTGTATGTGCCTAAAGTGAACCAAAGGATGCCTGTTCGACCTTGATGACAAAATCGACTATCGAGAACGATATCTCGAAAACGCCTTTTCGAATGTAGCGTACTAAAGCAAACAGTCTTGGGGTTGAGAACGATACCACGAGCGAAAAAATCGGAGCTAGTTGAAAATTGATGAAGGAAAAAGTGCGAAGGTGTTGATATCGACCATAAATTGATATCCTGATCTATAGAAGTGGAGGTGGCTTCTATGAAGAAAAGGACATATGCGGTGATATCGACTTCCTTTTCGACACAGAATCGATGTATTGAAGAAGGAAATACAAAAATGAGCTTTTGGCTATGCAAGAATGAAAGTACACTAAAAGGAGTAATTTTATTAGGCATGCATTTTAATTCCATCACCGAGTATTGGTTCACATTGAACAAGAGTGCACTAGAAGAAATTCAGATTTTTTCCCTGGTATTTCATCCTTTTCACCTGAAAGATGGACATATGCACCAGAAAGTAAGAACCCGATATCCCGTACGAACCGGCAATGTTTCACTCTGGGAGAATTCGGAACATCTCAGTAAGCTATTGAATTGTTCTATAAGATGTGTGATGCATCAAATTGAACGATTTTTTGAAAATGTCAAAAGCATTGCGCTAATGTCGTTAAAGTCAAAGATTAGTGTCCTCATAAATGCAACTCTTCTTCGTTCATCTAAATTTTTCAAACCATAACACTCTCCTCCAAAGCAGATTGCCTTAGAGATGGAAGAGGCACTTCGGCCTAAATGTTCGATATCGAGATAACCGACGGAGCTAAATCGATATCTCAATTGAAATCTTCCAACTTCAGCTTGTTATTTACGATTTAAAAGATCCTTAATGGACTAGTCGGCCTTCACATCATCAATAAACATCAATGTCTTGGACGAAAAAGTAGAGTATTCAAAATTTCAGCCTGTCAAACATTCAGGATAAAATAATGATGTCGAAGAAAAAGAATTTTTGTTATATTTGTTCTTAGGCCCACTCCTTGCAGGTGTAAGGCGAATTGAGGGCTACAGATAAACGTGATGCTTTCTTGTCCTATTCATGAACGGTAACTTTTTCATGTAAATCGAACGAAATCGCATGCCCGTGTAGTGCCTTGGCGACAGATCTTTCTATAAATAAATTCTTTCGCACAGCTCATCAAGATGGCCGCCACTAAGTTATGAGAAATTTAGAGGTCGTTTACGCTCAATCGAAAAGTAGGTTTCCGGAAGTGTTTGTAGGTGTTGTCATGGTAAAAGTACAGGGTTGCGACGGAGAGTAACAGTTTGGAAACACCGGGCGACGCGTATAAATTCTCGCTTGGCTGAGGACTACATTAAGAAATTACTTTTGGAATAATTACTATCGACCTGGAGTGACCTTCGAGTACGCTTTTTGTGAAGGATAATCACGTAATGACTTTATAAACCTGCGCTTTTATGCTATCTGGATAGAGAGTTCAGCTCGATTTCGTAATAAGCTTGACGCTTTGATCCGTCCATAACATTCAATTGTACCGCCAATCAACGAACATTTTTTGAACCATGTTTCCTGTACTTGATTTTTCGAAAAGATCGTGTGCCCCGAACGAATGGGTTGACATGAAAGATTAAAGGACTATAGGCTTACATCTTTGTAAAAGTGAAAGTATGAGACGAAAAGACACGCACGCAGACTTGAATACTAATGACGCATGTGAGATGATGCAAAGGGCAGGAAATCTTATTACACAAGTCAATAACGGGGTTGTTTAACCCGATGAACTCATCAAAAGCGGCATTAGCTCATCAATCACACTTACGATAACTGTCTAACACGATTAAAACGGGGAGCAAAAAATGACGTTACATCTCGTGGAAGGTCAGTGGACATTGTTTTTGTGGATTATAGATAGGCTGTAGGTTTTTTAATGGGGAAAATGATTTTGGAGATAGAACCACAGACAACGGTCCATTGTAGTCAGCGTCTCTCTCTTGCTCTGGCGGACGTTCACCTAAGTGATCTGCTTCCCTTGGAACTTGAGGCCTGTACTACTCACTGGACTCTACCTGAGAGACTATATTGCTTTTACAGGCTTTCATATTGTGTTTTCAAAGGATTTTGGGAGAGTTTCTCCGTGATGTGGTCTTACATGTTAGAGCGATAAATAAAGCAGCTGCCTGAATGTAGATTGAGGCGTCAGCAACGTGGGACCACTGCGCAATATTCACGCTCTATGCAAAAAAAAGATTTTCATTAATAAAGTCAGGAAGTTCATTCATTTTTACCGTACTATTCAGATCAGCATTTCGTTCTCATGTGGAGCTTGGTCGTCTGTTTCTCTTGCACCTCAACTGAGCTTGTGCATTCATCCCTCTCGTGATATTGGCATGTGTCATGCTAGCGATCCGTTGTTTCTCTTGCACCTCTGGAACTGGTCCACCCTGCTGATCTGGTCATCTGTACATGTGAAAATGGCACACCTGTGACAGAACTAGCTCATCGATCCAGCAGTTTTGGGTCTTCCTCATATTTTTCGAGGTTTGTTTTCCCACCTCTGTGATTACTTGCTTCAAACTTCAAATTCATCATGAAGTTTAACGATATATCACAGAGCATACTAAATCATCCTTCACCATACTATCTCCCGAATAGCTCTGTTATCTACCTTACCTGTCCTCTTAGATGCACGTCTTATTTTTGACGCAGTGTGCACGGAAAAACTTCCTATCCCTGCAGGGCTTTAACAGATTAAATCCCAGTTGGCTCTTGGTCCAGACTTCTTCAAGCTTTGTGCTGTGCCAGTAGTGATGAAGTCTGACATTAACACACAGGCTTGTGGACGCAATTGTTGGCCACGCCCACTTAGCTAGAGTGACACGTGGCATTGTTGGCTGGTGGACTGCACAGTCATGCCACCGCCGACCACCGACCATGATCATTCTTCGTTTGGGTGACGTCCAGGTCGGGGTAGGACATGGTCAAAGCTGCAGTTCATTTCCGCTCACGTTAGACTTGTTTTTCCCACTTCCTGTTCGTCCATGTGACTGCCTTGTATTATCGACCTGGAAAGGTCAGGCCCGAGTGCTTCGTTAGTCCTGAGGATTTGCATTCCTTCTCACGTTTTTTCCCCTCCCTATGCTATTACACTGGTAGAACTGGACCTACCTTACCTCATGCTACTGTACCTAATTATGCTTCATCTTATCGAACGGACAAGGTGAGTACCTTAACTTGCCGCCTCTGATTGCCTTGAGACTTTCAGGACTGTAAGATAGCTGTATGGAAAGATACCTAAGCCCAAAACGCGCTACCCGAATGCATTATTGCTACCTTAAAAACAGCGTAAAAATTAAACGAAAAAAGGAAAAAAAAACACAAAAAGCCAATGTTTTGGAAACGGCTGGAAAATCAGTATCCGAAAAAGCCTCAAAATGTACCGTCTTAGGTGCTTCTTTTAGGTACTCAACAAGGAATGATGGATTTTAACTTTATCGAAAAAAATGTTTTCTTCAAAAATAGACGCTATTTTTAAGGAGGTAAAAATTGATTTCAGCAGCAAGTTTGAGACTTGGGTATCTGTCTTGCAGTCCTGAAAATTTCAACAAAACCTGGGGTGAACAGTTGTAGTAAACTTTCTCCCCTTGTTAGCCGGAGGCCTTTATTCCAAGCTCATAAGCTACAAACTATACCTGGACCGAATTTAATTTACATTTCATGCCGTCAATTAAAAAATCTGCTTCATGTCACTGTTCGTGTAAGAGTTCGTCTTCTTCCCCCTTCCGTTGACTTCCTTTTCCATTTTACCCGCCACTCTTAATTTTAATCCTCTGAAAAGATGTATAACATCAATAGAACAGAGCTTCCTTGAAATCTGGCGTTTCGCAGATCATAGAACGTAACGTAGGCCAGGCGCGTATGACAGTAAATTTTGTCAAGGAATCTCAAAGAGGATTGTCATACAGAGTGGATTAGGGCGCTCTGCCGTTTGTTCAAAAGATGACGCTTTGTTTGGATGGCCACCGGTAAAAAAGACGGAATATCCTTAGAGGGTGTTTCTCTGCGTCTATAAAAAATGAAATTTGACTAACAACATCTCCGGATAGCCCTTGATAAAAAGTGTTTATGTTTGGGTTGCCAGTATCATTACTCGCACTGTTTGTGGGTCCTCTTTCCACTTTATAAATGAGGCTTTGGAGAGGATATGTGTTTCTCGTCGTCAGCCGGCATAATAAATTCGATCTTCCCAAAGGAAAAAAAGTAACATGTTTCAAAAATCGATCAAGGAAAGGAGTATGTTTCAAAAATCGACCAACTGAAATGCATGAGCATAGCAGTTGATCACTTTTTGAAACGAACAAGTTCATTTGATCGATTTTTGAAACACGTACTCTTACTTGATTGGTTGTTGATCTTAGGGATCGAATTGTACTGTAAATACTCTCAGCATGTACAGTAAATACTCTCAGTAATGACTGAAAGGTACGTGGATTTCATCAGAATCAAAACTCCAAGAGGAGCTGAAAAAAGAAAAGGTAATTGCCAAAAAGACTTCTTAAAGTCAAAATTTTATCTGGAGAAGTTGGACGGCATCGCGGGTGACGGCTCATGAACGGAGTGGTTTCTTTCCGTGCAACCAGGCATACTTAACTATAAGTTGGAGTTACCGGTTGAAAGCGAGCGTTTGCAGAGGGCCGAGATAAGCGGGTAGGGACACCCGGCAAGGAGGACCGCTTGGTCCGGCTGCGAGCATCTGATGTCGGTCACTTAGCTTGAGCACATGTGCGGTTTCGGTTGGGGTACTTCATCTTCCTAATGCTCTTATCGTTGTAAGCAATGAACCTGTTCATGAGCTTCATTTAGATGTTTTTGTTAAGCGTACCCTTGCTTTGACGGGTTGTTATGATGCGTTACTCTGATGCATCGTCCTTCCTCTCTAACTTTTCTCAAACTCTTAAAACTTGTGGACCTTTGACTGTGTCATTTTTGATATGACATAGCGTGTTGAAAGTAGAACCCTATAACTTCGTAGAGAGGCGCAAATGGTGTCTCCTGCCATGGGGGCCGCCATGATGGGCACAATGTATTTCTTACTGGCGAACGGTGCTCAAAAACATGGTGAAGGTGCCAACGGTGGGGTTTTGATTTGCGCCTCTCCACTATGTTATAGGGCTCTATTTGAAAGGCGTGACTTTTAAAAACTGTAGGGTTTTAAAACATTAACTTTTAACTATTTATATTATTTACAAAATCAAGAAGCTCTTTTTGCAGACGAAAAAAATAAATGTTTGTAGTACAACGACACTTAGGTAATTTTTGACAGTCTTTAAAATTTGCAAGACTCTAGGTAAATTTTTGAAAACTGACAGGGTGATGTTTTCATCTGACCGGATTTTGATGTTGACGCGCGAGGCAGTCGATAATGAACGTCGATGATGTTGAGCGCCTAACGGATCCCTCAACGGTGTAATGTAAAGTTTAGCGGTTAAGGAAATCGCTTTGAGCACAAAGTCTGGAAACTTTTTCCTTAGTTGACAAGAAAACAAGGTTTGTGTAATGATGGTGCTGGAGAAGGAGAGGATATATATTGGTTAACGAAAAAGGTTTTATCTCGTTCCAGCCAAGTTTTAAAGTACCCTTTTGACGAGCCCGCGTTCTTTATGACCGTTTTTAGAGATGATCCTCTGTTAAGAGGGTGTTTGGGGTTAATAGTTTTTTAAAAGGATAGGGTGAAAATTTTGTTACAAAGAAGTGTGAAGTACTTCGCCAGATTGACCTTGTCCACGATAGCTGGTTTTTCATTGTTCTGCACATAATTTAGGTCGATCATTAGGTCGCTTTTTATTTAAGTCTTATTGGAGAATCTAATGAGAGAGGGGAATTAATTTGCTGTGAACTGCAAAATATATTCTACAAGCAATACCGCCGATTTTTTTTAAAGCAAATACCAAACGTAGAAAATGTTTGGTCTGAGTTATTCGCTTTTATGAGAAATTTGACATTTTGACACAATCAACGCAATATGGTAACAAAAAGTATCAAATATTGAGGAGAGGGTCCATATTTCAACAAGATATTTAATAATGAAAGTAGTTGTGGCTTATTTTCAAATTTCTCGTTTCTACAATCTTAAGAGCTTTCTCTTGTAACTATAAAAGCCGTTTATTTTTCGTTTGAAGAGATTTCTTCCGGACAAAGACTTCAGTAGCGCTTCTTCGTGGAATCCTTTTGCTACGATTAAAAAGAGTAAAGACTGATTGCTATAATTCTGGAATTAAACTATTTTTCGTGACACAAGTTTTCTGTTTCCCAATGAATTGCAGTCATGATGGCCCATCCATCAGTGCCATGCGTGACACGCACAGCATTCTACAAATAGTCGAATACATTTTGCTCACTTTTAGCCCCATGGAAGCCTCTATTAACGCGATAGTATCTACTTAAACAGGACATTCTGCTCAGTAAATGTTTTCATTTTTTTGAATCGTTGCGGCATACTTTCTCGATTCGACCTTGACCTGCTAGAGAAGGAAGGGTCTCTTCGTCATCACAAAGCCGTTGATGACTCTTACACTACCTTAAAATAGGCGCAAGGAAACTGCTTTTAATGAACTGACGATATACAATGCAACACACTCGTGTGTGTTCCATTGCGACTGGAATGTGTGTCACTCAGGTGGTCTTCTTGTGAATAAGAGAATAGTGCTGAAATATTTTTGATGTAAAATTTAGTAGAATAGAGTAGGGAAGCTATGTACTAACTTACTTTCTAACCTGACATAATCAAGCCAATCCTAATGTAAACTAACACAGATAAGTCTGACTGGAGGTTACCTTGCCTTCTCCTTCCCTGCCCAGGAAAACATTTTTAGAGAACGGTGATGAGCTGATTTGAGCACGGTAGGTTGATTTTTGGTTAAAGTTTCCTCGATTTCTGCTGTAAATGAGAATGGGCATAGGCAACCGGGACAACCAGTATGCGTGGAGTGTTGCCTATCCTCTTGTTTGCAGGCGCGGTCCTTCAAGCAGTAAAAATGCCCGTTCAAACGACGAAAAAGGAAAAGAGGAAAAAGTGGCTTAGATTAATGAAGGTCTTTAATTCAAGCCACTTTTAATACAGTTATGTGCTACTTCCCAGTTTCTGGGGTAACCGAGATGACAATGGCAAGGTGGACCTCTTTTGAAATCACAGCTTTTGTATTTTTTAAACATTTTTGGGGGTCGAGGGTGGCGCTTAAACACTCAACTTTAAAACATTTGATTGTGCTTTAAAGAAACACATTTAAAGGTTTGAAAACTACGATCTACTGTATTCATTTTCAGCATTATCTTCTCTTATAGATATAATAACGATTCGTAGAAAGCCCTGCTCTTCAACACCATTTCTTTAATGTAATTTTCGATACTATTTAATAAATTAAAATCTTGAAAATCAACCATCATTGATATGTGCAGTATGAATTCTACACCCGTTTCTGTTTATCCTGGAAGTGAATATTTCTTTCCTAGATATACCGCTTGTCATTTTTAATAGTGTTAAGCAGTATGCCCTATCTCAACGTCGTGCGCCTCCTGCGTTCTTTAAACTCTGGTCGCCTCATCAGAAACAGCTCTACTCAAGAGACGAAATACGGTGTTGAATTTCCTTTTAAATCAGGTCGTAACGTATCGAGCCCCATCACAACAGCGGAACACCCCGGACTGTGTTTTAAGGTCAAAGTAACCCCACCTTCCTGCTCACTTGCCCGAGCTCTGCAATGAATAATACATCTTACCCTGTTGAAGCCAAATCTTACTTTGCAAAGAAGACTTCAGCTGTGAATACATTTGCTCAGAAGTCCTGTCTTGGATAAGTGTAACAAAAAACAAAAGCTTCCAGCCTAAAAATATATGCCTGAGAGGCAGCCTTTATTACACAATGTGTTTTGAACTTATACACATAATCGGATATAATTTTACTCAAAGGATACACAATTGTTTATAATTCTAATCCGAAAATCAAATCCTATTACAATTACGTTTCGAAAATAATAGTTAGAGAGAATATTTTTTGATTAGTTTATCTCATGGCAATTTACATCTTCCGTTTTGCTTATCGTAGTGGTCTGTTTTGTATTCACTAGAAGTACTCCCAGTTTACTTCGTTAACAAAAATCTATGTTTTATATTTTATTTTTTTGAGTTACGATATTAGCTTCGACTTTTTTTTTCTTCAAAAATGTCACTTGAAGAAAGAAAGTCACCATGTTCAGGGGCTAATTTTAGTTACCTAATTAAAACTAAAATTGAAAACCTTTTAAAATACAAAGTGCTTAGTACTTGTTGTCAGAAAAAAATCTAGTTATTGGAGTGTACTTTCATTTTGACTATTTTTTTCTAAAATAAGTGCATGATCAGCTAGCAATGACTGCTATTTTTCAAAGTTTTCTATTGAATCCCCTTTTTAAAAAGTAAATTTTGTCTGCTTTAAGAAAGAAATGTGAGTACTTGTGTCTCTTAGGTTCTAATCAAGGCTGATCATAAATTTGGGTTCTGCTGTGCGGCAGTAGTTGGGAAGCGCTGTCTCTCAATGCCGGTCGATACATAGCTACAAAAGAGCAGGTAGGCATCTACCCGGCGACCTATTGATTTAGACATTCTTTCATTCTTCGTGGAAAAGCGTCGCCAGTTCAATTCGAACCTTGCAACACAAAACATGAACTCAGTCAATACTAATCAATGCTTTAGCATATGTTAGAGGGAGTGCGATTGCCAGCGCTGCCACTGGCCCATTCTTAAAAGTCAACGCTTCATTTTGGCAAGCGTCCTCGGCACAAGGCCTAATTTGGTTGCCACTTGCCCTTCTTCCTCGAAACCATTTTTGTCTATTTTTTTTCGGTTGAATAGACTTTATCTCAGTGATTTAGGCTATCAAAGCTCATTCAATTACTCATCTGCCTCTTTTAGCGCCTTTTTTATATACATATTCGGAAATCTACGGAAGACTTTCAAAGTTGGGTGTGATTTTAGCATTCTTCAAGCGAAAGAGCGGTGGCTGTATGTTGAGAACATACGCGTAATAAAATCCTGCTATTTTTATATTTATGTTTTGAGTACGTACGAAATGGTGGGATTCTATGTATTTTCGGAAGAACGGTAGACGATCTGCTTGTTTGATAAGATCTTATCAAATAATTAGCGAAAATCGTTTAGAGTTAGAGACGAAGTAAAATTAGCGCAGTAATTAGTATGCCATCAATACTATCCCTAAAACACTAGATGCAATCTGACAGGCGTTTGAGATGTCTGTTTTTCTTTTTTTTTAATGTTTT
>Ga0058701_10005398_pt1 | contig 10596 bp, 7 predicted proteins | sample AgamicOrMae_FD_97039 | JGI IMG/M metagenome (GOLD analysis project Ga0058701, IMG submission 97039) | Agave microbial communities from Guanajuato, Mexico - Or.Ma.e | ecosystem: Host-associated > Plants > Phyllosphere > Phylloplane/Leaf | place: Guanajuato, Mexico | collected 2012-06-04 | reverse complement strand
GTATATTTACTTAACATCAAAAATATCTTAATATTTGAGGTAGTTTAGATTGAATTTTAAGAGCCTAATTGAAGAATTTCTGTTGTCTGAAATATCAGACAAAATTTTTTACAAAAATTTTGTGCTTTTTCTTAGATAACCAAATAGAAATATTAACTCAACATCAGAAAATTCATCTGACTGTTATCAAGATTAGAAAACTTGTTCTCATTTTTATCTGTCTAAAATGTCACTGAAGTCACTTCTTGGAGGTAAATTATGACTGGCAGCCCGGCTCAATGCAAGAAATGTCCCAATATATGACATATTTTAAGTTAAAATTTATCAGCCTCCATTAAGAATTTCTATAATCCAAAATAATGTCATGCAAAATTTTGAGAGAAAAATTGTGCTTATTCTTTTAAAGAAGATTGTCTGAAGCCTTTCCCGGGGGATCTGTCAATTCATCGCATATGTGCAGATGAAAAGCACTGCTTATTTTCTCATTAACTAATTTTAGTAATAACGTGGTTTTAGGAAGTAGAAGAAGATAAGCTTCACGCCGCCCAGCAAAACGCCTTAGTTCAAGTTGTACAACCACCCGGCAACGACTGGGTCATTCGGAATCGTCACACCGAATTCGAGTACGTCGACAGCCGCCCCCCACAGCCTCCGCTGGAGTTCGGGGAGGGCCGCGGCCGCGGCAGAGGGAGGGGCCGCGGCCGGGGCGAGCCCAGGAGGAGCTGGAGCAACGAGCACGACGACCGGGTAGATGACGAGCCTGCGCCCCGGAGGAACGCCCCAGGATCTGAGCAGAGACCCGGCCGGGAAAGGTGGTCGGCGAAGAACAGTCCAAACGCCCCAGGGAACTCGGCGAACGTCGGCAAGGGGGACGCCGGTGGCATGGTCATCGGAAACTGGGAGGATCCAGCGACAGAATCGTGGAGGACGCCGCGCCGAAGCAACCAGGATGTCATTCCGTCGAAGGTCTTCAGCAATACCTCGCGAGAAGGCCCACCTCACAAAGCTAAAAAATATCGTCTATCTGAGGTGAGTCTGTGTTGATAGTCCTATCGACAAACTATGTTCAAAGATGGGAGCTTTTGGAGAAAGATGTGAACCGCGATGACGTATCGAAGAGCGCCCGCCTGCCGTATGATAGGCAACAAGCTTTACACGGATGTGTTGCATTTGCCTATGTGAATGTGTACAGGCGTTCAGCAAGACTTTATGAAGAGATCGTACTTTGGAGTGTAGCTCACGTTAGTAAGTCTCGAATTTGTACGCTTACAGGGAGAGGGTCCACCTCCAGATCCTTCTTATTCCTTCCTTGGTGACTCCATGCGCGATGGGAATAGGAATTCAGGGAACAGGAATCCAGGGAATAGAAATACCGGAGACAGAGCTCCAGACAGACGGAAGGAAAACAGTCGAGGAATGGGTCAACGCTCAGATCGGCCCCCGGTAAGTCGAAAAAAAACTCGATTTTTTTTTGGTGTCTGTACACATATTTTTCCACAAGCACACTTAGTTCTGCTGCTGTTGATTTTCTGTTGTCAAGGCTCTCTTTTTAGTATTCTTGTTTGATAAAACCTTTGGTGTAGAAAAAAAATGTGTTTTGTGTTACCAGATGCTAAAAGTCACCTCTAGTCAGATGTTTCCTTGAAGTTCAACCCTGAGGGTATGCAAATTTGAGAATATTTTTCACAATGCAGCTGTGTTTTGTTTTATTTGTTAGGGTTCGGGACGAACAATCGTAAATCAGGAGAGAAACAAGCGATCACCGATGTCTCAACAATCTTACGAAGAATGGAGGCGAGAAAGAGATGCCATTGATCAAAAAAGAATCGACCGCCAAAAGACGTCCGACGGTCACTGGAGTCGAGAATGGGATAACGACAAAATCGCTCAGACGTAAGTTCTACAGTTTGATATCTTCCATGAGTGCTCGTTGAAACGTCTTTAAGGATGCCCGAGCGCGGTCGGCCCGACCCGCGGGACGGTTATAAAAAAGTTGCTCCAATAACCCCATAAATGCTTGTGAGTGTTTATGAAAGTCTATAATTTCCTCTTTCAAACTTGTAAGTCAAGTCACAGTCATTTCATATTGGTATGGTAGCTCCAAAACCTTCCAAAAACGCTAATTAACAGAATCTATAATTGAAGCATACAGTTCCAGATTTCTCTGTTGTTCCCGCGGTGACCCATTCTTTTTTTTTCGTTTACATCGTTTTACTCAAAAAAGACCTACGTAAATCAAGATTTTGAAAAATCGGCCCCTCAAAAAAAGGAAAAACCCTTACAAATTAAGCCAAAATTTCGTTCCGCTGTGAGACCACATGCAAATTTAAAATCTCCTCTGACCATTTTTTTCCCGATAATACCCTTCCTTTTCAATAGCGTTCCAGACGCACCTTAATATAAAGGAAACCAAGAGACTACGTTTTAAAAGTTTTATTGACATGACACTTGGCGCTCGAACATCCTTAAACGTGTTTTTCCTCTCTTCCAGTGACGCCTCGCCACCACGGTATTCTGGCGGTGATAACTGGGGAAACAGTCGTCGTCGATATAATAATCGTAAGTATATTAAAAAAAACTGAAAACTATCTATTTTGTGATTTTAATGTTGAGATTGAAAAGGAAAGTTTGCTCCAAATTTTAAGCACGGAAACTTAAAGAGTGTCGAGCTAATCTTGTATCATCAAAATGGTTGTGTAGGTCTTCAATTGGTTCATTTTTTTGTCAGGGTTCGGCGACTTCCTGGATGATTCATTCCAAAAGCGTTCCAATAATAGGTCGAACCATAATCAGATGAATACGAGTGGATCGAGTGATTCGAAAAGTCCCGAAAAAGAGGGTTCGTTTCAGGAACAGCGGAACTTCAAAGGAAGACAGATAAGAAGGCAGTTTTCAAATGATAACAACTTCAATAAGTCTGCACGTAAGTAAACCGGACGCTTGTCACCTGACAGAATAAGTCAGGTTTGAGACACACTTCAAAAGCAAACCGCACTTGTTTCCGAAAAACCTGGAATAAGGTTTGAGACACACCTCAAACCGCACTGCTTTTTCCCGGAAAACCTGGAATACCATGCGATATTAGGGAGTTTCTTTTCTCTGGAAATGTGAGGTTTAAGTCGGAAAATTCCTCTTTCCCACTTTTTGAAAGTCATTGTTTTTAGTTACTACCTTAAGGTTAACGTAAGTTTATCAAAATGTAGGTGAACAAAATGTAGTTGTAGTTATATTGCAAATCAATGTTATCTTAAACGAAGAATATCTCATACTTACACGTCCGCTAGATGTATTGTATGTAAGCTAATATTGACTTAAGCTAGATGTCTTGCAAACAAGCCGGAGTTATGCCACCTCTGTGAATTGTTGTGGAAAGTCATCAAAGCGTGGATTTCTGTATTGGGGAAAACCCGTTTTCTAGCACGGAAAAACTGGCCATAGCGCATCTGGATTCTAGTAATGTCTAGTCTTATATCGGAACCTTCTTTTATACATGGCTTATATGACATAGATGACTCACCGCCTGCTGGAAATCGTCGTTCTTTCGGATTAAAGTCTTCGAACTCCTCGCGGTTGGAGTCGCGTCTAGAAGCCGCTAGAACAGCGACTGGTCCAGTGCCTAGCACTTTACGACAGTTCGACACAGACGTGTGCACCGTCACACTGCCTTCTTCGAGTTCCATGAAAGAAGACAGCCGGGAGGCCGGACCAAGCAACTCGGGTCGCCCAGAACGTAAAAACCAGGCGAGTGCCTCCTCCTGCGGCATTTCTCCTACATTGAAAGTGTCCATTACGACTGACGAGTCCGGGAAGAGGACACGAGTCGTAGAAGGCGTCGGTTGTCCAGACCTCGCAACCCACCGAACTCGTGGTAAGTACCGTGAAGCTTAAGTAGGAAATTATGACCCCTTTATAGAGCGATTTCCATCGGCAATAAAGTCTCCACTGTTCAAACACTGTACATTTTTGAGGGAGAGGTTTTCTACCTCTTGTGTTCCACCTTCGCTGAGCAGAGCGATAGTGTTGTGAGACACAAGGCACGTAGCCTACTTGACGGGCCAGTTCGTTCACCGTCGTAATTAGGAGAGAACACAAGAGGTAGAAACTGCAATTTTAAGTCTGAGAATGAAGATTGATTGTAATTGGTTCATACTCGTACTTATTGCAGCTTTTCTTGTGACAGAGAAAAAGCTTTCCGAGGGAGCGAGCGGTCCAAAGAAACGGAGACAACGAACGGCAAAAGCGCGGAAGACGCGAACATCGCAGTCATCCGTTAGCAAAGATGGCGACGATTCCTGGGAAGATTTATCCTCGGAAGAGGAGGTCTCTGTCGTCGCTGACCTTCCTGGTCCCTCCACCGCGCCGTTAGACACCTCGAGGGGCCAGGATGCCTCGTCCGGCCCCGAGTCCTTGGATCCTGTCCCATCCGCCAACAAGGAAGAGGAACTCCTGTGGGAAGAATTCCACCCCGCCGGTTTTCAAAACAACATGACGCTAGCTATGGTCACGGAAACCGCTTACAAAGCGTTGCTGTCCAAAGGAGAGACGACAGAGAACGGCGAACTACGGCAGTCGGAGAGCGACCCATCCGATGTTCCTACCTTCTCAGCCGACAAAACCGAGGAAAATACGCCTTCTTTAGATCCCATCTTGGTTGTGACGCAGATCGTGAAAGCGGAGGTCGACTGCATGTCCCTAACGTCACTCACTACAGACTCTTCACTCCCTGAAGATATCAACGTTGTCCCACAAAGTGAGACGAGGCCAGAGCCTCCCAAGCAATTGCTGAACGCAGAAGAACTTTCCGGCCCCGTCTCTATCCTCGAAATCGCGCCTCAAAAAGGCGAGACGTCTTCGAACTCGGAGAGCTCGCTCCAACTAGCCGATCGCCCAAAATCTCAAATCGTCTCCGACGACGTGGAAAAGAAAGAAAGTAGCGCCGTTGATCCATCATTGGAAGCGGATGATAATCGAACAGAAGAAGAAAAGCCGCAATCGGATCGCACGGAAGAAAGCGAGTCTGTTGCGGACGGCGAGAAAGCGGAGAAAGTGGATCGTGATCTGAAATCGGAACAGGGGGATACGAATGCGGATGAGAGGGAGGAAACAGAGACTTTAAAAAATCGCTCCTCGGAAGAATCTGAGACTGTTAACGGAGAGCGCCGAAAGAAAGATGCTAGTGAATCTCACGAAAATAGCGGGGATAAAAGTTGTGGGGATGAATCTGCGGCTTCAGATCTGGACGCCAAAGTCGAAAATGAAGAGGCTTGCCAACCGTCTAATGGTGATAAAGACGAAGGTGCTACAAAGAAGTTAGAAGAAGCTATCGATAAAGAGACCAATGCCGACCCTAATTGCGTAACTGCTCCGCAGCCATCTGAAATGAACAGGTAGAAATCCTCCCTTTCAATTTAGTGACATGCGTTACGGGTGTGGTGGCTTCGAGTTCGAATTGTTATTTCTGTTCTCTACGTATGTAGTGATTTTTGTACGTTATCGATGGAAATTCAGGCAATTTCCGGCTCTCACTTTAGTAGAAATCGTGACTTTGTCAATGACAATATTATTTTTGTAAAAAGACGTTTCTGAGAATTACTGTTCAGTAGACTGGGGTTTAAACCACGTTGTGTCACAGTTAGCCGTGGTGCTTTGATTAAGATTTTTTTTCCGATGATGGGTTACATGGGTGCATGAAATGGGGAATCTCATACATACCATGAGTGGCAAGATCAATTTTTCCCCCTTGCAATTACTTTTTGCCAACCGAATATTTTTTTTTCAGTATTCGTGGACTTTATTGCATTATGCTTTATTTAATGCATTATGAAATCAATTATACAATCAAGAAGTTACGTCATGGGTGGTGTGGTTTCAATCAATTTCCGAATTTAATCAATTTCTCAATTCAATCACTGTCTCAGAGGTTTATCACAAAGCTAAGCAGACCATCCAACCATGTGATGATGGGTACTCTTAGCTTCTTGTTAGTAATCGGTTACATGGTTGCATGAAATGCGGAATTCGCAGGCAGCATTATTTTTTTTTCCTTTGTTTTGCAATAACTTTTTGCAATTTTTTAGTGCTTGCGTTTTTCTTTACTCATTGATTTGTTTTATTCTTTTTAAGTTTCTAACATAAAACAAAAGGGACCCTTTAAAAGAACAATGAATTCTGGGAGGTATGACAGCTTAACTGTGATTATTGCATATGTGGAGTTTTACCTCATTTCCCTTGTGGTTCCATGTTTCTTTCTGTTCGGCTAATTCATGAGAGGAGGGCGCCCTCCTCTCATGGTTAATTGTCTGAGATAAAGGAAAGCTCGGCTAGAGTGTTGACCTTTTTCATGAATGAGTGAGTGCCTGTAACGTGTGCTAAGTAGAAATTGAGGTTAATGTGATTTTAACGAAACACATTATTTGATGTAACTTCCAAATTCTATTGGATAGTAGAGGGTTTTAGAAATGACATTACTGTGATCATAGTGAGGTTTTATTTATTTTGTAATGTTTGGAATAAAATCTTAAAGCCCACTCGGCGTATGACATTCCTCTCTTTAGCTGAGCCCGAGAAAATTATAAAAACGGATTTTCCTTGGTTTCACTTCTATTCTAGAAAGTATTTCGTATATACCGTATCAACGCTCCTACGGCGTTGCTTAGCAGGTCACTGGAGTTGAGAAAAAAAAAATAGTTTTTCTTCAGGGTCTCTTCTCCATACCCTTTCAACAATATAGTGTTCGTGTACTAGCGAAAAAAAATTTACATTTGAAATCATCGTATTATTTTCATAACAAGAATGGAGACGTTTGAACTCAAAATAGTGTTAGAGAGAAACAATTGCACATAAAAATCATATACGCATTATAGTCTCGTAGTACTTCACTAATTAACATTGAAGAAACATAATTTTTCTTTGAGAAATCGTAAACTTGAAACAGAGATGAGAAAGTAACAATGGCACCTCTCCTGAAGATTCAAAACAGATTCTTATAAACAAATCAGTGCTGTCTCATAAACCTCCACAATTGATTAACAACGTATCACACTGGACAATTCACTGCCCAAAATCGGGTCAAAACCTTTGCGAAAATCCAGTAAGATCTTAAAAAGCTACATCCAAAGAGAAGAAAGTAGCTCGGTTAAAACGAAGTTTCCTCCGTGAGCCGCCGTTACTTCGCATCGAATAGGACCGATCTCTTTTCCAACTGCTTTTCGAACCATAATATCCTTTAAACAGAAAAAACTCTCAAAATACCTCAAAATATTTCGATTTCCTCTTTCTTTAAAAAGTTTTGTTTAAATCATACCTGCCCTTCTTGCGGTATCGTGCGCAACAAAGCTTCGACAGTTTTGTGAAGGATCTAAAAAAAAGAACATAAAATCGATCAGAGTGTGTCCGCAAAACCAGCGCTTGGGGGTTCATAAGTCCGCAACTAAGACGTTGGTAAAGTTTCAGATATCATGTAAGTGAACGGATTACACAAGTAAACCTACTCTCAGTTTTAGAAATAGAATTTACCACTACTTGCGTTCCACTCAGGTTTAACCTTTCATTAATTTATGGTGACTAACGACAAAACGCGTACGTAATTTGTAACTCGCTTTCAATTGACGACAAGCCTGATGCAGCCTAAATTAAGCGGCATCAGGCTTGGTGACCGTTAAATTAGGTTGAATACTTATGCCTCAATCCGCTCTGATCGGTAACGAAAGATAGAACACAAGAATTGAACTGAATCAGACTTAGCCTTCAGTCTTCCACTAGGGATAAGAGGCTCCTCTTGTAAATAATTATAAAAGAGAATGCAAACTTAATAAAAATTCACAAAGACTGTCGCTGGAAATTTACCTTCACACGTATCGATGTATCACTCGGGAAATTTGCAACTTTGACGAAAACCACCAAGGACATGTGCACAATAAGTTCCTGACTGACTTTTGAGCACCGCGGACAGTGGTGAAGATTTCCCTCTTCTGTGACCACAGGGCTACCACAAGATCCACAGGCAGGCCACATGAGAGCAGAAGTCTCGTCAAGATCACAAACAACACCTGAACGCAAAGAGGAAGAACACGATACGTGTAAACAAGGAGCAAGGGCCATTGCGATTCTTAGACAAGTCCTTTCTCACCTTTCAATTTCACAAGATTGTGAGTTCGACTCCTCGGAGAAAATGTGGGCAGAATAACTTTGATTCCACTTAAAACGGACCAAACTTCCAGCTTTGCCGGCCAATTTTTTGCACAGCAGTCTTCAGGATAAGCTAATCCATTGTGATTCAATATAATGAGCCGGCTGTATTTGTCAGCGACTATCCTCACTGGAGAAAAGGAAATATTAATGCAAAACAGGTCGCAGATCAGTATTTATCGAAGGAATTCGTGTATACCTTTCGATACTTCAACATCTTGAAGTAAAAGTAAGACTTTCGTTGGCTTTGGTTTTTGTACGGCAGCTAAAACAGCTGGCGGGACAAAGACCGACGGTCTTAAGAGAATGGAAGACAGCTGAGGAGCAACAGACTGGTCGGCGACGTACAGCGCATGCTCATTGGCATGAAACATTTTGCAGACAAAGCTTACTCGCTGGAACAGAAAAAAAAATTGTTTAACTCGTTTTGAACCGTTAGGTGCAACAACGGAAACTGCCATTTTGCGATAGACATTGCTTCGACTGCAATTATCATTGTATTCATCGTAACTAGAAATATTTTTATATTTTACCGTTCGCTTATTCAGCCCGTTTTCATTGGTGTCATTGTGAACATAATTGGCCAGAGTCGATATGAGCGGTTCCCACAAGCCAGGCTGTGATATGCTTTCTTCGTTGGAAAACGAAAAATTGTTGGATGGCGCCAAAACGTAAACAATCTTTTGCTGCTCGGGTACAATGTCCCATTCCCCGCAAAGCCTAAAAAAAAGAAGCGTTATAAATACAGATACAAGCAAACTTGTGCGTCACCCCAGATTAAGTTATACCTTGATCGATCCAATCTTTGGCTAACAGCTGCTCCTCTGAATTTATACTTCCTGCCCAAAGATCTTCCAGTAATAAAGTCAGACCAATCCAACCTAAAAGAAAAAACCGGTTAGTCAGAGTTACATCAGAACGGGAAATATTTCAGTGTTTGATACATACGTGCTCTCAGCTTCCGAATTTTGTATTGGACCAAGAACCAACTCACAAACTTCGTCCGCTGCGTCTCGACCAAGAACCGACCAATAAGGCAAGATACTTCTTTGACTGGTCAAGGCGAAACCGCGCTGCCTGGAAAGTTGAAGATAAAGATAACATTTGCCGCAAGGAACAACGCCACGAGGCCGAAGCGTGCGACTTACCAATAACAGAAGACTCGAAGCACAGTGAGCACAAGAAGACCTTTCCCATGGCTTGCTGTGCTCTGATTCGAAAGCAGCGCTTTGATAGTGTACTTGCTATGATCGCTGCGGAGGCTGTTTTGGTCCAGAACCTGAAGAGGCTGGGAAGTATGCTCGTCGTAATGAACTAGTTGAGTGGTCGGGGCCGCGGCCAGAGGGAACAGCAGATCTAGAAGTCCTATAGATTGGACCCCATCCCAGCATTCTAACATCACAGCGTCTGGCGGGGGTGCTGCAACAGTATACAAAGTAAGATAGTTGCCCCATGCGCTAAACGCCAATTTCTTCAATTTCGTATTTAGTCATCGTTGGTAAGCAGAGTTTACTTACACGTAGTACAACGACAAGCATATCTCTTCACAGCCGCTGACTGTTCGTTGTCATGATTTGTCAGATTCACTTCAGGCTGCGTGGACAGAACTTCCACTATGTTTGCTCCCAATATGACGGTAACGTCATGAAGATCTATCGATTGCCTGCGAAAAAAAGTTTCGTGTGAACATTCCGTTAGTAAAAAATATAATTCCATTTTTCATTTTATAAAAGGTCAGTTCTATTCGCACGCCTATGTTAATACAAGGGAGTCTTGAACGCACGGAAACCAGCCTATTACATTTTAAATAAGGCAGCGTAGTCACTTCGTTTATTAAATTAAAACAGATATTTGAAGAATTTTCCCCCTTAAGAATATATTATTCCAAATGGACGAGCAGGTAAAACGAGAAAGCAGAAGTATATGATAAAGAATTTAATCGGCTCACCATGGTGGAAATATTTTGATCTTCGAAGCACTCATAACTTTTGCGAGCCTCAAGACTACACCAGGATCCAAAACCACCAGTACCTCGTTTCTGAATGCTTTCCCGTTTGCGAGTTCTCCTGTAAAAAATGTAAGGCAGTCGTAACAGGAACCAAAAAATCTCGTCTAATAAAAAATATTAGTTTACCTTTATCTTCTTCTTTGGAGTAGAGAACAATGTGTGAGTGATCTGTTCGCACCGACATAACAGTCAACTCCCTTCCCTGAGATTCCTGCGCGACCTTCGCTTCATCTTCGCCGTTCAATCGACTCAGTTTACTGCGTTTGTACTGCCATATTCGGGCGGCAGAGCGTCTTTGATTCAAAAGGCGTTGCAGGCGACAGGCGATACCGTTCCTATAACAATCATAAAGATAAATCACCCGCTGAGCCAAGAATCTTCACATACTGTTGGTAATGCGT
>Ga0058701_10005397_pt1 | contig 10596 bp, 1 predicted proteins | sample AgamicOrMae_FD_97039 | JGI IMG/M metagenome (GOLD analysis project Ga0058701, IMG submission 97039) | Agave microbial communities from Guanajuato, Mexico - Or.Ma.e | ecosystem: Host-associated > Plants > Phyllosphere > Phylloplane/Leaf | place: Guanajuato, Mexico | collected 2012-06-04 | reverse complement strand
CACTCCAAATACTTTGGGCTGTTATGGGTTAAGCGGGGTGTTGACCACACTAGAATATGCCGGAAGAGCTTCGGAATAAGTTCAACTTCGCGACATGCTTCAGAAGCATGGCTCGTCGCCAAACGATATTGATAAAACAAGAACCTTAGGCACTTCAAGCCTGCTGTAATTACAAGTACAACGATGGACCCAGCGCCGAGTCGTTTGCGTACAGACGACACCCGATCGAAACGTCATCATTTTTTAAAGATTAAAGTCGGCAAAATTATTTAGCTGAGCAACAAAGTTCTACTCTTAAAGAGCGAACCTTTGTCGGCTGAGATTCTTCACAGCATGATTACTGACGACAAAATCAGTAGTTTAAAAAAAAGAAAAAATGACATGAATGGCTAGTGAACTGGCCGGGGCAACTGTGCAGTGTTGCCAGTTTTTGAAGATCCCTCTTGGAACGCGAATGTGAATGAAATGACAATGTTTTTAAGTGATTAATGATATTTTTCTCATATTTGGACTACTCAGCTCGATGGCAGTCTAAAACATGTCGGATAACCGAGGTTATCTCTACAAGTTCTTGATAGTAAACCGCGTTTAAATATGACAAAATCGGAAACTCTGGCAACGTTGCCTACTGCGGATCATTATGGAGAAACATCATTGCAAGCCTTAAAGCTATCACAATATTTAAATTTAAAAAAAGAAAAAGTCTTACGGTGAAAATATAAAATAGGTCTCTAATTGTAAGAAATGGAGTTTTCAACGCACGATAACTCCGTACCTCGGATAATTGATGGAAGAAAAGACAAAGATGGAATGTGACTTTAAACGATAGGATTTTCTACTTTTTGTGTTCCATCTTCCATCACTAAGCTGAGTGAAGCTAGGCACAAAGCACTTAAATTAAGCATAACGGTCGCCAAGCCTGGAAGCATTTTACCTACAGGCGGCAGTACCTGTTGCCGAGCTGTAAGCGGCTTCAGGCTTGTCGATAGCAAGGCTGAAAATCAGCGGAGCACGGCACAAGGCATTGAACTTAAGTACTGGAGGCCGTTAATTCTGATAGTGTAACAAAAGCTTGACCCGTTAACGTGGAACACGCGAAAAATTCAAACCTTCAAGACTAAACCATACAACCACGAAATGCACAGAGGAGGTCGTAAGCGTCCTATTGGGAAGTCCTGATTAATTACAAATGTTGATAATAACTCGAACAGTGTTCGCTTATCTCAAGCAACCTCAACTCGTGGGGTCACACCGATTAATCGATCGTGACTGTACTTATGTCCACTCGAGATATCGCTGACAAGGCAAAGCCGCTTACGAGCAAGGACCTCCGATACTCCACAATGTACAAGTGCCGGCTGATCTCTGCTTTTGACGGTATCGATGGAAAAAAAATGTGGGTAGATAATATATTTTTCGAAATTACACTGAAAGGAAAAGGGAGCAACGAGGCTCGTCAAAAGAGACGCAGATTTGAAGATTATATTGTATTCAAAAGAACGGGGGAAACTTTTCAAAAATACTCTCTAAGTATCAGCATAACATCTAACGGTGAAGTGTTGGAGCACGTCACCACTTCCAATTTCCGTTTGAGAAATAGCTACGAAATTCCCCAAATCGTACCCGTCTCCCTCAAAAACCTGTTTTGTTTTTAGAATTTACATTAAACAAAAGTATTTCTTTCTTTTTGATACGTGAGTACCTACGAATAGATGGGGTGCGTCGATTCATATGGTAATCGAAATCGGGTCGGCAAACTGAGCTAAAGCCTATCTTTCGACCAAGCTAATTTCGAATTCGTGGGCCGTCAATCAGATCCAAGGCTTTTTGGTGCGTGTTATTTAGAATTCAAATTTTCATAGACAAGGTCACTGATAAAATAATAACGAATTGTGGTGATTCCGTATCTGTTCTGGGTTATGTAGGCGAAATCGGAAAGAACGCATTCAGTATTTATGGCTATTTATTTCGATAGACATACTTTGATACGCAACAAACGAAAGGGCTCGCCAGGGAGTTCTCAATGTTTAAAGTCCGCTTCACAAATCAACCAAAATAGCCAAAGATACACCAACGTAATACTTGAGAATGGAAATACACACACCAGGTTTATTAAGTTCATGATGTTAGTGTATAATTCTGAATCTTTTTGAACATATTCTATGGAAACGAGTTAATGTCGCGACAAAAACCTCAACTCTGAAATGATAAAATGCATTAATTACACGGAACAAAATGGCTTTGTTACGGCAACAAAATTAGGGACAACAATTAAATTTTTGTTGCTGCAACAAAAAATTTTGCCGCAGCAACCAAACGTTTTGTCGATAGAAGCAAACATTTTGTTGTTGTAACAAAATCTCTTTGCTATTCCTATTTTAACAAATGATTTTGTTGGTTTAACAAAACCTTATTGTCCGTATACGCGTCACGTATTCCAGTATCGATCAGTAGAAGTTATGTGTTCAAACTCTCGTCAACTTAGTCTGAGGTAAAATTTCTAGTGCTTAGGGAAAAAAATATTGTGGCTTTAGACATGTGTTAGAGTTTTTGAAACGAAACAAAAGATGAGAAAGTGCATGTGACACAACCACTCCACTAATTCTCTAATGATAAAAGTGCCGGAGCAGTGTACGACTCCCATGAAATTATTACTACGGCAAATGTCCTTCCTCGCATTACACAACCGCAAAACGAAGAAAGGTTAAGTGGAATCTCACAGGAGAACGAGCACTGGCCAAAGACAACCAAGTTGATGCGGTTGTATGCAAAACAAGAACGATATTTCTGCAATGTGACAGTGGACTACTTGAGATCACCAATTTAAGTTTGCTCCTGAATAACTTCTTGCAGCTGTTTGCTTTTTAAGGGTGATCACAATGTATGCCAATAAATTAAGGCAATCATACACAAGTCCATTACAACACTGCGCATTGAAAAAGTTTAATTTTCTATCTTCTGGATTCCACTTTTAACAGGTTCGAATACGGATGGGTATAGAATCCAATCTTTAAAATTATGAGTAATGTGTGGTAAATCTGCAGGCAACTTTTGACTTATGGCGTAGATCCGGACGTATCATGCTGGGATGTAAGAGTTTGGTATAGCTGTTGAATTGATTGCGGATAGCGTGCTTTGGATTAGACCTCAACGCGTGTGCTGATTACCCCTATTTATTATTGAGGGAATAGCCGTCAACCTATCAGTGACAGGAAGAATTCGCACTTCGAGACTTCAACGCGTAAGACACCACCCCGGTATGAATTATAACTAGTACTTCAGTGACAGGTGTATTCATATGGAGGCACTCCAACACACGAAATCACTGCATTTTGGACGGCATAGATGTTATTGATCTATTCGTAGGCATGCGTTTATATTTGGAGACTAAAACGCACGTCTAGGACATCGTTACGATAAGAAGTGAGGCTGGTGACACTTCAAAGACAAGCACGTATTCATTTGAGGAGACTTGAACGTACGAGTATGTCACCACAGTTTATATGATGTCGACCCAATGGTGATATAGGAATTCGTATTTGGAGACTTCAACGCACGAGTGGGCCATCATCACTAATTGTGGCTTAAGGCACTTCAGTGACGAACATGCTACTCACGTGAGATTTCAACGCACGCGTAGACCAAAACTATTGATAGGTTATGAGCTCTTAGGAACTCATAAAAATACGAACTTTTCCTGAGAGTGTAAAGTAGTGGATAGGTAAGAGGCTACGTATGGTTTGGAAAGGTTGGCCCTTGCCGCGGGAGCGTCCCATGACGACAACCTGATTTTGGCAGAAGAGCACATCGCACGTGCTGACGAGGCTCGGCGAGCCATTATATGACAGGCATCACCGGAGAGGCACGCTGGCGAGGCAGGTCGACGGAAGGTCCGGACCAGAGAATGTCGGCAAGAGGTCTGATAGGACTTGGGTGCGACCATCGCAGCCGACCGGTCAAGCGACGACCGACAACCTCACTAGATCAACTCCGTTGCCATCAACTTCGTTGCCATCAACTTCGTTGCCATCAACTTCGTTGCCATCAACTTCGTTGCCATCAACTTCGTTGCCATCAACTTCGTTGCCATCAACTTCGTTACCACCTACTTCGTTGCCACCAACTACGTTGCCACCAACTACGTTGCCACCAACTACGTTGCCACCAACTACGTTGCCACCAACTCCGTTGCCATCAACTCCGTTGCCATCAACTCCGTTGCCATCAACTCCGTTGCCATCAACTCCGTTGCCATCAACTCCGTTGCCATCAACTTCGTTGCCATCAACTGCGTTGCCATCAGCACTCTCGTCCTCCTGGATGATAGCTTCTAACACGCGATACGACGACCAGAGGCGCGGTGTGTTTGAAAATATTAGATGATTGCCTTCAGCAGTCAGCATTTTTCAAGATAATGGCAGAGCAATCTTTAAACATAGTTCTCTAGAATTATTACGTAAGCAGAATAACTAAAAATGCAGACTTTTCCGGAAAAGGTCCTCTCATATCCGTCAAATGCAATATATTCTCATAATACTGAGGTCATGCACAAACGCACTCATTTGGTTTGAGGTCGTCAAAATCTACTAAATCCAAAGAATATTTTGCTTAAACAAAAGTTTCTTATTTGGCTGATTTGCGTTTTGATGAATGGTAACTGTACACTGTAAACCTGTGGGGTGGATTTTGTTGCGCATGAATTTCAACGATGATTTTGTAGGCTTTCCGTAGATTACTGAAAGAAGACCAAAGTCAAGTAGACGCAAATTTAACCTCGTTGGGGGCTTTCACTGATTTACCCCATTCGGTGAGGTTCACTGCCCAGCAAAAAGGTTAAATTAATTGTGGTTGAAAGTCCAATTTGGGGTCAAAAAAGTTGCATATTAAATTCACCCTAAAAATTAACCCCAAGGACTAAGAGTGTATACCTGGTACATGACTTCTGTTTACAGTTTTCACTTATCAGAACGCAAATTGACCGAATAATTATCTATTTTATTAGCTATGGAAATGTGGGCCGTTCTGCGAATGCCGAAACTTAACGGTCCCGGAAAACGGCAATGAAATCTATGGTTACGGGAAACGAGACTTAGAACTGCACGAAATGCTTATGGCCATCGAGGTCTTAAATATCTTTTCAAGGATTAGCATTTGCTGGAATCGAATGACAACGCTTGCCGATGTAAAAAGTCAAAACATTTCAAGAGCTAAAAATAATACAGCATGTTACGTAAACGTATGGAATTTAGGTATGAAGTAAAGACTAAGCCCCGATCAAATATCATGGAATAGAAGCCAAGACCTTTTTCCGGCTCATTATTAATAAAACGTGTATGCGCGTGCACTATGCAATTTTAAAGTTGAATAACCGTTACGACTTGCCATACATGCTTCGCCACCTTATATGGAGACGTTACATTGTAAGAGGGTTTGCGTTTTACTTGCCCTCGGCAAATTTACGACCATATAACGATCATAAATTGATCCGCAATTGGAAGAATCTCATTGTAATGCGACGAGAAACTTTCACTAAGGTGTACTCAGACTCACCCGCCTTCCCCTACCGCAATTTTAAAAACGTTGTGGCTCATTTACTGCGGATAGTTTTCAAGGTACCAAAATCAATTTGCTAGCAAAGCAAATAACTTTTAAAGGCTTTTAGAACAACACACGAGAAGAATTATTTGATGCACTGACAATGAGCGTGTTTTACTTTCAAACGAAAATTCATTGAATACGATCAAAGCCACTGGGCCCTAGAAAGCGTAATTTTGGACTAATCTCAACGTTATTTCTTTGAGAATCATTTACTCTAAGGCAAAACTATTAGCTCAATGTGTATTCCGAATAACATGCGATTTTCTGTGAAAACAAGTATATAGTAAAGTCTTTATCACCATAGTTGTGTAAAATAAAGTGACCGTGGCTTTCCCCCCCCCCCTATCTTTTCGTTTCACATGCAAAGATTTAAACATTGTTTAAAGCGGTTAAGATGGAAAGAGGATTTCTTTGATAGTAATAGCACTATGCGGGTTATTGGAAAATTATTTCATGCCTATTGGAAATAGGAAGAAAATAATATCTATACAAGACATCGATAAAAAATAGAGTTTCGTGCAAAGTTACAAACTATAAATATCAGAATAATGAAGTTGGCGTCGACCTCTTTGTTGTACCAGCAGAACACTTAAGAGAATGCCTTAAGACTACTTTGCATGCATTAACTAAACGATTAATTCAAGATTGTCTCTCCCACAAAACAAGTCAAGAGCCAAGTCTCGAAAACGGGAATTCTTCGTACGGAAAAAACTAAATTTTCTTTAACGGAATGATTGTCTTACGGAGCAAATCAGGTCTTTGTCAGGGCAATACTTACTTCCCAGAACGAACAAATCATCTTCACACAAGAATACTTTCTTGTGACTAGAAAAGCGACCGCAATGGGAAAAAATCTTGTTTTACAAGAACTACTCGAGGATGAGTTTCAACACATACCACTCTCATTTCCAGCTATTAGCAATTAAAACTATAGCAAGGACTTTCACAGAGACCTTTTTTCTAAATGTTACTGAGAAAGGTCACTTTCTTCCGTACCTGCAAGGTATATAACAGCGGTTTGTATGTTGCAGGAGTTTTCAGAGAATCTATTGTTGGTGCTATTGGATTGGAAAGTGATTAGAAAGGAATAGTTGGTGAAATTTCATTCAGTGTGACTCGATGGTAGCAGCCAACCGCAAATGGCATTTATTGCAAGCGCACAGATGAAGGAATCCAATCCACACGTTTACACCTGCACAGCGACTTTCTACGTATAGTAAGGGGAAGTGGAATCGCGGCCGGCACCTTTTGTTTCGATTTCTTCCTCAGTATAAATTTGAGGTGGAATTTTGCACCTCTTCTGTTCCAAACTTTTGTTGAAAAGCTTTGCATCATCAGCACAGTAAAACCGGAACACCTTGTTTCAGGAAGTTCTTCCCTATAGCGGATGTGAAATAAAACGAGGGTAATACTTACGTTGGTAATTTTTTTTAGGTAGAACTACGTTCAGCCACATCAATGGAAAGTTCTCACCGAGACCTTTGGAATGATATGGTTGAACACAGTAAAACTAACCCCTATTTAAGGTAGTCCCACAGCTGTTTTTTGGGTAAGAAGGTAAAAAAGGGAGGGGAGCTTCATTTGGTTATTTTTGAAGATAAACCTGTCGACAACCAAATCAATGAAAAGGTGTCGTCGAAAGCTCTCCGTTGATATGGTTATTCATAGAAGTACCTTTAATAATAACCAAATTATGTTCTTTACCTGTTTTACATTCATAACTAAAACAGGGGTTAGTTTTTACTGTAAACATAGTCCTATCTTGAAAAAAAATCAAAATACGTGCATTTCAATACCCAAAACATATGTAAGAACTCCCTAAAACAGATGTTTCTTCTTGACGGTAGACTCATTCGTGGACCAAAACATGTAAGTACATGTTACTTGTACTTACCTGTACTTACACCTAGTTTGGGTCATGTAAGTACATGCTACTTACATGAACCAAAATAGGTTTCAAAAAAGGTTAAGAAGCGCCTAGTGAGAAACATGATGACGCTATAAAGAATAAATATAAGTCATCATAAGCTATATTGGCAGAACCAATTATTGGAACGCGGAGTCTAGGAGTCGGCCGCAGCGAACGAGGTGCGCAACACACATGCCTGATGGATATCGTAATCCGTTAACGGATTCCTAAGTACGCTCCTTTTGCGCATCGCGCGTTGCGTTTGCGCACGCTTTGCGTTGCCCAGCCCGCGCTGGCTCCACCTTGCGCTTCGGCCGCCCGATCGCAGCGCTCGGCGGCGCGGCGACGCAGCGGCCCACCGCGGGGCATAACCGCCGTTATGTAAAGCTATTCTTACTTGTCGCCACAACCTTTCTCTTATCAATTCGGAATGTCCTACATAGAAAATGAGACAGCTACCAGTCGGTAGCGAGTCGAGTAGAACCCGCCGGCTAAAAATAAATTATTCGGTACCCCGCTCCGCGGTTTAGGTAACTGCATTGTGTAAACTGAAGTCTGTAACACTGCACGTCAGCTTAAAAGGCTCCACTTTTGTACCACACTGTACCACTTTCGTACGTACCAATACGTAGAGTAGCCTTTTTTGAGACGTCTGAATGAGTTTACCTACGTCGTTCATGGTCAACGAAACGCCTGCTAAACGTCGTAGCTCGTTTATGGGATCGATGCATTTTTTAAGCTAAGCTAACACCTAAGCTAATTCAAAAGCCAATCTAAAAAAATAATAAATAGGTATGCTAAAACTACATTTAAAACCAAAAAAGACCTAACTAACATGTGCGCAAAAGGTAACCAGAGCAGGTGACCTAACAAGCTAATATATCTTGGTCTTCCTTAGGCTAACCTTAAGCTTATGCAATATGACCTTATCTTACCAAAAGTCTTTTTTAACTCGCAGTCACAGGACAGCGTCTACTAAAGGGATATGTTTGACATCTCCTTGCCTTTGCCACGACTAAAATCTCGTTGCGCAGACCATAGTAAGGGCATTAATTGACACAAACACTGCAGTTGCAAATTTACCGCGGAAGTGACAATTAATTGCAACTCATGAAATACATTGATATCCCGAGGAAAAGCAGCTTTAAAAGTTCATTAGCGGGAAGGCACTTGTACGCCTTGGCCTGCGATTAAAGCGAATTTTCATTGAGCAATTTTATTCGCTAACATTCTGATTTAATCGTCTGGTCGGTATCGTAAATTTTAAAATCCGCATTTTTTTACGAGTCATAATTATTTTTTAAGACAATTTTTCAAAGAAATATACTCTGCATCATCCAAAAGAAAATGCTTACAAAACAAGTGTACACAGACAGTTTTGAATAACATATTATGGTACATACAGTATCGGGAACTGTGTTTGCTGACATACGTGCTTGTTCCTGTATTTTTTTTCTATTTTATATATTCACTCTACTTTACCTCTACTTTATAAAATTTGATACATACTTTTTTTTTCTAAAGAAAAAAATCCCCTCGAATCAGAAAGAGTTGATGTTAAAAACTGTTAATGGAAAAAAGCGCAAAAAATAAACACGTTTATGCTTAATATTTTATAGCTTTTGTGTAATAAGGGCGCGATTTTAAAACATTGGCCAGCGTTGGTAACCTTAACTTTTCATAAGATGGGATGCTAGAGTATGACTATCAATAACAAACGAATTTCAATAGGATCACACGCGGTTGCGAGTGTTTAGTGGGCAACCTGCGATACCTGTCCACAGTCGTCCCATTTGGACCTACAAGGAATTGTCCTTAAGAGTCGCCAAGTGTCATGTCATTCGGCGTCCCATGTCAGTGACAGGCGGGCTATGAGAGACGCTGTCAAACTCGGTAGGTATACCTGTGTGGCCGGCCACTTTTTATTTATCTTTCAAGTCTCATCGACGCGCGCTCCGAGCGCCCACTTGCGGCGTAAATCACTACTTGGCCGCACAACCTGTCCTCGTCAAACAATAGATTTCTTTCTTTTGGATCATAACTTCTCGGCGAATAATTATTATTTATCGCGACGTTCAGTCGAGAACACGTGAATTATTCCTCACTAATATTATAGAAAACCACACGTCAAAGACGATTGGACGTCAACTTTGGGTTCAAGCCAGCACACAGCTACTCTGTCATCGAAAAATAATCAGATATACCAGTCGGAGTCGTGGAGAAACCCGACAACCAGTCTCAAAGATCTCCGAAATAATTCTCTAAAACATAGAGGCTAATAACATTTTAAAAAATCTTTGCATCAGAAGTTTTGTTTTTTCTCTCAATTATAGCAACTTTGAATTAATTTTTAGCCAAAATTATTCACCTAACAGCAGCTTTTGAATGTTGCTTTGTAGTGTATTTAGAAGCACCTCAATTTTTTAAAACATCGATATCTAGGTTATGATTGATTTAGAAGTGCCATGACTCGGCAATGACAAATATTTCTGACAACGTTGATTTTTGCACAAACTTAATGTAAAAAGGTTAAAAATTGAAGTAGTTTGAATGTTTGCTTTATAACAACGTACTGATCAGAACGTTGTATAATTTAGTCTTTTGAACGTGCGATCATAACGATTTTAGTTTCAATTTTGAGGTTAGTAGGATTTGATCTCCACAAAAGGTCCTCGAGGATCTGCTAATTCGCTACGCGCCCGCCGGCACAAAACGCATCTAACGTTATGTGGCATATGTTTTTATCGATTCCACCGTATGTTCTGTTCAAAGTCAGCTGACCGTAAATACCTAACCTAAGAAAAAAAAGAAAAAGAGACTTGTCAACAAACTGTAACCGCCATGACAGTCTCGCCGATAATTCAACCCCAATATTGGGTGGACCACATAGCATCATCGTCAGGCGAGCACAGTGGGTTAATGTATTTACTGGAAAATAGAAGCCTACCTCTTCATTGCAATAAACGAAGTATTAAGTCCGCAGGTAGGAAGGAGCTACAGGGGGGTACTAACTTAGTAAGCCCCTGTAGCTACCCCTGTTAGTACTACTAACAGTACCTGTAGCCCCTGTTAGTACCACTAAGCATAAT
>Ga0058701_10005396_pt1 | contig 10597 bp, 4 predicted proteins | sample AgamicOrMae_FD_97039 | JGI IMG/M metagenome (GOLD analysis project Ga0058701, IMG submission 97039) | Agave microbial communities from Guanajuato, Mexico - Or.Ma.e | ecosystem: Host-associated > Plants > Phyllosphere > Phylloplane/Leaf | place: Guanajuato, Mexico | collected 2012-06-04 | reverse complement strand
CTCTGTACGAGTACCCCATGCTCCCTACAACAACCAGACATGTGTGGGTCGTGAAAACCTCTTCGGCATTGGAGAAGCCTCGCTTTGTCATCTTAGGCTTCCAGACTAATCGACAAAACAAGAAGGATCAAAATGCCAGCCGCTTTGATCACGCCAAACTTCGCGATGTGAAGCTCTACCTCAACTCATTGTGCTATCCCAATGCAAATCTCAATTTGGATATCACCAACAACCAGTTTGCTCTTCTCTACGACATGTATTCCCACTTCCAATCAGAATAATACAGCAAAGAAGAGGAGCCGCTCCTTTCCAGAAGTGAATTTGTAAATTACGCGCCACTCGCCATCATCGACTCCTCGAGACAAAGCCAACTTTGGAAGACCGGAACGGTGGATGTCCGTTTGGAGTTCGAATCGTGCGAGAATTTCCCCTCTGGAACAACAGCTTACTGTTTGATTCTTCACGATCGTTTCGTGGATTACTCACCTCTCAGCAGAACAGTCGTTCGACGGCTGCAGTAAACGTCATGTCGACTTACCCATCAACGATTAACGCTGTATCAAACTCATGTGATGTGCAGCGAAACCTCCATTGTAGATTATTGTATTTTAGTTTTAAGTTTTATTTTCCATGTCTATTTGATAATCTTACCTTGACATAGTGTTTGTATGTTCCTAGGCTTTACGCATTTAGAGATGTATTTTTATAGGACAACGGAATCCATGCGTTCTCATTGATAAAAATACCCCCTATTTCTCCTTAAATACATAAAAATGGCAATATTTTCTATTATTCACTACCTTCCCGAGCCGGGAGTGGGTAATTTGCGCGCCTGCTGCCTTCCTTTGATGTGGTAGCCATTTCTCAGGCTCCCTCTCCGGAATCGAACCCTGATTCCCCGTCACCCGTTAGGAGTGGAAAATACAACCTTGGAGAGAAATCTATTTTAAATCATTCAAGAACTAAAAATTATACGATTTTTAACAGTGCCGCACAGCGCCGCACAGTTCCTTACAGAACCGCTCAGTTCCTAGCAGAGCCGCTCAGTTCTTCTGGTTAGGTTAGTTAGGCTACTTTGCGTGGGTATCGCGGGGGCTTCGGCGGGCCGGTATATGTCGTGCGAGGACAGGGGAGGCGGGGGGCGCAGGTCAAAACACGCTCAGCGCCGTGAGCCTCCATTCCATATTATTGCGGTTCAATAAAACTCAGCTTGTGCCTCGCTCCGCTCCCGCTAAGCTCATTTCGTTTTGGTAAGCCTAGGTTCAGTTAGGTTAGGTTTCAAAATAACACAAGGTAAGTTAGGTTTCAAATTAACCCTAGGTTAGGTTGGGTTTCAAAATAATCCTCGGCTAAGTTAGGTTAGGTTTCAAAATAACCCTCGGTTAAGTTAAGTTAGCTTGCTGTCGCGGCGGGGTCACGGCGGTGTCGCAGCGTTGTCGCGGCGGAGTCGCGGCCGTGTGCTAGTTCTCCCTTAGCCCTAACTACTTATGTATTTAATCCGTACCAGTCCGGATATCCATGCTAATGTGATTTTTTCGGGTCACAACACATGCAAACACGGCTATTATAAATCTCAGCAAAGATCTCTCTTATCTTTGACTTATCCATGCCAGCTATTGATTTTCGTGCTTGCCATGAGTGAAAAACAACTAGCAACAATGACACGTCTGATAGTTATCTGAAACTTTAGATTTGTGTATTGTTGATAAATCGGGCAAATCGCTCTTGAAGGCATCTCAAACAAGCATGGATATGTCTGCACAGATTAATCTGTACATATCAAAGCCTCGAGAGATTTCGCCATAAATATCCATGTCATAGCTTGATCTTAAAATCCGTGCCACCACGGATATCAATGCTAAAAAGAAGCCCACATGGCTTTCACCTTGGATTCCTGTGCTTTGAACGAATCTTTACGTCCTGCAAGTATGGATGTCCATGCTTAAGTCCATGCTACCAAAACTACACCACGGATATCCATGTCCAGCATGGATTTTCAAATCTATACTGGCATGGATATCCATGATCCAAATCCATGCCAGCATGGATTCTAACATGGATATCCATTTCTCTATCACGGATATCCATGCAAGAAGCATGGATATCCGTGCAAATGAAGCATGGATTCTCGGACCTGGGATTACCATTTGCACGGCAACGATGTCAATTTTACGAATGTACACAGTTATAGTGAATAAAAGGCGTTGGCGCGAGTTTCAAATGATTCTGTCACGATATGCACACCGAAAAGCTTCCGGTAACCCTTGATTGGGACCCTAAAGACAACCCTTACCCTACTCCTGTAGAAAGTGAACACGCAGTGGGACGTGTGCAAGACGGTGAGAGTGAATTCCGAGTCACGACAGCCAAGCGCCCACTCCGGTAAATTCCTCCATGATAAGGCGACATACTATAGCAGCAAAAAAATACCTGAATGGAGTTTTTCAAAAAGTATCATCTAGGTTTAGTATATTTTGGTGTTTGATTTAAATCTCGCGCTGCTACCAGATCCCTTGCCACCAATGCGGAACTGTCGCCGCCTTCCAATCGTTGTCATTGCGGGCTGTATTCACATATTTTCTTAAAAACAATGGTGACTTCATTCTAACCAGGTCTTTGGTCGTAACTTAAGGTCAGTACTTGTAATCAGTATAAAACAAGGTGAATTCGGAGAGACAAAATCAGAACACTGTCCAAGGCACTGTTGGTTGCATACTTTTGGTCTGTTTAAAAAACGGTGGTCTGGTTTACATCCACTCTTTTGCTGGAAACTTTTTAGCCCTTGAAACTCAGCCTTATAGAGCTCAAAGAAGCTTCCACGAATACCAGGAGTTTTGGCCTCTTTAGGGCTCCTTAAAACACGTAATACTTGTCTAGTGCTTTATAATCCGGAAATGATTTTTTAAATCCAAATTAAGGGAAAGGCCTGCTTTATATTTTTGGTATGGATATATAACCATCCGCAGTTATTGATAATTTTATTCGCAACGCTTACTAACAAATAACCATACTCAAATAAGCGTCCTTAATATAACTTAATCATTAACATAGTCAACATTGCTTTCACGTACATCTGAAATAGCGTTGAAAGGAACAAATGCATAAGCAAAAACTGCGAATTTGAACTTTTTAGTGCGAAAAGTTTTTCGAGATAAAAATGAAGGACAGTATCGATTCGCAGACGGTATTTCGGAATAAAGCTTTCCAATAATAGTATTCTCGAATTGTGAGGATATTTTAAGAAGTCGCAGACACATTTCAGCCACATATAACTTGTTAGAATACCCGGGTCGGCCCGTCGACTTTCCCAGCCGACCCCCGACTCAGACATTCCCCCTGCCCCGGCCTCCCCAAGACCTTTTCTGCTGCCAACCCAATTTATAACAAGGTGCTTCAAACTTCAAGTTTGTAAGCCAAAGTTGCGTAATTACCTGCAGAAAAATTGACAGGTTTTTTCACCTCTGTGATCAACCGTTTGTTGTCAAGCGCCGCGACAGCGGAATGAAGCACGCGAACAAACCTAATTCGGCTTAGGGTTATCTAGCCTAAAGATAGTCAAGCGGAGGGGCAGTGAAGCAAGGCAAGAGGCACTTCATCAAGCCTTACGAATATCAACAAAACCCACGCAACTATACAGCATTTTAATCCAATGTTAAGTTGTTAAAATGTAAGGAAAAGTTCAATCAGGGGGGATTACAGAGGTAGATGATCCAAACGTTTAAGAATAGCCAAATATTCACTTCAAAGTCGCTTACAGTCAGGCAAATGGGCCCTTTGGAGCAAAATGTTTGGACGAGAAATAAACAAAATCATTTTTACCTGGACACGTACTATAACTGGATTCAACCGGTATTCCTCGGTTTCTTGTATAGCAGGGTCGTCGAAAACGGAGGGTCGGGAGGGGGCCACGGCCCATCCCTAAGATTTGTGTTGGAAACAAACATTTTACTCGCAAAATATCCAGAAAAAATAGCAGGAATATAAGTACTAACACGATAAATATTTTATAAAACAATGATGTTTAAATGTTCAGAAAGTCGTTTTGGAGAAATGATAAGTTTACGCGCCCGTGAATGGCAGGCACACACCGTGTTGGGTGGGGTCTTTTCCCTGGGTTTCACAGGATATAAAAAGGTTTGAATTCAAAAGTTTACATACTTTTACTCTGAATCCATTAGAAATAATTCCCTAAAATATTGACTTTTACCGTGTAAAAAGTAATAAGATGTACTGGTTTGTTCAAAGTCGGCTAAAGTTGTTGTGAAGTAGTTGAAACGGAAGGGGCGAATGGCCGCCTACAAGTGTCCCAGCAAGGTCCCACGCCCGCGCGTCGACTGCTAGACGTCTATTTGCGAACCCAGAACTCTAAGATCCTTCACAAAAAAGAATAAAAAAAGAAATAAGCGTCAGATGCCAAATGATGTCACGCTTGCTCATCGTCTTGCGATTCCAAATATTCCGGTGATACAGAGAAATGTCAATACTTTTTCACCTGCTGCTAATATGTGTTAAACATTATTTGGAGTTTGCTGAGTACACTGTGGAATATCAAGACTGCATTTCTCACCATTGTCTGTTGCGTGATAAACCTCCTGTCGCCACACCAAGCGAAGCAGGGCTCCCAGTACCTAGCCTATCGTGTTCAAGTGGGCCTCTTAGTTTTCGGCGGCAGCTATGAGGGTATGATAACTACTGTTATCATCCAGTAACTCAGGGTATACTGATTTTTTTTCTTTTTTCTTAAAAACTAATAAAGGGAAACGAATTTTCAAAATATTTTAAAAAGTACTCAGCAGCGTACAATAATATAAATATACTAATGTCTAGAAAGCCGGTACCGGTAATGTTTATAAATTAAAAGTTAAAAAATAAACGGGCGAAACTATAAAGCCCGTCACTCCCCTGAGAAGGAGGCGGGCTTGAAAACATGCTAAAAACTAGGTAAGCTGTTTGGGCAACGTTTCCTGTTTAGGTAATCAACATTTATTAAGAAAGGAAAAAAAGGGAAGAACTTTTTGATTTTTCCTTATTGACAGAAAAAAGGTGCAAATACCATGACTTCAGACCTTTTCTAATGGTTGTATAAATTAATACTCTTTAATGTTTTTATTATTCACGATTTAATACTTGATTTGAGATGACATACCCCCCCCCCTCAAAGAGGTGAATGAAGTGAGGTTATGCGGACGTAGACTAAAAAGAAGGGGAATATTCACTCAAACTAAAGATTATTTCGAGGTGAACTTGTAAACTTTTTATAGAATATGAATCTACACATTGATTACTTAGATTGATACACATTGTTTAGAAAAGGTCTGAAGTCCTGACTCTGCATACTTTCTCTGTAAACAAGGAAAAATCAGTGTTCTGTTTGTTCTTCCTACTTGAGAAATGGTTCATTTTAAGTTTTTGTTTCTTTGAGATCCCGCACGAGTGTTGCGGTCTGGCAGTTGAAAGACACGTGGCCCGCAGGGCTTAAAACCTCTATGTTAGCGTCATGATTTGATCTTCCTAAACGTTCGTCCACTACGAAAAGCTCAGCTGACCGGGCCATTCGTCAAATCCTAGGGCCACTCAGACGATGGGATGCTTATTCGCAAGACAACTTTCTGCACGGCCTGATTAAAACAGTGTCAAGGGAAATTTTAGAATATCATCCCATACTGTATCTTACCACTTTCCTCCTCTGAATTTCTTAAAATGAGTTCTCTGAGTTTCCACACCGGACCCTTGTAAGAACCCATAATACCAACAGCCTATACTACTTGAAGACACGGATCCGTAACACGCTGGTAAGTTCGGACTCGACGTCGATCTAGAAACGGGCAGTGCTATCATTGGGCGTTGTACTCAATTTTAAGGATTAGGTCGTTTTCCTGAGTCATCCTTTCATTGAATTACACGATTATTGACATGAAACCGCGAAGATCAGATTTACATACCCATCACCTCGCTCCGCAAAGGAGTTCCTTGAACCTCGCTTTGTTGCCACTCCGCTCTTTATCAGCAAGCCTGATGCCGCTTACTCCGCAGTAGCAGACCACTGTCACCCATAAGAAAGCGGCATCTGGCTTGCCAATCGTTTCGGCTAACTCACTAGTTAGAAGTCTTGTAACTCGCTTCGCTTGTCATCGCGACGAAAGGTATGGAACACAAAAGGTAAGAAACACAAAATCTGGGAAATTCAACTATTCAATTTTGCACTGTATAACGCGAACAGAGTAAAACCTACCTCCTGTTCAAGGTAGTTCCATGCCTCTGTTAAGTAACGTAAAACAGGGGAGGAGCATGATACGATTAATTTTGATGGTATACCTATCAATAACCATATTAATTGAAAGCTCTCAACGAGACCTTTCCATAGATATCGTTGTTGATAGGTTCATCTCTCAAAACAAGTATATTATACTATAAACAAGTATCTTCCCCTGTTAAACTTCATGCCCGAAACAGGAATGAGACTAGCTAAAGCAGGGGTTAGTTTTTACCGAAAGGGTACGTGATTGGCTCTTCAAACCGTTTTACCTATCATATTCTTACTGCTATGTCATCACTTCGCGTTCGAATATCACTGCACAGGAATTTCTCCCATTCTTTCGAGGCATCTCATTGATTGAATGTGCTACTGACCCACAATGATTTCTTCGAATGCCATCCGCGTTTCTCGGAACTCCAGCGGTCCGCCGGCGCGCGATTCGCTGGTGTCCTCACTCCTCGGCTCGGCATCACACTTTCACGCCCAGGGAAAATACTAGTCGGAAAGAATGAGCGTTAAAAATACCCAGGGAGAACTGTCGATGAATCTTACTAGTCAATAAGAGTCTAATGACACTTTTTTTAGACCGCCAAAGCAACGTAAAGGATTTTTACTATTCAAGGCTTACTGTCCGATTGAATTCATCCTACATCCCATACCAGCAAGAGCGATGTATTGTCAAGGGCTTTTTATCTATACTTTAAAAAGGGTATTTTTGATTGTTTTATAAAAGAAACCTCGGGTTAAACTATGCGTAGTTTAACATGTATAACCGTTATATATTCTTGGAATGTTTAGAAATCTTCAGAGAATGTTCTAAGGATTGGGTGTCCTGAAGACATCATTAGAATGACGCTTTTTTTTTTCAACCAGGTAAATATAAAAGCTATTCCTGGGAGTTCATAAATCTACGTATATTTACTTAGTAAATACCAAATTTAGCTTAAACTCGGGAGGAAGTTAGAGGAATAGCCAAAGTTGACATTTCACATCAAGAAGCTGCTAAACTTACGAATACGGTTTTTGAATTCCAGCTTCTGATACAACCAACTTCTTAAAAACGAAACTGATACGAGCCACTGATTTTTTGCTTTACAGTCTGCGGAAATTAGCATTACAAAGCAAGTTGATGAAAGGATCAAAAAGAATATTGTAAGTCTAACCATGATGAAAAGGGCGTTCAAATATTTGCTGCGAGAGTTGATCTATTCATTATACATGATTCCCAGTCAATATTGTAAGGAATCATGCATGAGTTCTCAGAATTTCCGTTAATTTTTCACATATGCTTTCTTCAGATTTTTTGCGACTTTTTTTGGATTCTTCAGGAATAATATCTCATAATTTTTCATGACTTCTTATATTTACTCAGGTGGTTTCTCGGATTCTTAAGAGAATTCCTCGTGATTTCTCGATGATTTCCCTGAGATGTACACATAGTTCTTTGAAAGGTCGTTGAAAATATAATTATAAGGTTAACTTGTTTGCTTTTTCTGCAAATTGGGAAGACATTTTTACCTCTTTCTGTTTTTCAGCATTCTGAGAGCCGTTCATAGTGCGCAATTTCAGCTTGATCATGATATTTTTGCCGTGCTGAAGACATCATAGCATCGTTCTGCTGATGGCTCATTTTACAAAATATGTAAAACAGATAACGACTTTTTCCGAGAAGAACCCTGGTATAGGCTGACATTTAATCAACCCAAACGTAATCACACGCGAATATTTCAACTAAAATCATTTCTATGATTAATGTAGGGATTCCCGTGATAATAGACAAAGTTGCGTCTCAGTCTAACGGCTGACCTTTCATACTGACCTGTAATCACTGTTTCGCCGCAAAGACGAGTGGGGTAAGACACACTAGGATTTTAATCAAACCTAACTTGTTAATCTAACCTGACGGTCACCGAGCGGAGCAATAGTAGAGCACGGTACAAGGCACTACTGAGCGGATCTACAGCGAGGCGAGGCAGAAGGCCTTCAAACTAATCAAGTAAAACTAACCTGGTTGTTTTTGTCAACCTTCAAGTTAATGAAAGATTTATCGGGGGGCGGATCACAGAAGAGGAATATCGATTCTATATAAATCTGATGAGAGGTTATCGGAAAGCTTAAATTAAGCTAACTTAAAATAGTTTTTTACTGAATAAACGAGTTAATAGCCAATCACATAATCTTGGATTTCTCAAAAAAAAAATCACATAGTTTTATACCTAACAAAAAATTAAATATAAAAAAACGCACCGGTGAGGAGTCACGCACTTTTTAGTATCATTTTTAAGCTGTCCTCTTAAATCCTAATTCATTTAAATAATCCTGACTCCACGCGTTCATCCCAAGAGGTACCTCACTTGGGGCTCAACAAAGCTGTTTATCCATTTCTGAAGAATCGTAACTTTTAGATTCTGTATGAGTCTTTGGTCAGTGCCCTTTATATTTTAATCACGAGAAACTAATGTGTTAACTGCTAGAAATATTTTTACACACAAACTTCTCTAAAATAATGCTAAAAACTCAAAAGGCATTGGAATTTACTGTTACAGGAGCAAACTAATCATTGAAATGGAACTACTTGGTTCTAAAAACGAGAAAAATAGGGAGCGACTTGGGATTGACCAAGTCCTCCCTGTATATCGATCAGTACTCTTACGTTCAACTCTGACAGCTGCAACGATGAATTGGGATGAACCTAAAAGAAGAGAGACACAGCAAAACAATAATGATATATTTATTACAACAATTTTCGGCAGAGTAATTTTTAATTATGATTCAAAATAATGATAAGCGAATGAAGGCGGTAAAATATTTCAACAAATACATTATGCATATATATATTTTCAGCGAATAATAGAATAAGCTAAAACTTTAATGATAGTGGGGGTCTGTTTCCGGTGTAATTACCTTTAAACACGCGCGCGAATTCAGCAATTACTATGTAAGAAAGTGCACTGGTAATTAAGCAATTTGAGTGAATATGCAGACATACCTAATACTGCAATAAGGTTTCATTTGATATCAAAGCAGCAGGTGCAGCGGAAAAATGACATCAAATAAAAGGTTAAGGGGGAAGACCGCGAGGCAATAGGCGTATGGAATATTGATTGTGTCCGCAAACAGAGCTAGTTCGCGTCTTGGATAGGATAATGTTAGGTTAGATGGCGCCTGGGCAGGGCATTTGATTCTTTTTCCGTCCAAAGAAGAGTCGCGCGAACCATTTTACTTCACTTTGGGCTACGCATACATTTTTGGCATTTTTCGCACAAGTACACGTTTTTTTTAATACTTTAGTGACATTTTTAGATCAATCGGACGTTTGGCGTTTGCTTTCGTTTAAGGTTAATTTCGGATGAGTTAAGTCGGTCTAGGTAAGATGGGCTTGGGTTGGAGTGAATTTCTGGAAGGTTTGGGCTAGGTTAGATTAGAACAGCTTAGGAAATCTTAGATCCAGTTAGAGGCTTGTTTGCGTTCAATTATTGAATTAGATCTTCATTTGGCTCTCACTAAGCCTAGTGTCGCTCAATACTTGGTCGCAAAAAATAGCCACTGATTTTGGTTGGTTGGCCTAGGTTAGGTTAGCCTCCCGCTGCTCCGCTTAGCAACGGAAGATGAAGACGAGGTAGAAGTGCTACCTTTCAAATTAACAGTGCCCCGGCAAGCGCGCACATTCCATTCCACACTTAAAATAAACTATTGAAATCTGCCGACGTCATAACGCATACGTAAACTAGAAAAACTAGACGCGAGACTCCTCTATCTTGAAGATGTTTATCTGGGTCTTTACCCTTGCTGTTGAGACAATACCCCCGTGCTGTACCCGTGACTCAATCGACCTGGCTTAAGAGAGGAACACACACTTACGAAACGGTTACCTCCACGGTACCTTCGAAAAGCGAACTGAAAAGCATGTGTTCCCCCTTCAGTCACAAGTCAAGTGGAGCTATAATAAAGCGAGGCCCAATGCACTTTACCGGGCGTAACTACCCAACCCGCAGGCGGTTGTATCGTGTGCCAACCATCCTTAATTATACGACGAAAAGTTGAATACTGATGACGAATCCATCTCTTAAACTAAAGAAAAACACAAAAAAAAACTTTAAAATATGGAAAAATAATATTTACTGTTTTTACTTTTTAATATATATAATAAGAACTGTAACTTGGTCTTTGTTAGGTGACGCGAGCATTTTATATTGAAAATATTAATAAAGCAGAAATGGTCTTGTCAGTACGGGCAAACGAGTTAGGGTCTAACTGGGATGCGAACGAATTTTATTTTGATGAGCCGAACGTGATTTTCTCATGACCTTCTATTCTTCATCCAAGAATTGTCATATGCCT
>Ga0058701_10005395_pt1 | contig 10597 bp, 9 predicted proteins | sample AgamicOrMae_FD_97039 | JGI IMG/M metagenome (GOLD analysis project Ga0058701, IMG submission 97039) | Agave microbial communities from Guanajuato, Mexico - Or.Ma.e | ecosystem: Host-associated > Plants > Phyllosphere > Phylloplane/Leaf | place: Guanajuato, Mexico | collected 2012-06-04 | reverse complement strand
TAATTAACTCTGTTGTTACCAGTGACTCACTCTGGTAAAAAATAGACGCAAAACTAATAAAACACAAGGCAAGCTAATAAACCACATTATCCTGCAGTTTCCATCAAATTTGGCAGTATAAAAATTTATATTCAAACGGCATCAACAAAACTTCTCACATTTCCAACTGTAACCTCTCAAGATACGAAAGTGGCCTTTAAGGATTCACCAAAAATAAACTATCTGAATTTGTAAATCAAAATTTATGTTCTCTTGTTTCATGGTCATTACTGAGTTTTGTAATCTCATATTTTTCGGATATATTTATCTAAAACCAATATTTAGTTTATTTTTGTGACAATTTTCTTTTATTCTTATAAAAGCTCTGAATCTGTCGATTTTCTTGTTGTATGTTCCTAAACAGACTTTTCTTTTATGATGTTTGTTAAGTTTGTGTTAAGCGGCGATATTGTTTACAGTGTATTGTTTTTCTATGCTAATGCGCAGGGAACATCATAATAAGGAAATATATATTAAAAAAAATACGGACTTCTGACTGACGGGCGAGAACAACCGTCCGGATCCAGCGCACACCTGTACCGTAAGGACGCCCTACTATTCGTACGTCACTTGTATTAGTCGTAGCGAGCGAACAGGCGTACGGCGAAAACGTAAATTGCACGGCATAGTCGCAAATTACTCCGTTCGAGTCGTATTAGTGGCGCAACAGCTCATAGCACTCACATTGTCAGGGTTCAGGGTTGAATTTTCTTTCTATCCTGGTTCAACACTTCATTGAGGATTAAAGACAGAATCGCATGGATTGACTTCTGCGGCGCGGCGTGCTTCATGCGCGTCGCTCTGGCTAGGCTGTTCAATCAAAGGTGGAACCCGGGTGGAACGCAACAGACGAGATATTCCACTTTTCAAACGTATAGTCAATGTAATCCCACAATCGCTTCAAAACCTTTTTGATATGTTTGACCCTCAAAATCAGACTTCTTGCTTCCATAGTTACATATCGTAGGCGGAGAAAAATTAGAGGACACTTGTCAAAAAATACAGCTTTAATGTTAACATTTTATAATTCTTACAGACTGACAGCTTCTTGAAAAGACGCCACGGAGGGCGATTCTCGCGACATGCAAAAATACGTTACCCATTTGTACTAATAGAACACCCAACATCAACTCTGTGCCGAGTCTCCAAAGATAAACGTGGAACAAAACTAACTTTTCTGACACCACAAAAAGTCAAGAAAAACAATGACGCGGACGCTTCGCCCTGCCCAAGCCTACGACGATAACGGGCTCATTTTAAGGCCTTCCAAACACAGTGCTGCCCCTACGGGGGTACCGGTACCGAGTACTCGACTTGCGCGGCTTTCGGGTAACATGGCGGGCCCTCCCCTCCCGCGAAAGAGGGGAGGGACAGGGCCTCACATCGTCCGTCATGTTGCCTCCAAAATCGCGCACGACGAACTCTACTCCGGAACCTCGCCTCAATGAATCACGAAGCCGGCGTAGTGCTTAACAAGCCGCCGATAATGCACCAAGGCGTTCTATTCCAAAATATGTACGGTACTACGGATCGCTGTCCGATGGCTTACAATTACAACGTTCAATTTTAAAGTTACAAGTAACTTTTTCCAATGATTCCGACATTTTTCTCCGCGTTATCCTGTCTCCTCGAAAGGCGGACTTTCCACCGTGGAAATAAACGATATGATAGCAATGCAGTTTAGGCGAGGATTTCGCATTCGTTATTAGCTTGCCCCACGTGACCCCTGCTCCGTGACCATCGAGCAAGATAAAAAAAAGGCTTCACAAAGTTCTAGAAGGAAATACAGCACATTTAAAAACAATACATGCCATGCATGCGCTGCGCAATCTCAATCAAAATCTCTCGTCGTGCTACAAAATAGTTTCTCTTTTTCACAAAAATAGGGTTGCACATTTCGTCATCTAAGTATATTACAACAAAACATCCACAAGTGGGTCACACGATTCGCTAGTCTCCGAAACAGCCAGTGTTGCCAGATTTCGACTTTAAATATGAATAAGATATCCTCGTAATTGATATCTGCTTTCGAGTGCTCAGCTCGAGGGCATTCCAAAATACAAATACATGCCACGGTATCTGTAGAATCTCTTCAATTAACAGCTGCTAAATTTGGCGCTAGGAAATTTGGCAACGCCGGAAACAGCAGAGCGACTTACAGAACTGCAACATTGGTAAAGAGCAGTATGACTAAAAAAAAAAGAAAAAAAAAGGATTTTTTTTCTTAACGGAGGGAAAATCACGTAAAAATAGTCCTTAAAACAGATTCCGTCACAAACTTAAAATTCAGCTACGATACTTATCAATCATGCGATTAAGGACGGCAAACTTATCGATAGTACACCGTCTATAATTTTGCCCCAACACTCTTCGGAGAGGATATTCCAGTTAGCATGACCGCAAAAATGGAATTACTATAATAAATAATCAAAGCTGAAATAAAAATTTGATCAGTTGTAATACCTAGTAAAACTAAAATGCAGACTGGTAAAGATCGTTCTACTACCATCTTTTTATCGTTGTTTACACAAAAAGCGAAGACTATTCACGTCAGCTCATGTGTTGGAAACTAAATTACAGTGCACTGTCTACTTAGGAAATACCCTTTTAGGTCTCCTTTCAGGTCCTAGGTCATCTACGACTGGAACGGTAGGTACATTTATACTCGTTCAATACTTGTCAATATTAGACTACAAGGCTCAACAGCCTCACAATCAATCAGTACGAATCAGGAAGAATAGCCGCAACAGCGTATACAACTGTTTATCCCATCCCTCATCACTGCCAGCCCTGAATTTCATTACGAGGATTAGCGAAACACAAGCGCCTTGGCTTCCATGCTTGAGCCTCGCTCCGCTGCCGCTCCAGCCAAGCCTGATGCCGCTGAAAAAAAAAATCACCCATCTTCCGTCTCTCAAATATCTTTTTAAAAAAATCTCAACGGTTCATACCTCGGTGAAAGTCCAGACTAAAAGTCAAGTCTTCAAAGTCAGCCTTTCAATGGGTGTAAATTTTACTTCTTGACTGTACACCTTAATCAACAGAATAAAAATATCAATCTTCGATTTCACGGCTTCCTTAAATTGTTGATTCTCGAGAGGTACAAAGACAGTAAACGTCGCCACACGTACAATACAAGTTTCCAACGAATCTCTCTACAATTCTGAGAACTTTCTCTGTAAAAATAACGTTCAAGACTGTGCTGCACCTCTTAGCACAAAGCGATTGTTTCCAAGAAGTCCAATGAAGGTAAGGCAGCTCTACAACATCAATTTCTACGGACGAAACCGCGAAAACTCGTTTCAACCTTGCTACGGTTTCCTATAACCCCAGTCACAACTCTAGACAGAACGCTCTCTGGGAGAGCGAACTCCGAACCGGTAACTTCAGAAAATCTCAATCGTTTTCTTAGGATTAAAATTTGTTCCGTCAACCTCCACCACCACGAAACATCTTGAGCGCTCGAAATTCCGCGAACAGAACCCGTATTGCCTATCTCAGTCAATTTTAACCGCGGTTATCTTTAGAGCGATTACAGCAAACCAGGCATCATCTATGGTACGTTTAGGACCGCTCTCGAGCTGAGCAACGTATTGGTTATTAGCCTAGGTTAAGTTTAAGTTACCCACGTTTAAATTTGACGAAATTTGGCAACACTACCGGCAACTTCTATATCTTAAAACTCACATCAGTCAGTCCGATCACTAGGTTACTTACTCTAAACTGCCATCACAAAGAAAAAATAAATACTAATAACGCTCACTGTCTATGGCACAGACTAAAACAAAACAAAAAAAATTGCAACAAATTATAATTAACGTTGTACTATAAATGCTCTCTTTTCCGTCAGCCGCCGCGGAGGGTAATTCAAACGAAGACACTGGGAAAAGTGCTGGATCGTGTCGTCATGAGATCTTGCCAATTCAAACCGAGGCGAATTTCGCGCCCAACTCATCGCATCCCGACGCGAACGTTCAAATAGACGTTGTCTTTGGCAGAAGTCTCATAACGCTCGACGTCGAGTTATTTGCAGGATCTTTACTGTTCTGTCTTTCGTGATACTCCTGAAAACAAGACAATCAGGTTAATTCGGTACACAATTGCCATCTCAAACAGGGACCGATGAAAAATAATTAAAAAAAAAACAATCAAATAAATTGACCAGGATTACGTGAGAGTACAGCAGAATATGAGTCGGATGTTCTCCGATAGGACAAAGTTGCGTTCAAGTGAAGGGAGACTAATTTTAAATTTTAGACATAGGCAACCGTGGGAACATGCGAGTATTTGCGTTGCCTGTCCTGCACTACGCAAGGGCTACAAGCGCTCGTGGACACGGCAAACTGGCATTGTAACGATTACTCAGCATCTGGAAACGGTAAGGTCATATTACGATTGCTTACGTTAGGATAATCTCGTATATACTCAATTATTTGAAATCACGTAAATTTAGGTCCAAGTTATGAAATACACTGCTATTTCTTCGGCAAACCGAAGTCTTACACTGCACATAGCCTTTCCGCGCAGCGTCCTCCAATCAAAACATATCTTATCCACTCGACTTGAAAGGTTCTTTGATACAACGCTACGCACTGAGCATCAGAGCAAGGAAATTGGGTGAGCCTTGGTGGTCCGCATACCTGGAAACACGGCACTATACACAGGTTGGTTTTGCACTCCGGGCAGTGGTACTTGGTTTTCCGTCGGAGGGTCCTGCCATGGGCATCGATGGTGTTCCAGCAGTAGTTGCAGCCGAGCGCCGGGCCGTCCCTCTGGACCGGGCAGTGGCCCGACCGGGCCGGCTCTGCCGCACCTCCGCCCATCTCCACCGCAGGCGACGTCGGCTGCAAACACCACGCCCACACTCAATCTCTCGTCAACAGTGACGCAGCTGTGTTCACCACCGCCGCGTGCACCGAGTCTCACCTGGGGTGAGGACGTCGCTCTCCTGAGCTCGTCCGCGCGGACTCGGAGGTGGCTGGACGGCGTGCTTGTTGTGCTGAGGCTGACGGAGGCGCTCGCCGGCGAGCCGATGGGCGACAGCGTCGCGGGCTCGTGCACCAGGACCCGCTGCTGCTGGTTCAGCAGAGTCGCACTCGAAATCGCCTCCACCAGCACCGTCGGAGCCGTCGACGGCTCGTCGAAGCTCATGCTCATCGATGCTAACTGGATATACAATGCCGCAGTTACCTTTTAAATTTACTTTCCGTTTTGCCGCTTACTGGCACCGACAAATTAGTTGACGGGCGACTCTTTAAGCATTCCGACGTTGAGAAAATAAATGAGTTGAAATTAAACGGTAAATAAAGTCTGGGGGATATACAAGGTGATGTACGTACCAATTCGCGGTGGGGTGCTTGGGTAACTCTGCCCGTCGGATGGGAATGTTGTCTTTGGACAAGAACGGCGTGGCCACTGAGAGACGTGGACGTATGACTTGGTAGGTTTGGATGCGAATGTTGCTTAACCAGGTAACCAGTGGGCGGGACGCTCAACAGTGTCTGCAACGGAACGGGTATTAAACACACTCCGATCGGTAAGGAACATCCGCTATTCACACTCACCATAGACGAGGACGACGTTTGTTGAAGGGTGGGAGAAGGCACTCCTGAGCTTTTCGTGTCCATACTCTGTCTGTCTATGCGCACTCCTGGGACCGTGAGCTGTTGCTGACTAGAACTGATGGAGACAGTCACCTACGACAAGACACGAATCAATTACTTCACGTTCTTTTCCACCCATGATTGGCGAGAGAGTGAGGCAAAGTTTTTAAAATTGCAAAGCTGGAGTTGGTTTAATGACTCACAGTGGAGACTTTGGGTGCGGTGGGGGCTGTGGGGACGGTGGGGGCGGTGGCGGCGCTCGGGGGCGGGGAGGCCGGGGTAACCTCCGCCTCCATGGACGACTGGCGGTAGGGCGAGGGGTAGAGCGGCGAGGGGTAGAGCGGCGAGGGCGAGGGCGCGGGCACGGGCGAGCCGTGGGGCGCGGGCGAGCCGTGCGGCGAGGCCGACCGGGCGCCGTCCGGGGGGCTGGGGCTGTCCGGGCTCGCGCTCGCACTGGCGCTCGCACTGGCGCTCGCACTCGCCATCGGGAGCGCCGCTAGTTGCATGTCGCTCTCCTTCTTGATCCTCTGCTGCCTCATAAGTAAGCGACCTCGCTTCGTCCCTATTTTACCTAAAACACATTCAAACAACCACCTTAGTCCCTTCGCGCCCATAAGAAGCTTCCACAGTAAGATTTTTTTTCATTTAGCTGGAGATTTAGAAGAACATTTTCTTCTTACAGCACCGGCAAATTTTGGGCCTTGCCTTTCACGGTATTCAGAACACAGTAATACAGAAAAAAGAGTTTCGTTGGTTAATAAGTAAATAAGAGTTATTGAAAAAAATAAAATAAAACCTATAACGCCTGTTGTCTGGGTGGAAAAGTTCTCGTAACTACAATATCTAAGATCAGAAGACTTCCTGACTATCGCCAAAAGATGCACTTTTGGATTTTCTGGTTCGGTAATCTCATAAACGCCCCAGACTTGGATGACAATATGAGAATGCTCGCTGCTCGCGATGGGAGATGAACTTCCGACGATCGAAATGGTACGAAACGGTACAAAAATCATTCCCATAAGACGTGAATGTAGTTCCGCCTCAAAAGAAAAACTGCGCTATTCGAGAACGTATTCCTTCTTTAATAAAATTCCTTCATGGCAAACCAAAACCAGTAACTGGAGTTGTGACTGAGTCGCTCTAGGAAACCGAAGACGACGTTAAGAATTTATCGAAATTTTGAGAAAGCCAGAGCACAAAAAAATTAGAACTTAGCCTCCATTCGAAGAATGAAATCTTCAGTAACGGAAACAAAGTATCTCACACAATGTTCGTTCAGAGAAATGATGCACGGAGTAAGGAGAAAGAAAAACTCGTCCTTTTTTAGATTAACGCTTTATTTGAAAATATTTTTTTTATCCCACAGTACATGAAGATATGCGCTACAGCGGCAATCAGTAACGTCGTTAACAAACAACACCGAAGTCAGTGTGGTTATCACAATATCAGCATTGTGCGACTTTTTAACAACATAAAAACAGACCAGCTTTCAAAATTTTTCGGCCACTGCAAACAGCGCGACGCAGCCGACAAAATCGATTTCCCCGCCGATGGAAAAGCGGGAGTTTTGAATCCGACCGGTACGGTAAAGTACCCCACAGAAAACTGACTATCTTGTTCGCTGACGAGGGCGCAGGGAATGATTTTCTTGCCGTAAAAATTTATTAAGGCAAGATATGGCAGAACTTCTACTTAACGATATTTTTTATTTTTTTATTAAGGCATTGAACTTCAACTTTCATCGAAGCATTGTCCCACTTTTTTCGGAAAATTCGCTCCTCATTTGACATAACAACGTACGTCAGTGCATTGCGCTTGTGACATGTCGGATGGGAGATTTACTTAAGATTACTTCCAAGCCGGAATATATCCGGTGACTAGCAGATGGCGATGAAATAATCTTGAACGCGGGACAAACTTCAACAAGAGTTACATTAATCAGTCACGATTAGAAATATTTGGTAGCTGCTCAGCGCCCAGCGAAAAGAACAATATGACTAGCAACATGTAAAAGTAAACAAGTAAGAAAGTCTTCAGGAACGATTTGACATCTCTGACTTTTCAGAAAGGCAGTGTCATATGTTACACGATTACCACCACGTGATACGTGCTAATTTATTACTGCAGTAATTAAAAATGATTCAATAAATGCTGTTCCGAGTTCTCCCTTCGTTAAAGGGAGACTTTTTGGCAGTGATTGCTTTCAACAAAGTACATTCAAGATTAGTGTTTTAATATCGCTACGTCGTTCAAACGATGCCGTTTTTTTTAACACTACGCACGGTACTTGGAATAAGTACTGCGGGCATTTCGCAGGTCTAGTCCTCAAGACTACAATCTACCCATTCCCCATCTATGGACCACCGAGCTTTAGGCGCCAAATTCAAATTTCGCAACGGCGCAGCCAGTACGGATTTTCCGTTGCGGAGGTTGGCACTAGTTGCCGCCGTGTTCCGCTAACTATGAAGAAGGCACGTGTGTACAAGTTAGTAACCTAAACAGTTCACTTGAGGCGCTTCGCTTAACGGGGCATTCTGGCACACCTGTGGCCGCAGCTGCGGACATCTGAGGCCAGCTGTGGACAGCTGCGTGGCGTACAGAGTGTCGCCATTGCACGTTGCCCTATCAACATGCGGCACCGGTAAATAAGTACCATGGCGCCGAGAGGTGCCAAGATCTAGCTATGTGCTCACAAGATATTTAGTACTTAGCAACCTGGACTACGAGTGAAAAGTAGTAAAGTTCCACAGATTTGCACGATGTATCTTTCAGTCCAGGCTGCACTTCCATTCTTAATTATATACATATTTATATATTTGAGTGAATTCGAGCCGGGAATTCTCAACAGCAGTAAAAAAATAGATGCACTGTTATCAAACCGACATGCAAAGAACTATCCATCTACTTATTCAGCTTTTTAAAGTGTGCTACAATTTAACACTAATTATAAAATAAATTGATTCACGTTTCAAACTTGAAAATACTTCGTTGCTTTCAACAAAAACATGACTTTTAACACAACGATTCGCTTGAAGGCCTAAAACCAAACTAACAGGAACAACAGAAGTCTTTTCAGACGTGATATTTTCTGTGAAGTTTGCCGCTAGACACTTTCGGTGTAGGAAAGTTAGAAATCTATTGCAGGGTAATTTATGAGCTACGTTTGGTGTAGTCGAGTCTTCTTACGTTCTAAATGCAGCATTATTTTTAAAAACAATTGCTAGGTAACTTTAAATCTGGGGGAAAAACAATAAGGCAGTTTTTGATAAGGAACTTAAGGAAATATAGAATTACTAGGTCTTTGAAGCATCACCGTGAGTGAAAGTTTCGGAGGAACGACCATTAGGTTGGCAGCAGTCCGTTTTGACCCCTTCAGATGCACAGCTCAACAATCACGGGAGACCCCCCGACCAAAACCCCAAGAGCTCCCAACCTGACGGCAATCCCTGCTCTGTAAGCCGTTCCCGAACTTCTGCTCACGATAGTACAGCGGAATCGACGAAGCAACGGTGCCTATCACCAAGTAGGCAGAAAAGATTTCGTAAACGTTGCCTCCCTCGAGCGATTCAACTGTACGGTGGCGATTAAAAGGCATGTCATTCTTTGGAGATGTCCACAGAGACACGACTGTTAATCTCGATAATACTTCGCTAAGACCAACTCGCACGCAGGTTTCAAGCCAAAATGAGCGATAAATTCTGATAGGGGGCGCCACTTCGTTGTAGCTTAGCTTCGATTCGAGTTCCCCTCTCAAATATTAAACAGCGATCCGTGTTTCCATTATTAAATATGATCCATCGCCCATTTGACTCTACTTTTCTGGATGAACAAATAGATGGTTCTAAGAAACAAAACATACAATTTAACCAACATCGGATTATAACTACGGCAAAACATATAACACACATGTCGTAAGAAAACAGGTCTCGTAAACTCTACTTTCTCTCAACATTCATGGCTTCGAATGAGAAAATTATGAACACATACGATAAATTGTCAGGTACAAATTATGAAAGTATGGACTTTGTAAGAATTGCACGCACGATATAAGGGTAAGTGTGGCAGAGACAAAAGTTGTTTGAGACCTTGATGAAGCAAAGATGGCAACAGAAACATTAACAGAGGAGAAGACACTTAATTACTTTAAGACGATGTAATACGTCCAGGTTTTGTCACCGCAACCCAATTATTCCCGCCAATCTAAATTTAAAAAGGAGGCGGGCTTCAAACGGAAAGGGAAGGAGAAGGGGGTGCAATCCAAATTTCCGAAAGGGCGGGAGAAACTCAAAAGCCCTTTTGTACCGACTCGAGAGCCCCTAACCTAAAAGGCACATTATGAAACAAGAACTTACGTTTGGAGTAAGGAAGGCTACGAAAACGGATAAGTACTTTGTAAAAACATCTTGAATACTCCCTTGGAATCAGAAAAACGACGAACGGCACAAGATTCCATAAGTTCAGCTTTGGTTTAAAACTAAAGTTTTTCGAGCGAGTTATAAATTTCCATAAACTTAATCACCTAACCTAACGGGAACTTCTTTTTCAGTTACATTAGATTGTACAATGCGTATTGCTGCAGGAACTTAAAAATGACTTCGTTTTTAATCGACTATTGAACACCCATTCTACAAACTAAAGATGAAGTATCTTCTGATTAATGATTTGGATCAGAATAAAAGCGTTGAAATGCGAGTTTATCAAGAGTACTATTAATTAAATAATCTTTTTCGATTTTTGATCTTAAAATATATGGTTCAAAGATAAACGGAACAGTGATAATACGAGTGGCTCCTTATATTAAACTAAACAATATCAGGCACAATAATTTTGATATATTCTTGACCAGTCCCACTTGTTGCTATGACAGAGTTTAGTGTGCTCAGTTTTTCTTTCATTAATGGTAGAATTTGTAAGAAAGTTAAAAATTGGTTTCTCACTATCGATTGCATCTACAG
>Ga0058701_10005394_pt1 | contig 10598 bp, 3 predicted proteins | sample AgamicOrMae_FD_97039 | JGI IMG/M metagenome (GOLD analysis project Ga0058701, IMG submission 97039) | Agave microbial communities from Guanajuato, Mexico - Or.Ma.e | ecosystem: Host-associated > Plants > Phyllosphere > Phylloplane/Leaf | place: Guanajuato, Mexico | collected 2012-06-04 | reverse complement strand
TCCGAAAGAAAATCACACCGTTATTTTATACATATACGACTATGGATTGTTTTTGTCCATATTGTATTGTTATTCTGAAACAGTATTGTGGTGTTGCTACCTTAACGTGGGTTTAAAAATAAACAGACTTCATGAGAGGTAGGAGGTACAGTACCTGGTACATACACTTAACCTATATACAATCATGAAAAGTTTTGACCGAAGAATCGGAAATTACCGTTATAAGTGTCGATTCCGTCTTAATTGGAATACGGCAATGAACCGCACGTTTGTTTCCCAAGCTTGCCAACTTAATTGTCTTGATTGGTCATCTTCCCTCTTCGCCAATCTGAGCGGCAATGTTGGCAGCGCTCGCAGGGCGCCGGGCCAGATGAACTGCTGCCAACAGACACATGCTATTCTCTTCCCTATATATGTTTGAGATGACCTGTAGCCTAGGCAGTGAGTGAGCCCCTGACTCTGTGGCACCTCGCTGCAACGCCTCCCAAAATGTCTCAGCCGAATAAGCCGGACATTCGAATCACTATCTACCACATAAACGGAGACGTAATTGTTGTGTATATCTGATTGCAGACTAGTCTTCGGGACCCTCTACCCGGCCTACACATCATACAAAGCCGTTAGGAGCAAGGATGCAAACGAATACGTAAGTATGACCTAATTATCACAACACACGCTTATCAGCCTAGAATGTCATTCAGGTTCGCTTTTCGCCACCTCTGTGATTCACTGTGCGTCCAAGACACTTGATCAAACTTAAGTGAACCTTACCTAACGTTCGCCATTTGCTGGATACTTCCAAGTTAAAAAAAATTTAAATACATTTTAAATTAGGCGTATTTAAAAAGAGTCCGTTCTGTTTAAATGGTTTGTCACGCTTGAAATCGTTTTAATATTTTCATATTTTAAGACCTGCGCCTCGAACTGCGCTCTCTATTGTTTTTGGGGGGGGTGAATAATATATCAGTGCGCAGGGTACTTGAATGGGCCCACGTCTAAAAATTTGCCTATATTTAATTTTGCGGTTAACTTTGATTACGAAAATAAATATAAGCGGAAACGACATGTAAACTTATCGTTTTCGTAAAAAAAAAGGTTAGATACGTAAAAACAGGCTGACCTTGGTATTTTCGTGAACGAGGAGGTTAGGTTATGCGGACCTAGCTCGGTAGAGTGTGACGAGCTGCCGGTCACGTGACAATCCTGGCTGGCGACGCGAAGTCTGTGGTGAAGTCATGTTTACAAATAAACAGGTCAATAAAACTTATACAACTCACCTTGGAATCTGCATGTTGCTCTGAATGCGTAGGCTTGGAATGTGATGCGTTTCATATCCAGTGTACATTATACATCCTTTTCGGAATCTAGAGAACAAACAATAACGAATACTTTGTTAGTAATATTGGCGTATAAAACCTTTTGGCAATCAAGAATTTTTTTTTGAGGTAGGAGAACATTTTGCAACACGATGTTTCAACCCCCTTGCACTTTTATTTTGTTACTAACTTTCAATGAGTTTTAACGGTGATACGAGTCGACAAGAGATGGACATTTTCGCGTTGAAACAGATTACTTGTGATAGATTTATGGGAATTCTTTCAACGAATTCTTTATGTTTCAGGTAAAATGTATGATGTACTGGATTGTCTTCGCTCTATACTGCACTGTCGAAACATTCACAGACGTTTTTCTAAGTTTCTGGTAAGTTTTGCTGGTATTTTTACTGCTTTGAAAGAAAAAAATACAAGCCCTTCTTCAAAAAGAGGTGGGCTTACAAAAAAACATTTCAGATTATCTTCTTCCTGCTCTGGATAGAAAGTCAAACGAGGTAATGTTTATTTGGCCCAGTGTGAAACAAGTCCGACCAACGAATGGTTTCAGCGAGAGCTCTCCATTTGGAGAGCTATTTATTTTCCCGTTTAGTAGTATCAATCAAAAGGATTCGCTGAGAGCTTTGCATTAATATGGCTCTCAATACATTTAAATTATGTTACTTTTAAAAATCAAACGAAAAACATACGCCTCGTTATTTCTTACATCGAACGGAAGTACCTAAATCGGGTACCATTTTAATCAGTACTATGTTACTTTGATGGCAAAAACCAAACACTGACAAGTGAGTCAGAGCGATAAATTCGTGGATTCGTATCGAGTTATATTATTATTGATTCGTGTTTTGTCTTTCAGGTTCCCTCTATACCATGAGCTGAAAATCCTCATTTTGCTGTGGCTTATGTCACCAAGGACCCGCGGGTCAACTTATCTTTACACGACGTTGGTTCATCCCACTCTTACTAGCAAAGAGCAGGTACGTACTCAACGCCAGCAATAGTCGCTTATTTGAGCCACCTTAAACCTTAAATGAGGTCGCGCCTTTTGATGATGACATAATCGGACGCAACAACCCTAAACGCGCGAAAGCAGGATTTGGGAGTTCTGCGAGGGAGGGGGTTCAGAAGGGTAATCGTTGAAAAATAATATCGGCGGGAATGTCCGCAAATCCTCATATAGAAGGGATGAAACAGCGAGCGCAGCTCCCTTATTATCATCACTTGAGCTGGAGCAGTGTTCATCAGATCCGTCGGAACGATTTTAATGAAAAGTATTCCAGCGCGCTTCCCAGTCGCTCAGGCCGAAAACACTACCTTTTCCCTCGCGTTGCTATCCGCCCTCTCCACGAAGATGCCTGCACCGAATTTTAAACTTCACAACGTTTGTGTTAATTATTTTCTTTTATTTATACACTGCTGTAAGTTACCTCTAAAAGGTGGAATCCGTTTGTGCATTCCACCTTTAGTGTTATTCAAGTTCTTACGAATAAAATGGACTTATCTGTACCTCGTATGACAGAAACTTGAGATCAATTTTCCTCTTTAAAAATAATTCTCAGATGATTTCTGAATAATCACACTGTTTAATGGTAGATATGAATATCAATCCCTACGTTTTTATCCGTTGTTGATGAAAGTATAGTAAGCGGAAAGACCTTATTATCGGTCTTTGTCGAAAGTAATGAGGAATCCAGAGACAAATATTGAGCACATGGCTTAAAAAGCTTTTGAGTGAATTTGATTTTTCTTCCACAGGAAATCGACGAGGCAATCGCCCTAGCCAAACGTGAGGGCTATTCAACCGTGTTGAAACTGGGCTCCCGGGGCGTCAACTTCGCTACGAGTGTCTTTATGCAAACTGCGTTGAAGGTGAGAGCCAGCATTTTCGTCGACCGCTTAGGTGTGGGTAGCGCCACCCTTCCGTGCCTATTCATCTACATTTTCGTGCATCCTATGCCCTTACAAATCGGGAATCGTCCGTTTTTTCCCGGAAAAATTCCCTTTTATTTTTTTAAAACACGGTAATCCAAGCTTTTTAGAATTTAGGCACTGTTAAAGTGAATTGAGAATAATCTAAGCTTGGTACTTTGTAAACCTCGGTTACTTGAGCTTGGTATTTTGCAAACCTAGGTAATTGTACCTTGGTTATTGGAAAAGTTGGTTTAACTATGGAGAAACAAAATACCTGTTCGTCCATGGTTTCACTTGAGCTGAAGTATATTAGTCATCAGTTGGTAAAAGTCCGCAACTCCAATTTGATTTGATAATTCCTGAATTTTTCTAATGAATATGAAAAAATATCGGCCAAAGGTTACATATCCTTTTAGTCACTGCGCAACAACCGTAAGTGTACAGTGGCCCACAAAATTAATTATCCCTGCTTCCATGTATATCTTATAGAAGCATGGGTCATGACTTTTGTGGCCCACTGTACAGTACTGCCCATGTCCTCGTCCCTGACTTAGCTTTATGTGTTTGACTTACTTTGATTCGTCCTTGATGTTTCTTTCATCTTTTCACCCACTTTCTTATTCGTTTTTAAGCGAGTAAATTGTTGCTTTCTCTCCTCTCACTCCACTGGAATTCATTATCCTTCCATATTATACACGCACCCATTTTTAAGGAACTCTTGTTAGTGCTGAGGAAATAGTGAAAACTGGGACGTCCTTACTTCGGATGAAGTTTCAGACACGTAATATATTCATTTTAAAGGAGTTATAAAGTTAAAGCCGTGCGGATATTATGTATGCACTCATAATGTATGATTTGAAACAGTTTCCATTTTGTGTTTGGTTGTTGTCGTGTAGATTTGGTAAAGCGCACTTGGGCACTGTCACAGCAACAAATTCACCTTTCGAATGCTAGCGGACAAGTATGAAAAAATCAACTTTTTCAGGGCCGTATATAGTAGATGAATAGTGGGCTTCGTAGAATCATTGATGATGCAAACTTTTTTTCCATGCCGAAGAGGAAGATAATTGTCATTTTTTATTAGATTTTGTGTTATCAAAAAAAAACTTGTCAAAAAAATACTTGTTCTGAGAAATTCTATACGACCCGAGCTAAGAGGTTCGTCGCTGCATTTTATAACAAGTTTATCGCAATGTACAAGCCACCCCTTTTTTTTTGTGTTGCTTAGTATCCTCTGGACTATTACATGTCTTTGGAAGGAGTGTAAAACAGGTTGAAAACACAGTTTTGATTAGTTTCCGATATAGACCTATTGATAGCCATTTCAATGGAAAGCTCGCGCAGAGCCCTTGCATTTGTTAAGCCTATGGATAGACCTATCGCAGAACTAAAACACGATTTAACCTTCATACCAAAAACACGTTTTTTATCATTGTTAAGTTTTTTGTCTTCGAATTGTGAAGAATTTTTCACATCGATAGCGATTTTTTCATACTGTGCCTAGCAATGTGGTTCACACTGAAATCATACTGTCCTTAATGTGGCTGTGGCATGAGCGCATGGTTTAAAAACCCTAGTCGTTGACACTAGCGTGCACTGTGTCTTGCTGCCTGGCACTAACACCGCGTGACGGCACTTGCGTCTCACAGGGTCGACTGCAGCTTCCACCCAACACATTCGCTCTGCCCACCCTTCCATCGCCAACCGGCGCAGCGCCGCCAGGCCGCCAGGGCACCAGCCAGCCCGATGGCCCCGACCGCTCGGACGATTGGATGCTGGGACCCAACAACCTCAACATGCCCGCCAAGCGAGCTGCGCCCGCCGAAATGTTTTCCGACGAAGATGAAGACGTTGAAGTCGTGTTGATGAAACATTCGGAAGACGACGAAGATTACGTGCCGGTCGTGGCTAAACCCCGATCCCGCAAAGGAGGAAACAGAGGAAGAAAACCGCGTGGAAGACCGGCGCGGACCAATTCGGAAGCGACCGCATGAAAAATTTATCGGTCGAGTAAAATATGAGAAATCCGTCGGTCGAAGCGATTTAAATTTTGTTCCAAGTACGGGCATTTGTTTTGATTTATGAGACTTCTTTGACTTAATTTGCGTTAGCAGAACGAGTTAACTGCTGTTATGGAAAGGTTATTTGGAAATTCATGAAATTATTTAGCAGCTTTTAAAACTTATCGCTAGAAGTAAATTATCAGCAGTTCAAAATGCTCACTAAGAAACGAAAGGCTGCCGAAGAACTTCCTGATTTTAAACCGTGATAAGCTCAAATTATCAGTTAGGAATATTTTTCTTTTAAGAATACACCAATGTACGAAATTAGCTACTAACTAACCGCTGTTTGGAATCAGCTTTTCCTACAGATTGAGCTTACATCCTCTCAGTTCGGGCTCAGCTGGGCCACTGCAGCCAAATGAATATCAGCTGTTAAATTAACTCATGAATTGGAACACGTGCGAAAGAGGCTTGTAACAGCTCTTGAGGAACGTTTGGATTTAGCTTTTAAAAACATGAAGTGATTCATTAGTTGTCGTAAATTGGTAACAGTTTTTTTCACAGCGGGAGCTGTTTACTATACATGAATAGATAGGGTTAGTTTCGTCATGTAAAATGGGGAGCAAAGCCTTTCTATGACTGTAAATATGTAATGACTCTCATACGCTGCTGAAAGAAGATAAATTGAGCTTTATTCATAAGTCGTCGCCTGGCCTAAATTACCAGTGATCGGATGGAATCGACTGACGATATTTGATCTCCTCTTACACACGAAGTCTTTCTAGTGCAATCGTGCCAATAACCATAGTGCCTTTAATGCATGAGCACTTCCGTGCACATACTTGATTTTTGTAGTTTAACAACGTCTTTTTTTTTTGTAACAAACTTAACAGTGGTAGAAGGTCTACTGACATCTAGTTTTATTTTAACCAAAGATTGATTTATTTTTCCCCAACAGGAGAAGGTCTAACGACATTTAGTTTTATTTTTAACAATGAAATTCCCGCTCTCCCAGTGAATAACCCGAATCTCTGTTGTTTCGGACTAACTATTTTTTTGTATCGTCTATGTTTAATATGTGCCGGTTGTACGTTGATGTGATGAACTAACACCATGCTACTTATCAGTCTAAATTCACTGGTTTGGTGAATATGACTTGACTTTGAAACAGCAAACTGCCAGAGTAGGTTTGTCGAGAGCAAACCATTCTTCTATGACTGATTGAGCAACTGCCTCCGAGTGTGTCTAGTATTACAGGGTAAACCTATTTTTGAAGCGTAAGCACTTTTCCGCGCGTTGTATAGATTTTGTACTTTTGTATCAGTGATGACGTTTTTTTTTCTACCGTGTTTTGTATTGAGGCCTCTCCCTTTTGTAATCGTACTGTGATTCGAGTGCAGTCAATAGTCAATGTGGGCTCCGCGGAGCTTTTGCATGTTCTTGTAAATTTGATTGTGAAGAATTTGGAGAGTTTGTTACGGTGTTTGTCGTGAATCCCAATAAAGAAATGAGATTTTTCTAAATATTAGTTTCGTAAGAAATGACCAATCTCAAACGCTATTTCGAGAAAGCAATCCAGACAGTTATACTCGCTAGTTTTAAGTAGACAGGAAACTAGTGTACTTGACAAGGCGAAAAAGACGGAGTCTTAGTGAAGAAATGACTCTGCTCGCAAGGCTAAACAAGCAGGAAACAAGGTAGGCAACCCACTTAGCACGAGTAATGTGGTGCTGCCTACCCTTTGCATTTCCCAGAATTAATTTGCATCTTCTCGAGGAAGTTCACTGAGGAAACAAAATCAAATTACGTCAGAAAATACTTTCTACTTAAATAACCTTCAAAAAGACACTATTGTAGACTTAAAATTCAAAGTGGTTATGACCGAGCGCTGGAGGAGATTTTTTCCCGAACGACTATCGCGTGTGAGATAAAGCTATTATAGACATTTCTTCGCATCTCACAGATTTCTCTTTGGAATCATACCTACACTTTGATTAATTTAACGCATTTTATTCTTGGTTTGATGAATGCTACACATCATTATTCTGAAATTATCTGTATCATTACTTTTTAACCCAACAGAGTTGGATTCATTTATCAAGGCCACGAATATTATTGTCTTTGAAATCGTGACGGTAGGGTAAACTGCGCTCGTGTCGCTATTATGGCGGTTTCAGGCCTTTTATTCGTTAAGAGGAAATCAGCGTACAATCACCTGAATCAACGCATCAATTACCAATGTGAAGTTGTATGGAAATTATTATAATATTTTTATTAATTATTATAATTATTGTGACATTTATGAATTTCGTAACATTCGTTTATAAAGATCATAAGCTTCCTCGGACAAGAAAGTTGGGGAAAAAATAATAATTGGGGAATCTCGTCTGAGTGAATGTAGAGTGTACAGATTTTTGCACGCATATCTTTCTGTGAAAAAGAAAACAGCACGCTTTCAAACTTAAATAGTACACGTGCGATATCACCACGTAACAAAATATACAATTCATATTTTTTTTTGTTGGATAGTTTTGAATACTGCTAAATCAGCACCCAGTATAGTTAACGGACCCATTCTTTCATGATCAGCTGGTTTTGAACCATCTACATGCGAATAACGCAATCCAAAAAAAAAGAAAAAGAAAACGGACTTTGGGGTTCCGAAAAATTTATCTGAAAAAGACTTTTTACACGGTCAAGAAAAGCAGTATCAAAAAGATTTAAGCTAAAGTTTCTTAACTTAAAAAAATATGCTAAGTTTTTATCGCATAGATGTAGCTTAAAATTTGCCGGAAATTTGTTACAACGTAAATAACTAAATTTAAATCAGAGAAAAGTACCGGTACCCTCCCACTGTAAAATTTCGTATGCGCTTCGGAATTTCGAATAAAAAATCAAATGTTTCGCATTATTTATTTTCAGTTGAATTTGTTTAATATATCAATATTTTTGGGCTGGAGAATAGCTTAAAACTCAGAGGAATGCGTCCGTTCAAATCCAGGTTGAGACAATAGCGCGACGGTTTTACTAACGCAATAAGGTTCTGAGGATCGACTTTGAATCAAAAAATTAACTTACTGTTCTGTCAGTTGTCTGGCAAATAACCACACGCAGATCATTTCGTTCAAAGACATTTATTTTGCAATTATTGGCACAGGGCGGAGGAGGATTGGTGAACCATCTGCGAAAAAGCTACAGCTATGGCGACTTGGTCATGCGGGATCTTCCAAGGAGTGACAGCGGAGCCGTTCTGTCAAGAGTAGACGAGGAAGGCCGTGATTCTACTGATACAAACGGTAAAATATCATTATTTTATTTTACTTCGCGACTTTTAACGGAGCAATATCGATAACTTCAGCTTTTTTTTACAGTGGATGATTGGCGGCACGATGCGTCGCTATATACAGCTCGCCGATCAGCTTCGGGGCAACTAGACTTGTATTTTAGAGAAATAGATTCACCGCCAGTGCCAAGGTACAGGGTGCCACTTTACAGGTTAGTAAGGTATCTACGACATTTTCACAGTCACTCCTCTTAATGGTAATGTTTAATTAAGGTTTCGTTTCTGCCTCCTGTGTGATACCCTCTTTCTCCATGCCGCGCAAAACGATATCGAGGCACAACGCACGTAACCAGACCAACCCTAACCTTGCTTAACCTAACCCAAAAGTCTAGATGCTCGATGTCGTTCACTTCTCGACGGCAGTTACTGCTGCCGATAAGTAGTCGGTATAAGGCTGGGTGACACCGAAGCGAGGTACAGTACAAGGCGTGTAACCTAACCATGATGAACGGTAGGAATCTTTGAGAAGAAGGATAAAGCGCAAGAGACATAAAACGAATCCTTATACACCCGACTAACTTTGACCTTCCCTAGATATGCCAGTTTTTTTTTTCCTTCAATATTTGACATATTGTTAGTCAGATAAACGAATGCCGAATTTCCATAAATTTAGTTTGATTTTTTTTAAAGATGAATCAACATTTATGCTTTGAGCTCAATCTTCATACCATAAATTAACTAAGCCATAAATATTATGTTTAGCGGCGTACAATCTTCAGAGGATGTCAGCTCTGGTTACTCAAGCAGCGACGTGCTCCTCGGAGAAAGAATAAATTCCTTACATCGGTCCACTTCCATAAATTCAACGAGTATGAGAAATTTAGGAACACGTGGGCCATATATGACTTCGGACATGAGCCGGTCAGCCATTTCCAGAGAGACGATTGAGGTGAGTAGCTGAAAGTTTCCGAATTAAAAAGCACGAAACTGTATTTTCCTCAAAAACCGAGCTGGGTTGATTTTACGTCAGGGTCTGTTTGAAATCATTTCCAGCAGCAATGTTGCCAGGTTTCGTGACCCCGTATTAAAGCGCGGTTAAGTCATTCAGCCGAAAAGATAACTTTTTGTTAGTTAACAGCCTCATCGTTGAACAAGAATTGCTCAGCTTGAGAGTGATCCAAAACATACCGGTACCCGACATGCTAGGTTATATTTTATGGCTTGAGTTAACCGCGGATGAATTGGACAAAATTGTGAAAATCTGGCAACATTAACCAGCAGCTACCCCACCCCTCCTGCGATTCGCCGTTTTATTTAAAGTTATAAACTCCGAAAGTGCAAGCTCTTTTCCCTCCAATACGTTGCTACAATGCTGACGTCGAATCCACATCTTTGCCCTCTGATTTTATGACGCAATTTTTGAATCAGTCTTTTTGATTTTAATTGGGTCATTGCAAATAGGTTGTCCGTGCGGCGAAGCATTCCCCTGTGAGAACAAACCTTAGTTTGGCCCAATTACACTTCGGTGATGCAGATTACGGGTATTATCAACGGCCCGTAGTCCATACCAAGGATGGGTTAGTGTAAAAAAAATTTCTGACAAACTGCTACTAATGTACCAGTACTTCTACTAATTGATAATTCAAGTAGGTGTCTATAGCAGCTAACCAGCCGTAGCGAGGTGGTGGCGACCGGTAACCAATATTGACCTCGGGAGTACAACTAGATTATAAATTACGTAAGATAGGAAGCCATTACTTGGTCAATTAGATATCCTCCCCTCAATACCGGTACCTGTTATTTGACAAGAATTAAAAGCAAGCGGCCACTTATAAAATTGACATTGTTTTTAAAGTAGAGCAACATCAATTAATTTTTAACAGATTAACGGAGAAACCTAATGAACTTCACGTGAAACTAACCTCAACGTCATCGATCTACGAAGATGCATACTAACAGTCATCTTAAATTTAATATCCTCGATACTCCTGAGTCCCTCGCCTGGGAATATCTTAAAGTTTCTTATGATGAAGCTTAGGATAGTCTTCATGGCCATATATCCTTGGTACG
>Ga0058701_10005393_pt1 | contig 10598 bp, 6 predicted proteins | sample AgamicOrMae_FD_97039 | JGI IMG/M metagenome (GOLD analysis project Ga0058701, IMG submission 97039) | Agave microbial communities from Guanajuato, Mexico - Or.Ma.e | ecosystem: Host-associated > Plants > Phyllosphere > Phylloplane/Leaf | place: Guanajuato, Mexico | collected 2012-06-04 | reverse complement strand
AGATGACACTGACTTGAAATCAACAGCTTTCGGAACTTCATGCACCTCTCAACCCCCAGATCTGAAATTTCCACCCCGTCAGCGACACCCTCGTAAAATTCAAACTAGCGTGTGAATTTTTTTAAAAACTTGGTGGAAAGAATGTTAATACCAATCACAGCGACAGCATGGATAGACGCTGTGACGCTGTTATTGCTGCTAATGGAGGTGTTACTCGCTATTAAAGAGTTAAAATCACTTAAAACTGTTCTTTTTTCCCTTCCTTCTTATTCATAACCTCATTGTTGAAGGTAGGCAACCGAAACGCACGGGTGTTGTGTGGGTTGCCTGTGTTGGGCGCACATATCAGAAAAAGGTGGTGCTTTAATTTTTTTTTGAGCAGTTTATTAAAAATAAACTTCAGCAGCAAATTTTTACATGGGACACCTTACAGTAAAGCCAACTTCAGCCCCCGGGAGTTTCAAGCAAATCGGAATGTGACAGTCAAGGTACTCTCCTTGTTAGCCAGTCTCTGCGCTAAGTCTCCTACCCAAAAGTCCTTTTCTTCTTAGGGACTGATTTCCTTTGTTCTAGGTGTAGCTTTTGTTGTTTGTTCTAATTAGCCAAATTGTAGTTCATTAGGAATAAACTGATCATAGTAGTGAACTGTGATAGTATCATGAACCCATGATATCGCATCACGATACAGTATGATTTGATAATATGTTTTTTTTTTAATCCGTTCATCCTTGACTTTCTCAATACTGCTCTCTTTCCGCAGTTACTGGGTAGCAACACAATTCCAGCCATCGCTAGCTCGCAAAGCGTTCCCTTGCTTTGACGAACCGGCGTTCCGTGCCAAGTTCGAATTATCAATTGGTCACCCAACAACTCACACCGCTTTGAGCAACACGGCAACACTGGGCTTCCAAGACGGGCCCGAATTCTCGCCCGGAGACGACATCGCCTGGACTTTGTTCTTTCCCTCGCACCACATGCCAACATATCTCGTTGCTTTCGTAGTGGCGCCGCTAAAATCAACAGTGACACTCAGCTCAACGATCCCACGACTAAAGATATTCGCTATGGATCCTGATCTGAAACGTCGCAAGGCCTACGCCGACACGGCAAATATCTTTCTCCGGGCCGTAAAATACGCAGACAACTACTTCAAACTTGATTTGACTCGAGCCAACGAGCTGTTTTTTGGACTTCGTTCGTCCCAAACGGCATTGAGCAAAGAGTATGTTGTAGCTTTACCAGTAAAGCAGCCCATACATTCGGAAAGCCCCGGACTCCTTTTTTTGAGGTAAATATCTGCGACAGTTCTTATGAACCACAATCCTTATTCTTTTTGGATAACTTAATTTGGTAATAATCGGGCTAGAAAAGCAGCACCGTATGTTCCATTTTTTTTTTCATTAAGGAGCCTAGGCATCACTTAGAGTCACTGGATGATCCTGAGGGGCATTACGAACATTTTGTCTTTGGAGGTTTTCCTCCAAGATTTGTTGAATTTAGCCGATTTTGGTGCTGCAGACCCTTAATTTGGGTGTGATGAGGATAAAATTATTTCGCGATAAGAACTTTTAATGCGCTCTTCACAGTGCACTTTTTTGTCCAAGCGTAACTGTATTTGCGAAAATCCGATCGAAGATGCCGTAATTTTTCAGTTTTTCATTCGACATTTTCCTTCAAGAGACATGGAAATCAGTGCATTATATCTAAAAGACGTAAAATCAAGCGATATTATTTAAGTATAATAGCAGTCAGTAAGAGATTTCCTTGGGCTGTTAACAATCAAGCAAAACCACCGTGGCTTCAGATAAAAAATGGGACCTCATCATTCTCTTTAGCTCGAATTGACCTAGATGTAGATCTTGCAACGCCACAGAAAATTGTTTCATTGTTGGCAAAGCCAAGTTATCGATATAAAGAAAGGTTCTTTCTTTGATGTTTGGTAGAGAAGAGGACTTATTTTTGAACTCGACGACAGCATCAGTGGAAATGGCGGAAAGAGTTGATCGGAACGTGCTCCATGCCTTAATCCATCAGTGGATGAGCTACCTCGTAACACCAGGTGGGATGGAAGACCTGTGGCTTTTCGAGGCCATGGTCACATACATCGAAGACGCGCACCTCCACGAGGTAAGAAAGAAGAGAAGCTCAAGAAAATGAGTAGGATATGTAATCATTATCTGTTTCCAGATGTACCCTGATTGGTGCGTTAAAGAAAACTTTGCCACTCGAGTGATTGGCGGAGCTCTGAACGTCGATGTTTCGAACCAATCTCACGCGGTTGCTGCCTGGCCGAGAATACCATACTATCCAAACACGATGTTCGACGCTTTGACATCTGTCAAAGGTAAGTTGCTATTGTAGATGGTATTGCTCACGCGCAGTCAATGTAGTGGGCCTTCAAGTGCGGCTGGGTTTGATGAACGTGGATTGATCTGAGGAGACAAGGTCTGAATTCCTCAACTTTGTGAATTTTTATCGGAGGCCTTTTTTTCTCTTGCGTTCTGCCTAAGGCCTAAACTGGTCTTTGTCTTTCATTGCCAGTTGAGAGTTTATGATTCTCGGTGGAAGTCTCATTTTCCGGAAAGTACCCGGCATCAGGTTTGGGGACTATCTTTCCTCAGATAAATTGCTTCGTAACTCGCTAGGCTCGGCTTACAGAATAGAACACTCGAAGTTGAGAATGCAAACTTTTAAAGTTACTGTCAATAAATGAATTCGTCAATTAAGACGCGGTTACGACTCAGAATCTCTACAAACAGCTCTCTATTGCGCAGGAGCCGCTCTCTTCAGAATGTTGGACTCCATCAAGCCTCATCCAATAATAGTATTGTCCGTCCGCAACCTCGCACATTTCGGGTAAGTAGACAATGTCAAGGTAATGCCCTCACCCGACTGATTTACCTGTTTTTCTGAAGTCCACAGGCTCAGAATATGAGACCGTACAGGGGCCCTAATATAGTCAATGCCAGCGCGATATTCAACCACATCAACAACGTTTTGTATCCGAACGACACTGCGGAAGAGGGGCTGACGGTGGGCAACGTCATGGAGAAATGGATTCGGAAAACCGGCTACCCCCTGGTGACCATTGTCCGGTACAATGAATCTGATCACGTATCGCTGTACCAGGTACCTAAAGATAGTTTTTTCTCCTCTTTTTTTTTCTTCCTTTTTGTGTTGTTTTCTCCTCTTTTTTTTTTAATCGGCAAATTTTTTGTAGGAGAAGTTCGACCCGCAGTCCATGAACAGTCTGCAAACTGTGGATAGCGAAGGTATCCCAGAGGAGGAGTGTCTTAAACCGGGACTTGGACAACATCGGAGATCTCATCCATCCAAAAGTAAGATCTCGTTTTAAAGTTCGAGAGACGAAGGACAATCTGGGGGATGACAACCGTTGATGTTATCCTTTCAGGCGCTTGGCCTATTCCCATCGACCTGTGGCTGCTGAATGGCACCGTTTGGGCCCGCCTTGAAAGTTTCTGGATGACGACACATCACCATCGGCTTTGTTTCGGAATGCCTCCGAGACACGCACTGATTCTTGCAAACTACAACCAGACAGGTGGGTTATCTCGTAACTATTCTCTTGATATTACTTCTCCGATCCCACTGAAAGTACCTTTAGGGATTTTTTTTCGATGACTCTGTAAAAACTTTAACATCTGTTTCATGAAAAAATTAATTAAAGCTGCCCTGCGAAATTAAAAAATGAAAAAAGCCCATTCTAAGGCTTAAATAAAAAATACTCTTTTAATAACGAGGGCTTGTTTGGTCAGTTTTCTTCTCCCTACCCCGCATCTACCCATTTGAGCTGATTTTGATAGACGTGGTCGCAGTATGTATAGCGTAGTCTAACAATTTATAAAATTCTCATCTTTGATATCTTGATTTTTTTAGCAACTTAACGACGAAAATCGTCCAAACACAGTACAAATGACAACTTCCTAATTGTAACGGTCGAGATAAGCAAATGTTCCTTAGAAGTTCCCAGGTTAGGAGAGGTCTTACAAATGTTGGTAATGAGATAAACTTGAGAGCCAGGTCTACAATCTTCGAGAGCATTGAATCACGACAGCGCGTCTTCTCTCGAACCTACTCGAAGGTTCATACGGACCTGGCAGCTCGGAAATCCATACTGAGGTTTAATGTAGATTGATTAACAAGTGTAATCCACGAGATCATTGAGGTATTCTAAAGATAATCCCTTTTACAGGTTTCTTCAGGGTACACTACGACGAATTGAACTGGAAACTCATCGCGAAACAAATGGTAAACAACCCACAGATTTTCTCCAAGATCACGAGAGCCCAGCTGATCGACGATGCGATAGTTTTGGCCAAACAAGGGCAACTTGATTTCTCCAGAGCGTTGGAGATACCTCTTTCGCTGCTGCATCAAGGGGGCCTTGAGGAACTGACTGGTGCGGACGTCGGGATGTTTGAACGGGCTATGAGGGCCGTAGCGGATGTCCACGACTGTATCCGCGGCTCGAAGCTGGAGAGGGACATGCTAGTGAGTGACAAATGTTTCATACTAAAAGGGGACGCAGAAAAAGCATCTAATCAGTTGTGTTCCAGGATTACATGAGGTTGTTAGCTGCCACCGAATGGGCAGCAGTGGACCCTCCTCAACGATGGAAGCGCCAGAGAGCCAACTCCCCTATGGACGTTCTGGCACCCGACGTAGCACCTTCGATTCTGCTTCAGGATCAGTCAATCTTCTGGGCGTGTTATACAGCGATGACTGAATGCGCTGTCTGGTCAGTTTCACTCGCCCGGGAATGGCGGGAAACCAACTCAACAGATAAACATGCGTAAGTTTACCAGGAACGGGTAGCTGTCATAAGCGCGAAAAACTACAAGCGCCAACGCCGCAAGCGCCAGTCCGTAACCGCCAAACGAGAAAAGTCGCAAACGCCAAAGGTCTTAACCGCAATACCAACCTTACCTAACCTAACTTGACCTAACCTACACGAACTTTGGCGTTTGCGACTTTTCTCGTTTGGCGGTTACGGACTGGCGCTTGCGGCGATGGCGCTTGTGGTTTTTGGCACAATCGAATGCCCCCCACCAGGAACCATTTTTTTTCATGATGGAGCATTGCTCTGTTTTCATGGGAGTGCGCATTATTGATTGGCGACTTCCATGGCAGTGCAATGATGAATTATTTCCAGAATGGAGGAGCATTTTCCGAACGCATACTGCGCGGCTGTTCGGTACGGACCAGACAGTTTCTTCGACTTCCTGTGGAGCCGGTACAACCAAGAAGGCTTACCGGAGAAGCACAAACAAGCAATCTTATGGTCGCTGCTGTGCACAACGAAGCAGCACAAGATCATGGAGTAAGTACTTACCGTCAAGGAAAAGTAGCATGTATACCGTTTAAGAGCTAACGGTCTTTGTAATTTTACAGAGTCTTCAAAAAATTACCAGATCAAGATCTGGTGAATGACACAATGATGTTTTGGAGGAAGATGGAGGGAAGACACATTTCCGCATGGTACGCCTTTAAGTACGACCGCTCTTATTGGGACAACGTTCACCATAGGTAAATTATACAGCTGTTTCGGAAAATAACAAAGAAGCGTTTTTTTTACCCACAAAAAGGTCTTATTTGTGGCAATGAGTTTTTTTTTTTGTCTGAGAACGTTTTTGTCTTCCTTGTGGCGATGAGATCTTTTTTCTTTTTTTTTGTCTTGGAACGTTTTTGTATGACAAAACCACTAATTTCTGATTATTCGTTTACAGACTGTACAACAGCTCCTCCTTCAACCAGATCATCTTAGCCATAACGGGTGCTTTAACAACGCAGGCAGACGTAATGGAGGTAGGTATTTTTTTGCGTAGACACGGACCTCGAGTGCGAATAACTATCGCTTTGCTATTTTAATAGATCCAGCGTTTCCGCGTGGCCCACAATCAGTCGCTAGCGGATGTGCAAGACTTGTTGGAGGAGAACGTTCAAAACATTCGTAGAAGGCTCAAGTTCCGCGCTACAATTGAAGAGAACCTCCAAAAGGGACTAGAGGAAGTTCTGCCTGTGGCAAAGTCGCTCAAGATTCAGATTGAAGTTAAGAGATCGTCCAGCCATGCGCCAGAAAACGCTTCTACAAAAGGCGCCAACGAGCCCACCACGTCCCATCCCTAATATTTCACTGCAAATTTGTAATTTTACTGCAAGTTTATAATATTTTACTGCAAATTTGTTATATTTTACTGCTAATTTGAAATATTCATGCCGCAGATGCATAGAATTTTACTGTAAGCTTACGATATTTTACAACTAGGTTGTGATATTTTACTACAAGATAATAATAATCAAGCGTGAAGAAGAATTGATTGTAGATGAAGTCGGGTTATTAAATGAATTGATTTCATAGATTTTGAGCCTTTTTCATTGAAGAATTCCTAGTTTGAAGTCGTTCCAAAATTTAATTTTTAGTGGGTGCAGTAGTTGCCTGTAACAATTTGCTCTGAAGGAATTAAGACTGCATGCCCTCCAAGTTGTCTTGTTTACTGGAGTTACTACGTAATTAGTGTACCTCGGTAAATAATTTTAAAAAAATCGTTGTTCTCTGAAATTAAGGCAGTTCGCCACGATAGATAAAATTATGTTTTAAGATAGGGAAATGGGTCAAGCTAATGGCAGAGGCATCAAATTTTGGTTGTTCCAGAGAACTTGACATAAACGGGAATGGGTGAGAAAAGTGGATAACATGTTTCAAAAAATAGCGGAGAACCCAAATCCAGAAACGGACTGTCAGCGCAAGTACGTGCGTAAGCTTTTCAATTACCCGTCATTTATCCACGAGTTATTGTCGTCCGAGAAAAAATATCGATTCAGTTACATCAGAGAGGTTTATGAAACCTTTGTTTGAGGATTTCTGTCGGTCATGAGCATGGAGATCATGGTTCAGCCTGATAACGACAGCACCAGCTTTTAAAAACTTCATTAATTCATCAACCCCCCGGCCTTGCCTTATCGTTGTTGGTGTTAGTAGGGGCTTCTAAATCTTGCCCTTTTGTAAAAATGACGTCAACTTCTATGAATTTACATCGAAATATATCATTATGAGGCATTCATAAGAGGTTTTAAAAGCCATTTAGGGAAAAGTGGTCTTATAAAACCACGTTAGCCAGCCCTTGGATTAAACTGGTACAAACAACCGGGAAGCATTATGTGCGACAAAGAAAAGAAGTTTTCTCACTTACTCTGAGTCACCGCTTCCTTCGCCGGATATCCTGCAAACAAAATAAAAACGGTTTTATAAGCAAAAACCATAAAAAAACGTACTTTTCATCTTTGTAACGATTTATTATACTTTCATGATGTTTACCATTTGCGATCCATTACAGAGCCCCTGCACGATGTTACATAGGCATCCACAACTCGCGTATGTGTGGTGGGTTGCCTATGCAGTCTCTTGCAGGGGCTCTCAGATTCGGTTCACGATAAATTTTAAGGTTGCATTTTTTACCGCAAGGTTTTCACCCTCTTTCAACTTTTCAATAAAACATAAGGATGAGAGACATACAACCGCGTAGATTTTGTTTAGTTCACAATGTTTTGGTTAACGTAGGTAACGCTAGATGACTTGACCTCGCCTCGCTTCGTTAGGCTGTCGCCAAGCCTGTTACCGTTAACGCTTATTTCTCGGCAGCAGGCTGATATTCCATCGTGAGGTAAGATAAAAAAACTCCGGACAAGTGGAAAATTTTATTACGAAAGAGGACTGAGAGAACTGGACACTTTGCTTGACTTTCTTAAACCCTCAGGAGGACAGGTCTTTGTTAAGATAGGCATAGAACTGATGTCTATTTGTGCAGTGACTCCGTACTGGAGTTCATAATATGTTCAAATCTCTGCATCATAATTTTTTTTCAAATTGTCTTCTGTGGAAAATCGTCATTAAGGAATAAAGGAGTCTTAAAATTTCCTCGTCTATTAATCTTGCTTGAATCAAACAAAGGAGAGAAAGAAAAAAAAAGGGGGGGGGGGAGCTCAGAAAGTAAGGGATTTTGGTCGGTTCAGTTTCTTTAAGAAATTACGGGGTGTTCAAATTTCCGCATGTATTTATATCACCTTAATAAAAGAAGAGAAAGACAGGGAAAAAACTCAGAGAGTAAGGGAGTTCAGTATCTTTTATGATGTGTAGTGTTGGCACTCTTGGTTCGCTCTACCTCCTCCTGCCCAACTCCTGCCTCTCGACCTCTCGACCAACTCTCTCGACTTCGCCGTTTTTCGTCAGAGAGAATCAGGTAAAAGTGGGTCTCTGGATTGTATTTGGAGCGGATCATCCACCGAACAGGTCGCAATCGGCTTAAAATCGCGAATTGGCTCATGATCGGGGATCACCTGAGGAACAAAGTTTTTCTACAACACGTAAGTTGAATATCTTTTTACACCGGTAATCAGGAAAGCTAGGCATGCCCTTTTAAATAATATGACGTATGTTTCAGAGGTGCAGATTTCTGTTTTTATACCAGGTGTAGTTTACTCGCTAAAGCAAACTTGATTTTTTTTCGAATTAATTGTAATTTGTGAGTTTTTATAAATAATTGGTGATTTAGTGTAATAGGATAACAGTCGAATGTGACGTAGCTATTTCGCTTCCGTGGTGTGTAATAAGATTTCGACTACCACTAAGAACCTGTTTACGACAACAGTCTAATAGGTTTTGTTCACATGTGACCCTGTCGACTCGTGTCAAACGTGCCGTGGTCTACTTGTTTCGCTAGTAATTTTTTAATTCTTATTTTAAATTGCATCCTCCAACCCGTTTACCAGTCAAATAAAATTCGCTGAAAACTGAAATAAAATCCAGTTTTTCCTCAAAAGACGGGAGATATCCCCTCGGTTTTCCTCGGTCCCGAATAGTTCAGTTCAGAACGTCCATGCCTCACAAAATTAGCAGAATATCGCAGAAAACGAAAGCGCATTTCTCGTGTATTTACATACATTTGGCTCATTCTGGCTCTTGCAAACAGATAAATATGGACGAAAGTCGCAAAAAATGTATGGTTTTAACTTTGCCTGCTGCCTCTAACTTTGCATGGTTTGCACACGTTGTAGTTGTAGTCAGATCATTTGACGTCAAGAGCTTTTTTTCTGTTCAACACGCGGCTTAACCTTTGGCTCCGGAAAGACAAAATTTAGATGTATACCAAAACATCCCCAAAAGACGTTTGAAATGAGGTGAAAATTGGTGTAGAATGGCCTGAACAAGAAAAGCTATGGGTATGAAATGTGTCGTTGCGTCTTGTAACTGATCTTGTTAGAGCTTTGTCTTGACAACCTTCAATCGAACAATCCAAATGAATATCCATGCTGTAAGTATGAATATCCATGCTTATCCTCAGTATTCTTGCCAAACATGAAATAATGCGAATGTCCACATTATATTCAATCAAAATTAATGAGAATATCCATAAGGATAACCGCGAAGCATGGATATAACCATGGAATCCACTGATATTCAAACCAACAGATTACTTTTCCAAAAAGAAAGCACACCAATATTCACCAGCAGCTTGGATATATCCATACGATGGTTCCACATGGATATCCATAAAGACTATCCCGACAGGGAAAGATTAGGAAAATTTTTCCATCGAATACTTTGTCCACTAGGGAAAAACGCTCGAAAAATGCTGTGCTACTATCCTATTTTTCCTAGAGCTCCAAATTACCAATTCGGTTTATTTCGAATCTATGAACACCAGGAAATCACTCTCCTTTTGGGGGAGGGAAAACGATTTGCGAATTCAATCGCGAAAAAAATCCCAAGCAAGATTGTTTTTTGAAAGGATAACTAATAATTTTGGAGGAAATTTTCAACTTGTCTCTCGTGTTTAGCAAAATGGCCGAGCCATCTCCAGCTCACGAGTCGGTGCCTCTGAGGGAGATCAACGCCGATGACCTGCACCATGAGCAGGAGGAATTCGAGGATGATCCTGGCGCTGAGACTGGCGAAGAAGGCCACGAGCTTTCACACACAGCGAGGGCCGGAAACCTTCCCGAGTGTTGCGCCAACATACGGAACTTCATGCAAGGCGCACTCGACGTAATCCCAATGCCTGAATCGGCTCGGACCTATCTCAAGAATAGGTGGCTTGGAACTTTCATAGCAACAATTTTGGTCCTGCTCTTGATAGGCTTGGGTTTGATATTATTTGTTTTGAGTCCAGAAGCTGATCCTTTCGCCGATTGGCAAAAAAGTGTAGGTTGCGTTTTACAGGGTTTTGATGAATTAGTAACGATGTGAGCTGGTTGCGTAGAAGAAAATTCTCAGACATGGTCTTTAAATCGTACAATCTCAGAGCTTTCCTTGCACTGATTCTTCTGAAATGTTCGCAGCTTGGCCCAAACGACAAAGCCACTTTAAGACTTCCCAACACAATTATTCCGCATTATTATCGATTATATTTATATTTCCATATGAATGACACAAATCGGCGATTCTTTTATAAGGTGAGATTTTACTTCCATGTCAATGGAAGTATTGGCATCGTGCAAAAAATCGACTTCGAGATAAGACCGGATTTGGGATGTACAACCCCCAAAACGTCGAGAAAAGTGGTTTTTGACAATCCGTCTGT
>Ga0058701_10005392_pt1 | contig 10599 bp, 8 predicted proteins | sample AgamicOrMae_FD_97039 | JGI IMG/M metagenome (GOLD analysis project Ga0058701, IMG submission 97039) | Agave microbial communities from Guanajuato, Mexico - Or.Ma.e | ecosystem: Host-associated > Plants > Phyllosphere > Phylloplane/Leaf | place: Guanajuato, Mexico | collected 2012-06-04 | reverse complement strand
GATATTCCAGCGCAATGGCCTAAAATTAGACAAGGACTTGATATTTTCAGGATTAGTTCAAAGTGTTTATGTCTATCGAATGGCGAAGTCTAAGAAAATTTGACACCGTCCCGTTTTTACGCAATTAAATTCTTAAGTTGGGAAAAAAATGCATGGGCTCTTATGGCAGCTCCGAAAAATGGCGCTAAAACTGTTGAATTGAGATTGATAGCGTCTGATTGAGATTAGATGAGGATCGAAAAAATTCTTTCCAGTGGAGATTGGAGTTTCATAAACAATTTAGAAACGTTTGACGACAATCCACTGTTTCGTTAATTTTAAAAACTTTAAAAACAGCCGCATTTTGTAGAAAAGTGAGTCAAATCAGCAACTTCATCATTTTTTAACGTAAGAAATAAATTTTTACTGAGGTGAAAATAAAATGCGAAGAACAGCTCGTGTAAATACTTGTCGAAAGCGATAATTTTCTTAATTATCAGATTTTTAACACACGTTTTGAAGTTTTCAATAAACTAGACTAGTCGAAAGCGCTGGAATATCCTTAAAATACGCAATTTTAGAATTTGTGGAAACGCTTAAATTACAGTGCTCTCCCGCTAATCCGGACATGCGTTAGTCCGGACAGCGCGGTACTCCGGACTCTGGATTCCGCGTTAATGGAAAAAATTCAACAATTTCTCTTTAAGCTGAATTTACACTCCAAATACTTCGGGCTGTTATGGGTTAAGAACGATGCATGATGTTGCCTGGAAGACGTCCACAGCAGAATCTTCCACCTCCCTCGCCTTTTCCTCACCGACCTTACCTCACCAAACCTGACCTAAATTAACCTAACTTACCTCGACCAGATAAAATATTTTCTCTCTTATGGTTGGGATTTCTGAGTTCGCAACACATCGACTAGAGACTATAGGAGGAGGGGATTTATAAAGAAAAGTAATTTATTTTTTATCTCTGGGCAGTTGCCTCAAGTGAAGTCGGATTTAACTCTTAACTCTAATTTCTCCCCAAGGTGAAAACGCAGAAATATCGAACAAAGCCACTACGAAGCGGAGCAAGCAGAGATGATATTGCAAGCGCCATAACAATGGATATCCCACCATCCGAGAGAGGGCTCAATAGAGGGCGTCACGGGCTGGACCTCCTCGCCGTAAGAGTGCACCGTATGTTTGCTATTATATCTGCTAGCTAAACTGCCGCGAAAGGGTTACGAGATCATACTCCGATTGGCTGATAACCGGAAATTAGCTTCACCCACAAAGAAAAACGTCCAACTAATGGCCCTAATCTTTGATTCGATGTTTTGGCCGTGATTGGAGGGGGATTGATTTTAAAGCCAGCCGTTAATCTGAATTGGAGTCGGAAATTGTGGATGTATGACCAGCCGTTTCCAAAGTCTAGGTCTGAATGCTGATATAAATCTTTATGCCATTTTTTTCATTGAAATAGCAGGTACTCGCTTGAGAGAATTAGTGGTACAAAAAGGGTTCATGAAGCTAAAAAACTTTTTTTTCGTGGTGTCGTGTATAGGCACACGAATGGAGAAAGTAAAGGAAGGAATTTCTCTCCCTTATCTGATTTTTATATCATACTTTTAAGCCGTGTCAGGCGGTAGGCAACCAGCATCGCACTAGTGTATACCAGCTGCCTATGTTGTGCTAACAGTGCGGATGATTAACTCTTATTTTTTTCCTCTCTATTTCTGTTGCCATAAGTCAAACTTAGGCGCATTACAACGCGATGTTGGTTGTAGCCAATGCGCGAGTAGGGCGGCTTGCCATAAGCAATCGGAGACGGGCTTTAGAAAGACGCGTCTGTTTGTGGTTTCCGAGTCAGTTGGAGACGGCCGGCAGCGCGGGGTGGCCATCGCCCATAGAGACTCCCTCGTTGGTGCCCTCCGTCCAGCCCTCTTGGCGGCTCAGCTCTTCTCTCTCCTTCCGGTAGATGGCGCCGCTTCCGTCGTCTCTCCCATCGCTCCCGCCTTCCGCTGGCGCTCTCCCAGGGTCCTCTACACTCTCTGCGTCTCTTTCGGCACTGTCATCGTGGCTTTCCTAGCAGCTTACCACGCCGTCGCAACGGGCCTCAGCTTTCGCTCTTCAGGTACGTTTACCTCATGAACAACAAAACTGACTAAACATGCTCTTTTGTCATTTTCATTGTTTATTTTTAAGTGTTTATTAACTAATTTGTTGCAGTGGATGTAGTGTTTTTTGGCAACTCCGTGTGCGCTATGCTCTTGTTCCTTCAATTAGCCACTCGTTGGCCAAGCTTGTCTCGAACATGGGCCAAAACAGAAGCGTCCATGCGTCAGTATGGATACCCAAGACACTTGGGAAGAAAAGCCCATATTTTGACAGCCGGTGTTCTTCTTCTCGCTACAGGTTCGTGACAGGAATCCTTGATTCAATACCGCTTTTCTTCTTGTAACAAAGTTTTATTCTTGTTTCAGTGGAACATATTCTTGCCGTAATGACGGGTGTTTTGACGGCGTGGCCTTGCTACGTCAACGCTGGTTTTCCAGGCTTAATCAAAGGTTACACTGTAAATAATTTTGCTATGGTGAGTCACTTATCGCATAAAAGCCTATTAACACGCCGTCCTTCTTCGATTTTTTTTAGATCTTTTTAATTTTTTTTAATTGTTTGTCCTTTTGGTAACGAGTAGCATTAAAATTATGAGTTGTATCTATTTAACGTCAATCAAAGTGTTTTAATTGAAAAGATGCTCTCCGGCACAAAAGTACTCCAGCAGGGTAGAAGTTTTCTTCGTTGATAATAAGCGCTTCGAATAAATTTAAAGTGGATGAGCACAGTTAAAATTTAGTCATCGTTGTCTCGACGCTGAATGGCAGAGGGCCAGTCATTAGCCATGCCGATAGGATATGCCTCAAGTCACGTAATCTGTTACGCTTCTCTGCCTGACGGCGCCCGCACTGAGCCACACGCACTACGTCGATGTACCGCTGTTGCCTATCCTCTTGTTCGCAGGGGTCAACCCAAGGCAGCAGTTGCAAAGCTGGAAGTGTCACTGAGGAATGATGATTTTGTGTTGCTTTCAGCTTCTTCACGTCACCCAGTATGCTCACTGGAAAGGCATAGCTGTATTTATATTAAATGTAGTTGCGACGTTTTCCTGGAATTACACCGATTTGTTCATCATGCTGCTCAGCGTAGCCCTGGCGCAACGATTTCAATTGTTGAACCACCGGTTACGGTCACTGCAAGGAAAGGTAAGCAAAACCCAACCGTCTCGACAATTTCCGAAACTTTTTTAACTACTTCCCGCCGCGCCGGTAGTATAAAAGATTGCGGGTCGACTTGGCTAACTTGTTTTCGATCACTTTATGTTTTCAGAAGCTTCCGAGCAGCATGTGGCGGCAGCTACGCGAAACCTACAACTCTCTAGTATCTCTTACTAAAACCGTCGATGGCTGTATCAGCAATATCGTCCTTCTTTCATTCGCCAGCAATTTATATTTCATTTGCATCCAGCTGCTGCAAGGAATAAAGTAAGAGAAATTTTTTGGTTCCGATCAAACGATTCGATTTAAACCCGATCACCTGTGAAAAGCGGCGTAAAATGAGTCAAAACCTTTTCACACCAGTTTTCTCCTTTTATCACAGGCCTATTCTAGACTTCTATCAGTACACTTACTACTTCTACTCCTTCGGCTATCTTCTGGTTCGCACCTGCGTGGTTTCCTTATGTGCAGCGTCAATCCACGATCACAGCCGAGAACCGAGAAGTGTCTTATACGCCGTACCTTCTGAGAGCTATTGCGTCGAAGTAAGTACTTGCACTGATGCTATCAGCCTGTATTCACGCGGTCGACTGATATGAGGTTTCTACCCACTCTGTGCAATACGCACGAAATTGATTGGAGCGATGTAGCGTTAATCATGATCATGACTTGAAGGACAAAACGCGAATGGATTTCAATCGGTCTTCGAAAACAACCTGACGTGTTCCATTCCATCCGCTTTTGTAGTACCGTATTCTTCATGTCGAGGCGCATCTCCCCCGTTTTTGATATTACTCTTGACCTTTGCTTTGTGTACTGCAATACCTCTGATGGAAAAATGATATTGGCAAAGAAAAGCGCGACAACGTTGTTCATTCAAGTTACCTCTTATTTGCAGGTGAGAAGATTTCTGATCCAAGTCTCTACCGATGAAGTCGCTCTGACTGGATGCAGTTTCTTCTCTGTTACAAGGTCCCTCATGTTAACGGTGAGGAGGCGTCTCCGTGAACGGTCTGCGTGGCGCCATCTGTTGGTGGTGTTTCGAGTTCCACATCCTCCTAAACTTTTGCGTTACTCTTCCAGGTAGCAGGAACTATAGTGACCTATGAGATAGTTCTTGTGCAATTCAACGGATACGTCGGGGACACAAACGGCAACCTTGCGAACTTCGCAGTGACGGGAAATGTCGGTGCCATGCCTAACAGAACAGTACAATGTTTCATATAATCCATTGTTGGGGCAGATTACTTGTCATGTTTGGTGAGGTGCATTGCAAATGAACGGTTGCACTTTTTCTCTGTTTTTCTTTTTGTCCTCTTGTCGGTCGGAGAGATAAACCCAACGCAACTACGCCGAACCTATGCTGCTACCTCCTCGAGGCAGCATCCTGCCGCCGAGAACTGGACGTTGTATCAGGCAAGGCGGAAGTTGAGCGGAACGCTTAGGCACAGGGCAACCAACCTAGACGAACCTATCCTACTCGGCTGTGAGTCGTTAATCTTCATTAAGTAGGGGGAGCTAGGTGGAACCACGGTAGAAAATCCAACCTTGAAAAACTAGACGGTGACCTGCCCGTTGACGAATTATAACCTGGCTCAACCGAACAGCGCTTGGTTACTCGGCATCACCTCTAACACTGCAGTCGAACCAACTCTGGGACGCGTTCGAAAACGGCACCCGAGGATGTTCTATCGCTGTCTTACACATGGAGCTCTCATAAGAGAGAAAGACAGAATACCCCTCGGGTGGTGTTTTCGAACGCACCCCTATGAGGACGTTCACATAAGGTGGGCTTCTTGCGGTGCGTTCAGAATACCACGTGATCAAGGTGGGTCTCTTTCTTGTAAGATTTCAAAGAGAAAGGAATATGCTACACCTAGGGTGCAGAAGTTAAACGGTAAGTTACGGTCCGACTGTGGAACAATCGAGTGCGTCCTCAAAGATGTTCAGTATTTTTGACGCTTAATTAATTTAGACGTGAAGGTGAGTGGAACACTTTGAGGTATGGGGTTGTTTTCTTTTCTATCAGCTTGAATTACTGGGTCCAAGTGGATTGAAAAAGTAACCGGCCGATGCAAAGTCCAGATCGCCCTCTGAAAACTTAGGCAACCCACTTTACACGTACGTTACGCGTTTGCCTACCACAGGGGGGGTGAGACAAAATTGTGATACTAACGTTATGAACTTGCTTCTTTTTATGCGTGTTTTTCTCGATATACATGCCCTATACTATACATGCATGCTTTTGTTAGGTGGGAGGAAAACGTTGTTCGCTCAACACTTTTTCACAAGCTCGTTGGACGATCTCATCTGTCACTAACAAGCAGTGATAGAAGAATCTAAGTTGGCTTATTAGGTTAGGTTGGGCCATAGAAGCATACTCTTGTTTAAAGAAAATTCAATCAAGCTAATGCTTCACTCGCGACTATTTGTAGCGGTTAGGATTGCAGATCGAGTAACTTCGTGTATCCACCTTGCAGTCGATGAGAGACAAACTGTAAGACTACGGCACAACAAAGCTAGATCTGAAATGAACGTAGAGAGCGACGAGCCTTATATTGTAACTTCGAACTCTTAACTTGTATATACTGTGATACAAAGGAAGAAAATCGTAAATTAGGCGGCCATCTCTTGATATTCGCGAACAGCGCCGTTGTCAGCTCCGGAATACTTTCAAACCCTCTACACGTTCCCTCTATAGATCACGTGATACCCAGGGTGTGAGGTGATTGGCCCAAGAGGCCAGTGACGCCATGCCATGGTGACGCCATTGTTCTTCTGCAGCCTCGCCAACCTCGCGACCAGATGCTCACGACAAAAACAGTGATAAATAAACTTCCAGTATTCAAAGCATGAAAGAATCTTATGTTCAAAGTTATTTTCTTTAAAATTTTCAAGTAAAAAAATATTAATAATATGAGATCTTGATCTTTGAATGTACAAAAAGACATGAAGGGATTGTTCTCCAAAACCCTAACAAATCAACAATGGATGGTGTGATTTGAATGGGGAAAACGTAAACAAAAAATGTATTTCATGCAGAGAAATACTTTTCAAAGAAACATATAATCAAAGTGCACAGAGTTTGATGAATAGTTGAGTGCTGTTTGCTCCACACAAGCTCAATCTACTGCGAGGCAACGTTGAAAACAAGTCCAAATGAGGTTATGATAGACTCTCGCCAGCCATCTAGTAGAGGTAAGAACTCATCTCTTCGTGTCTTTTTTAATTTAGTGTGCTTCTCGATTGATTTAATCGGAAGAATCGATTAGAGGAAGATGGAGACGCGGATCAGAGTGCAGCAATCTTCTTGTGTCAAATCTCTTGCCATCATTTCTGTTCAGCCAGTGAGGTACTTGTTCTGCTAAATCCCTAATGTTTGTTTCATTTAGTATATTTCATATCCCACATCAATGGATGAATGAAACTACGACAAGTCTGACTGAGTATGTCTGTTGATAATGTCTGATTAACCTTAAAGTTAATTCACATGTCTCTTTCTGATACCTTTTAACTTACTGTCCATGATGCATTTTTCATTCTTTCATTTTTTTATTTATTTATTTGGAGAAGATACAACTTTTTAATTTTAGGAATTTATTAAATCGTTGCGAGATTTGGACACCTTTGATAAAGCATTCTATTACTGGATTTCTTTTGTTGTTCAAAGAGTAAATGTTCTCAATATAAAATTTCCCACCCACAATAGATTTGTCTCTGCCTTTGTTATTTTGATCCCAATTCATGAGCCACATGTTCATAAGGAGATCTCTCTTTTGCAAGCAGGGCAAATCCTTTATGTGTGAAGTTGAAGAAATCTGCGTGAATCTTTATTCTTGTGGTTGAAGTGTATGCCAATCCAATACGGTATCCTTGTTTACACAAAACTCAAACACAGTTGTTTTTTGGGTTTGTTTTTTGTTTTTTTTTCCCCTCAAAAAATTTTTTATTAGCTATTACTCTTCATAAGTCAAGGTATACCGATCTTTTTTATCCGTCCTTTTCTTTTTTTTTCTTTTTTAGGCTGACAAGTAAGCAAAAAGTCTATGCATTTTAAGATCAGGAATATTTGAAGTTCCCTCAACTCTGAAGAACATCTAAGAATGCTACCTCCTCATTACAGGTATTCTTGTTGAGGATCTTCTGATTACACATGCATCGGGCCTGCAAGACTCTTTGACTTCTTTAATTCTCAAGCCAGTTTTAAATCCTCCTAAAAAAACAGCCTGGTTCTAATCTTCTAAAAATGTGTGCATTATCATTGAGACCAACTCGTAGCCATGTTTGACATAAGTTTTTTAAACAGAGACATTTAAAAAATATCCTAGTCTACCAATGCTGATGTGTAAGTCTCTGTTGTAATGGCTTGTTTTGATCACCATAAACTCTTCTTGGTATTCATTTATTTATTTATTTTTAATGGGAAAAAAGCATAAGATTATGAGTTAGTTTTGTTTGTGTGTTTGCAAATTATTCTCGTGCATTAACGCTAAAACCGCCCGCACGGTCTTCCCCGATTCGTTAACAGAAGGGCTGCTATTATCAGGGAATCGTTTTATTGCTGGGTTCTCTTTATATGAAGAAGTAAAATAACAATTTGGCTCTTTCGTAGGCTGCCGCGCTGATACTACTGCCATCTCATCGCCCTTCGGAACCATTATTTACGGAAGGAACCGTCGCCCACTGCAAGCGTCAGCTCTTCTCTCTTCCTCTTGCTGAACTACCGACGGCATGGCAGAGTTTTCTCTTTCGCTCTTCCCGGACGACGGTCGACGGTCTTTCCCCGTAGGCTCACATGGCTTTGGCGGCGCCGGAAAAGGAGCACAGTTATCAGGTGAGACAACCATACAACTCCGTATAGGAAGTCATGGAAGTAAAGGATGTATGAGAGCTCAGATAGGCAACGCGCGTCCGCAGCTGCCATGAGTGTTGCCTACAGTCGGCGGAAGCCGTACATTTTAAAGAAAAACCTGAGCAGAGGCACCCAGAGTGGTGTAAGAATTTATGGCGGAAGCAGGGGATATTTCTTATGTTGACCTAACTGCACCTAGCCTAACCCAACCAAATCCCAAGGAGAAAACCTCGTGCAACTGGTTGGTGGGTCGGACCACCTTACTGAAGGGTAGGCTCATTCCGGTATTACATTCAGCGAGACCAGGGCTTTCAACATCTCATTTCAAATACAACTATTACGTTCCTACCAAGATAGAGGCTCGCAGAATTAAACCTTATTGTGAGTTTTGCTTTCTCCATCAATATGAAACTTTTCTAAAAGTTAGCGACGAACGGTTTTCTGCCATGGAATTTTATTTAAGATCGATTTTATAGACGTATGGCCATTAGCACTTGACCACTTCCACATTTTTAATAATACTTATGAACGATTCTCCATTGTAATGTTCTGCCTTGGTACTTGTTGCTGGTATGCATATTGGAATAGAGTGTTTTCTGTCCTTCGAGAAGGCTGTTCTACGTTTGTGGTACCCTCGCAGTCTATGTCGAATGTTTTCATACTCGATAAATTTCGATGATAAATAACTCGATTTGTTCTTGTCGACGACAAGCGCTTGTCGTAAACATTATCACAGCATCCGCTTCTTTGATTTTCTAAGTCTTAATACAGAGGGGTCATTGTATCTCGTTCTCTACTTCTGATTGGCTGGGCTGCGAGATGGGGCCCCCTGTCACTTGTTTGTTTGAATTGCTTCATCAACTTCACTGATCCTTAAAATATTCACTATCTGAAAAAAGGGGGGGGGGGTATTTGAATTGCTGGAAGGTCCATTCCCCCAGGTGAGGTATTTCTAGGGATGAAAAAAATTATGCATTTGGAAAAATGGAGCGCCCAGTTGCTATACTGTGCAAAATATGAGCGGATTTTGAAAATAAAAAAATAAATCGCCTCTTTGCGCTTGGGCTATTGTGCGACATGGAAGCGTACGTTATGCGTAAACTATGAAGAATTATGGCGGAAAATCACAAGATTTCCCTCCCTCTGGTTATTTTCAGCTACAAATGTAGGCAGGGGTACAATTCTGGAAGAAGATAGAAACAAGTATATTAAATAAATTTTATAGTGGCTCTTCTCTAAAGTTTCCATAGAAAATTGAAGGTTAAATAAAAAAAACGGAGAAAATTATGGTTCTTGGTTTAAAGTATTTTTTTATTGTTTTATTTATAAATTATCTTTGAGCACGTCAAATGAGGGGGAGTGCTTTCGTGTTAAAGTGTCACAACCTAATAAGAGTAGGCCTATCGCTTTGTCCGTCGGGGAAATTTCTTTTTTTTTTAATTTACTTGTAAGCAAGCGTTTGTAAAAGAAGTGCTTCTGTGTGAGAAGTGGAAACAACTGATACTAAAAAAAAAACTGCGATGGATTTCCTTCTAAAGTAGGTAATGTCAGTTTCTTGTAAAAACTTCCCATGAAAATATTGACATAAAAAGGTCAAAAAGTCTCATTTGGGAGAATCCTATCTTCAACGGGGCAGTGACCAATATTCCGTGATTACGTATACAGGTACGATGCTAGTTCAGCTCCAAATACTTAGTCATTCCACGTCAAGTGATCAAACGAGCTGATGCGACCTCCTTACATTTCGATGAAAATTGGTGCGGGCATGCTTTTTACCTAAAACTATAGTATGTCAAGTCCTTTTACGAAAAAAATGCAAAATTTACGAGGTGTTGGATTTTTTTATTTTTCTTCCTTTTGATATCGGTTTTTCGCAATTATCTCGAGAACCGCGAATACTTAAAATGTGCTTTATGTTTTATTAAAAAGGGGGTACTTTCGGGCATGTTTGAGCTCAATGTCGGTTTTAAGGGTATTTTGCGAATTGGGGGTATTTTAAAGTTTTGATTTCTTTGTAACTTGTAACCCGCCAGGTTTAGGTTTTTCTATCCTTTAAAGTTTCAGCAGCCTTTCTTAGTTCTATTAAAACTTGGCAAAGGTATTTTTTCGTTTTAAGAAAGTAAAAAAAAAAATAAGGTAAAAAATGTTGCACATTTTGTGGGTTTTTTGTGTCGTTCCTTTAACGAACAGTCGATGAACATTTTTTGAACGTTCGTGGTACTTTGTCAAAATCGCGCGGTTTATGTTCGGAACCGAACATCGAACAAAGGGAATGTTCCCTAAACTTTCGACGAACATAAGCGTGCTACCAGGGTAAGTGGCCAAATAATTGCGAAATATTTATTCTACGTGAAATTTAATGTGTGGAACCCGAATCCGTATTCTGGGACATTATTTGGACAGTTTAGGATGAATTTCCAGGCTAGACTGTTTGCATTAGTTTTTTAATCTATACTAATGAGCAAGTTTACTCTTTCAAAACGGCGGGTTATGTTCTTACCGCGAG
>Ga0058701_10005391_pt1 | contig 10599 bp, 5 predicted proteins | sample AgamicOrMae_FD_97039 | JGI IMG/M metagenome (GOLD analysis project Ga0058701, IMG submission 97039) | Agave microbial communities from Guanajuato, Mexico - Or.Ma.e | ecosystem: Host-associated > Plants > Phyllosphere > Phylloplane/Leaf | place: Guanajuato, Mexico | collected 2012-06-04 | reverse complement strand
ATCCACTTTCATTCAGCATCTGTTTTGTTTAGCCCCATAAAAACAACATGATTACTCTGGAAAAAAAAGCCCATGAGAAGAACTTCTTTCCTTGCATATCCCGCAGTCTGTTTTCTTTTCTTTTTTTGCCATTCTGGTAATGGGGAGACATCAATGCCCGTCCGGACTTTTGTCTCCGAGACCATTTGAAATACACGCTGAAATCGTGAGAATGAATATCAAGCGAAGCCATTGTTGGAGTGACGTTTAGTTCGTACTCGAGTGTAATTCACTCCGCGTAAAGGCTATGACTCAGTGACTTACTATCAATCTTTCTTTTGTATTTAAAAGCCATGAAGACGATGTTATTACCTGCGTACAAGGTCGCATTGTAAATAAATCAATCTATTTAATATTTAATCCTATCGAACGTATACGTTTTATAAAATTTATTTTATACGTTTTATATCAATTTATTTTAATTCATTTTATAAAATATCCTATACCAATTGCACCTCTATATGGGCTGTTCTGCCCAATTACCGTCTAGTCAAGTGCCTTTGCTCCTCTCGTCTAAGTCGTAAGGTAGAACACAAGAGCTTGGAAAATTAAAACTTTCAAATTTAATGTTGTTCTCAATAAATAACAATGAATTCTCAATATATTGCAAGATCGCGTATTTCGAACGCGAAGCTGATCTAGTTCCTGAATAATTTGAGGCAATGATGACGTGGAATAGATATCATCTCTGGGAGAGTACTGATCGAAGCAATATGTCAGTTGGCAGCGGGTCTGGCTCGCCCGCTCTCTCGGACATCCCTTATCTCCAGAGAGCCGCAACCCGGCTTACGTGGCTGTTGTGCCGGTTGCATAACCTGTCGTCCGCAGGCGCTCCTCGGCGGCGCTGGAGACTCGGCTTTTGTGACTGCCAGACGCCGCTCGCCTGTGATTGGAGGATCTTTTGAAACCAGTTTTGGATGGGTTTATGATTTTCAGAGCTGGACTAAGATAGTCGGACCCGCCCTGGAAAATGGGCGGTTTGGCGTGCGTATTTTGTGATTTACTGGGCGTGGTTTTTAAAATGAAGTTATTCCTTGGAAGCATTCCAGAGCAACCTTGATGGCTTTTGCCAAGTAGTAGATTTTGGCCTACGAGAAAGTATCATGCTCGGAAAATCGTTTGAGTCGCGGAAAGCGTTTGAGCTTTGTGAGAAAGCGTTTCGATGTCAGGCTATAACGTTTGGTATTCTTTGATTGTTTAGCTTTTGATATACCTCTCGAATCTAGTTAAAATTAGCTTATCTCTACCCACCGCCCAGCAATGCTGTTCGGAAACAGATTTTGTTTCTTTTTTTTAAAGAGGATCTTTTCCAGTTTAGTATTGTCACAATTTAAAAAATATTTCCCCTCTGGAAACCTGATATTTATCAATTTAAGCATTTTTCAAAGCTTAAAATTTCGTATTTTATATGGAAAAAATCCTCCTCATTTCTCTTAAGCTAAACACTCCAAATACTTTTGGCCCTTATTAGTTGATTTAGCGTTGGTAAAGTTAGCTTAGTTTAGCTTATCTATCTTAGGCTTATATGCTTTTGTTAGGTTTATGCATAAACCTAACAAGCATGTCAAGCTTTGACTTGTCAAGCAAGGTTAGGTTGGATGAATATTATCGTAGCTCGCAGGTTAGCTTGGGTAAGGATGTCGTATTGTATCATAGGTTAGGCTAAGCTGTCACAGCTGGCTTCTCGGCAGTCAGACTACTATTGACTTGTAATGCTATTGACTACCATTATTTTTAAACGTAAGATTTTCAACCTCGTTGATCCACGCGATCGTTCAACCTTTAATACATTATGAAGATGGACGGAAACTACGTAGGTAAGGTTGAGTTAGGTTAAGTGCCTTGTGTGTCACTTCTCTCTTCTCGGCTCTTCGGCGTTAGGTAAAATACATGGCGGAAAATTTATCCTTTCAAATTTACTGTGATACAACTTTTGGTAAACATGGGCTAGTCGCTTTCGTAGCACTTAAAGTTTCCAATCATCTTATCAGGCTCACGTTGGCATATCGCACTTGATGCTGGAATGCATACATTATCATGGTTTACGATATGCTCTCCCCCTCATGAAACAGCGGAGCACGCAACATATTTATGGCGAATTCAGCTTACGATCAAGCGACGACGTGTTCGCTTGGCGCTTGTCAACGCAGGCCCCAATTATGTTTGGGGAAACACGTCAAATATGTCAAACTGACTGACAAACTTGGCTTAATGGACTTCGGGGTTGATCATGAGAATGTTTGAGGCCTAAATCACCCTATGCTCGCCCAGTTTACTCACGATCGTGAATTAGTGCTCCATGTTTTGACTCACGCACACTCTCATAACACTTGCACTGCCATAAAAAATAACAATTTGCTTTAGTGGTTTCCGATCGTGGCGGCTAGGAGCTGGTCTGGTTTTCAGTTTTTTTTCCTCTTCCTTTTGTAATTTTTAGCGGGAACGTCTTTTTTCGAAGCTGGAATAATTTTTAAACGATGAAATACGGAGATGCCCCAATTTTTTTCCAGAAAATATACGCACGGCAGTTCGCGTCGCTCAGAGGGGAGGGGGTAAGCGACGGAGTACGAACTACCGTTCGTACTGATACGGAATTTTAGGTGTGGAGTGTTTGGAAAGAAAACTTTGAGAAATATTGGAACCTCCGTTTTTCAAGGGGTCATCTTTGGATTGCTGTATTTGGATTACTGAAGGAAATATTCTCTTTGGTAAGAAGTGCCAAGAGTTTCCAACCCTAATCCTTATCCCTGACAAGAATGATTTTTAACATAAACTTCGGTGAACCTGTTTTACACAACCTGACCCAACAATATCTCACCTAAATTTACGTAACTTATCTCAACGTGACCCAATTTTTATCAATGTAACCAAACCTAACCTAACCCAAGTTAACTTAACTTTACGTAACCTAATTTTACTTAACTTTACTTTACCTAACCTAATAATCCCCAACCTAACTTTACGTAAGGTAACATTCCCTAGCCTAACTTTACATACCCTAAAATTCCCTAACCTCTAACTCCCTAATCGACCTTTAGCTAACCCTTCGTCAGCTAACCTAACTTTTTGTTACGTGAGCTACTACCTTCACCTAGATTCTTACACGCTCAGTTAAAAAATCCTAAATGGCAATAAAAACATCGCCGACCTTCACCTCAATTTTGCTAAACTTTTATGAAAAATTTAAAGCCATCAGTCTTTTACCAGAATATTTCTTCCCTCCAACATAATAGAAAAAACAATACCACGAAAACTTAAGTCAATTTTTCATACTCCCAAATATCTTCATTAACGTCGCGCAGAGTAAATACAATCTCAGAGCATCAATAAATCAAATAGACCTCGTAAAAAACTAAGAAGAATCACTTTCCCGCGAAAGGAAAACAAAAGAGAGCTGTCACTTGGCTCTCTAAAGGAGAGCGATACGAATGTTCCCTCGTAGGAGAAACCCTTCTTCAAGCCCCTGAACCTTTCTGTATTTCTAAGAGCTATAGCGGTAATTACTTGTGCATTCTGTTGTAAGTATTGCCAAGTGGTCTTTTCCCATAGATGTCTCTTTTAAGAACGTCAAAACATTTTTTTAACCCAAAGGATAATGAGTATATCAAATCCTAAATGTGTTGATCAAGGGTTTCAGGGCCGAAAACACTTTCAATTTTAAAGCTTGCAGTTTCTACTTGTGTGATCTTTCCTTCGTCGACGAGCCGAGCGGCGGCAGCGGGGCACTTAACCTAATCTAACTTAACCTAGGCTAACCTAACCTAATCTAACTTAACCTAGGCTAACCTATCCTAATCTAACTTAACCTAGGCTAACCTAACCTAATAATTTAATCTAGGCTAACCTAACCTAATAATTTAACCTAGGCTAACCTAACCTAATCTAACTTAACCTAGGCTAACCTAACCTAATCTAACTTAACCTAGGCTAACCTAATCTAACTTAACCTAGGCTAACCTAACCTAATCTAACTTAACCTAGGCTAACGTCCTAACCAAGCGGTTGCCAAGCTTGATGCTTCGTAACTGGCGTCGGGCTTGGCAACAGTTTACAGGAGCGACAGCGGAGCGAGGCACAAGGCATGCTTAACCTAGGTTAACCCAACCTCAGTGGTAGTACGTCGTTTAACATCGTAAGGAAATGGAAGATTGACCTATAGTAGAACATTGGAGCTGGAAAGTGTCCCCCCTAAAATTTGCATTGTAGACAAGTATTTCTGATTACAGATCATAAACTGTACCATATAAATAGTCCTCGCAAAAGAAACAGAGAATGAATAAAAAATACAGGCTTTCAGTACTCCATTTTTTGAACTTTTAAATCGAAACTTTTCTAAAGTTACCAAACCAAGATTAGTGTCTACGTCAAAGAATTGTGCTATATTTCACTACGCTAGCTCTTATTGCAGAAGACTCATTCAAACTTTTTAAAGTGGATTATTGATAAGGCGGTCCTTTGTTCTCGCGGCCCATCATTTTTTTTTTATTCTTGTCTCAAAGCGAGGGAAGATTTGAAGATAGTGTGCGTTCTTTACGCGAATAGTTGGCAACCCTTGGCAAATCAAACGAGTAGAAGATTTACTTTGATGCGGAAACCTGTAATCTTTTAGTTTCCTTATCAGAGTATGCGGATGTTCTTACACGGAATTTGTTAACGTAACAATCAACCCTTTGACTTCTAATTCTTTACACTTTTACCTAAATGTGTCACGGGGAAAAATGGTTTCGTTTCAGCAACAACGTTTGGAATAACATTGAAATTTTTTCGCTCCAGCAAAACCTTTGTTGTGGCAACGGCATAACCAAACGTTGATGGAGTCGTACATACGCGGCTTTGTTTTGACTACGAACAGACTCAAGAGTTGAGTTACCTAGTTAAGTTGGCGTTGAGTTATATCTAGTACGCGTTGCGGGTTAACTGAGTTCCCACGTCCTGTACGAGAAGGGTCTTGAAAAGAGTTGGCTTGCGAAAGCGCATAGCGCCCGCTTGCTGCCGTGAATCTCAAACGAGCTTGTCTCAGTTGCGCCTCTCTTCATTTCGAACGTCCAATATTCATTTTTTTCACAGAAGCGTGTAAATTAGAATCGTGGTATTATCTCTAGTGTTCAACGTTTCTAAATTCCGCTTGATATTTCCGCTAATCTGAGCGAAGCGACAGTCTAGTGAGGCGTCACGCGCAGCCTAAGGTCAACCTAACCGTCGCCCAGCCTAATGTCGCTTATTTCTCGGTTGAAGCATAAGTAACTGCAGAGATAAAGCAAGCCGCGCTAGACTTGGCAATTGGCGGAGAGGTATCGAAGCGAGCCATACGGATCTAACGTAGCTTAACCTACCTGAACCTAACCAAACTCACCCTTAACTGACTTAACCTAACCTAGTTTAACTGAATCTAACTTAAACTAACCTACGTCGTTGTACGTTATATATTCTCCTAATGAAATGAAACTTTACATCAGGGTAAACTATACCATTGAAATTTATAGAATATGACTGTTAAAGAATTTCAGGTTTGCACACGCATAACGCATAGTTTCTGTTGTTTTTTTTATTATTATCAAAGGCTTTTGGGCTGTTGTGGAACTTTAAAAAATCTTTCAAACAATCGTCTGTGATGGAGAGTCATATTTATTTAACGATTTGCAGCTTCTCGCATTAACGATATAAAACGATCAATTCAAGGACGAATCTTCGAATTAACTGAAACAGTTGACGCGTCTTTTTTCCCAAGTGGCAATAGATTTGACGTGTCTGCCACAAAGTCGGTCAGAACTAGTGCTGACTCAACGTACGTTACAACGTAGTTTAGAGAGGGAGAAAAGGTGCCCAGCGCGTTTCGACTATAGGCCTACTCTTTGATAGCCTAGCGGAGCCTAGAGAGCCTAGAAGAGCCTAGCAGAGCCTAGTTTCGTGTGGGACTCTGCTGATTGGGGTGCTTGCATCGGCCAATTCGTCTCTCTCTCTCTCTCTGTCTCTTCCTCTTGAGAACAATCTCCTCCGGTTCAGAACTTACCCATCGTAGTTCGTAGGATTTAAACTTTTAGTAACTTCCACCAATGGAGTGAAGTAAGAAACTTGAGAAACATACTAATTTCTTCTTTCCGTCATAATCTCAAAATTAGAGTTTTATTTTTACTTATGTATTTTTTTCTGTCATGTACAGCATTTTAAGGATTTTTAAATATTATGTTGTTTGAACGATTTTCAAAAAATCATTAACAAAGGCTGACTCTTTTTCGAAACCGCATGCTTTGATCACTTTAACCCCAATCCTAAAAATAACGCCTTAATGCCTCTGTTTAAAAAATGCATTTAACAAAATTTAAGGCCGAATATTTGGTCAAAATCATTAAATACGGCCCGTATTTTTCAATTCAACGCTGTATTTTCATGGCCTAGCGTGAGAAAATTGGATATATTTAAGAACTCTCGTTAATGAATATAGTACCCTTAATGCATGACAGGCAGCCGCGAAAAAGTTGAATTAAAAGTCAGAGAAAAAGCTTTTTATTTTTCTAAAGCTATCCCCGCCTCCCACAATTGCTTCAGGCGCTCTTTTTAATTTTCACCCGTCGCTAATGGAAGTATCAATAAAGCCCGAACACCGAAGTCTACTTGCGGAAGAAGAGAGACGGGTAATGCGAAGGAGTGAGACAGCCCCATGTCTGTTCTTTATCAGCTGTGCATCCGATAAAGACGCTCCGCACGGAGCCTTGTCTTCTTTCTCTCTCTCATCATTGGCGACACCTTTCAGGGAAGCCAGCGACAATCGGCGATCAGAACTAAAATACAAAATTACAGGCGCAAAACCTCAACAAATGTATGAAAAATCAGTTTTTTCCTCCGTATTTGTAGGACAAATTGAAACATTTGAAAACCACCGAAAAGTCGTAGTTGAGCATATTTTTGCCTCTACCTACACTGAATCGCAAAGAAAAGCCATTCATAGCTTACGACTTTTTGTAATATTTGTGATGGTTTTTAAGAAATTTTCAACAAACGGGTTTTCAAAAACGTTTAAGGGGCTTCGGCTTGCTATAGGATGTCCTGAACAAATACTCGATTAGGCGGCCAAAATTACATTACCTTGTAAAAGAAATTCATGGTGGTAAATAGGCCTATAAAAACTGTCTTCTTGAGCGTCTTTTCGCGTTCACAAAAAGTGCCGTCATCAAGTCTTACTTTGTCGACTGATTTGGGTTGTGTTCATAAAGCATTGTCCTCACAAACCAATACTTCTTTACAAAACATGAAATGTTAATGATAAGCGCAACGTATCTCTAGCAACGCCTGAAAGAGCTCTCTAACGGCTCTCTCATGCTCTTTCTATGGAATACAATTGAGTCCGCTTGGCCGTGGACCAAATCCAGAATCGGCATCCGAGAGAGCAGCGCTTGAGCGCTATTATTCCACTCTGTAATTTCGAGGTTTCATAGACTAGGAATGCAGAGGGAGAATGCGGTCTACAACTACAATTAATGTTTTGATCTGCCAAAACCAGTTGTACTTTTGACACGCTAGCACTATCCGCAATGCAGTCTCGGATTCTGCGACTAAATGAGGAGTCCTTGATAATTGACATATCGAGTTATTATTGGCCTACGGCTTTTATTTATACGACTCGGGTGGATAAACACTTCCACTGGAATAAGGTGCCGTATTACTACACAGTTTTTGAACACGACCTCTCTGTGAAAGATGCTGTGCTAACCCGATGAAACAACTAGCTGTGTTTGCTAAGAAGATGAAAACCTAAACTTTAACTAAAACCTTCTCGCTAAAAACTTCACAATGTCGTTATTAAGAAAGAAAAAAAATTGCTTGTCCCGAGAAACTGTGGATTGGCTTGTGTTTTGCTTCTTTTCAAAGGACCATTTTTCAAATATTTTTTTACGATTTTATTAACTAAATAAAAATGCCGTCGGGCTGATGGAGTTCCTTATGAAAATGTAGTTTGTATGATATACCTAAATACTATTTTATATGCTTTTTCTTAGACTCACCGGCGGGGTATGTATGTTTGTTATTTGGTAAAGTTAATAATTTAAAAAAGAATAAATAAAAAAATGGAAAATTATTATAATAAATAGTTTAAAAAATAGAGAAAATTACCCTAATTAAAAAGATTGCCTTGCTTTGGATTTTTAAAAAGTTCAATTTTGAAGCAAAGTGATGAAATTGTGATTTCCCAATAGTGAAGTAGTATAGTGTTTGTATTATTGTTTGTATTTGTATATTAGTGTTTGTATTTGTATTGTAAAGGTCGCCTTTACCTGTCAGCAAAATACCGAGGCCTTTTTTTCCACTTTCTTTCCTTTGTCTGGGTTCTCAGCGTTGCAATGCAGAGGAAAGACTTTTCGTATAGGCAAAGGAAATCTTGATTGTTGCGAACTAATCGTGTTTATTTATACAAAAGAGAGCGGTCGTTTGAATTTTCCCGCTTCCCGCCAGAAAAGTTTTGCTTCCGCTTCGGCCGCGACCTACTTACTACCCCCAAAAATAAAACTGGTAAAGCTAACACTTTTCGCATGAATAATCCTAAAGTATACAATTTACAATATACGAAAAATAGTTTCCTACAAGTCCGAATGTATTACTGTATCAATCCTATGTTGTCTCCTCGTATAGACACTGCTCGGATAATGACGTATTTAACATACGAAATCGACGTGATATCGTCTCTTGACAACGAGTTTGCAACATCTCTTGTGAGTCATCTTCATTTTGAGTCATTTAAGAGAATGTGATTGAATAATAAATCGAAATATCAAAACCACGCATTGAATACTTTATTTGAGAACTTAAAATGCGTTCAAGAGTCAGTTTACGTTATCGGCTGTATAAAAGCGACTCCGTACTTACGAGAACTAACTTTAAGGTTAGAGTTTCGAGAACTTAGTATTTAAACAGCATGTAGGATGCATTGGCTAAGATGTTTTGCGGTGTCTGCCAATGACGTTTCGTTGTTAAAGGAAACACCAAAAACTGAGTATGCCCTGGCAGCTCAGCAGTGAAAAGAGGTTTTGACGGGAAAGCAAAATGTAGGCGAAGTGCCGACAACAAGTGTCTGCAGGCGCTTGAGAATGGCGCCAGTGAGGGCGCTAGTGGCGCCAGTGGCGCCTGCGGCATGTGGCGCTGAAAGAAATCCTCGGTCGGCACTTGTCCGACTGCGGAACACTCTTGACGGATGCCTGGCGCCATCTAAGGCGCCACCAATTCTCGACGAGAAAGGATATTTATTCCTGCGACCCGGACGATGCAATCTGCTCAAGGCACAAACGGGGTTCTCTCCACACAAGAATCCATTACTTGGGCCAAGAATTTTGATGATAATGCGCCGCTTTTTTTAGATTCCTTATCCAATCGTTGGCCAGCGGGGTGCGCCTGCGTGTGTTTAACATAAAATTACTTCGACGAACACGCACACGAATGTAACCTGAAATAACTAACCTAATCTAGTCTAGCTTAAAGTTTGATTCAATCTAACCCTACAAACTTAGCCCAACACACCAACAGACTAACCTAACGTTCACCTATCAGGCCTTGCCTAGACTATTAAACCCAATATTACCGAAACCCAAATTGTAGAATTCACAGTTAATGGAGAGATTCAACTTCGTATCGGGGCTGTTTTCATGTGTATAAGGACATATTTATTGCTGATATATTATTATTAGATATTAGGGAGAATTTTTCAAAGTACTTTTTTCCTCAATATCAGAAGAATTGCTGTGGTAAACTTACGTTGATACGAAATGGAATATCCGTATGTTAGGTCCGAGAGGAGGAGTGGATTGTGTGACAGTCAAGAAAATGTCAATAACGAGAAAATTGATGTAAGGGACTTTGTGATCATGTAATTTATTGATGATCCCCTTGCGTTCGTAATGCTTTTTGTTGCCTGCTCCATAGTATTGTACACATGCACGGTCGATCCCGGAAGAAATCGCTCTCACACACAAAAGTTTCTCTTTATAAAAATTCCTTGATTGATTCAAGAAAACTGGCATCGATCTGAGAAAAGTTGCTCGGCTAAAATTTGCTCCTATGCTATCATTACCAAACTGCTCTTGAAGTGTTGTTTTGAATCTAGCTGAAAGAGAACTATTAGCTTGTCAACGTCCCCCAAAAGCTTTTGACAAGTATTATTGCTTCTGATGAAGACGTTGGACGAGTATATAGAAACAATTTACCTTGTGTGCATGAGGCATAAGGCATAAGTAAGTATACATGTCATAAATATCCTTGAGGCGTATAGCTTGGAGCACAAGCATCTGAAGAGAAGCATCTTGGAGAAGAAGCATTGAGGCGTATAGAGTACCGTCAGGTCGCTCACGTTTTTGGCAGAACGTTCTTTAAAAGGCGCAACGACTTGCTCGTTATTTTGGCCCTGTTCACCTGAAATGGGCACAATAAGTAGCTGGAAATAGTCGTTCGACCTTAGCTTTTAACGTTACTTTATTTTCAGAAGATATTGATGTTATTTGAAAAAGAGAACTAAACTTTGAGTAATTAGCTGGTTGACAGATGATATGTCCAAGATGGCTGCCTCGGAAGTTGTCT
>Ga0058701_10005390_pt1 | contig 10599 bp, 3 predicted proteins | sample AgamicOrMae_FD_97039 | JGI IMG/M metagenome (GOLD analysis project Ga0058701, IMG submission 97039) | Agave microbial communities from Guanajuato, Mexico - Or.Ma.e | ecosystem: Host-associated > Plants > Phyllosphere > Phylloplane/Leaf | place: Guanajuato, Mexico | collected 2012-06-04 | reverse complement strand
CTATAGTAGATTCGGCAAAAATACAATATTCGCGCATTTTTCAAATTTTGGATAATTTAAGAAAAGTTGTTTTACACTACCCGCAGCAGAATGTTTTTTTGTGATTTTACGATACGAGATTTTTAATTGAACCAGGTAACAGCCTCGTCTCGAAATATGCGTCTCTGAATGAGCTGAAGAAATTTCGGGTACCGTTTTTTGATGCTGAAAGTCGACTTAAGTCCTGTTGATGTAAGTCTCACTCACCACATATCAGCTGTCGCCGTGGTCTTGGGTGCCGTTTCGGCGTTAATCGGGGTGCCGCCCGGCGCGGCATACAGCAACAACAGCGGCTGGTACCGCCCTCGGCGGCACTTGTCAACCACCTGGTCCCATCGCGGTCCCACCTCGCGGACCGTGGCATCGTCGAAGTAAATCCACATCCTGAGTTTCGTGTGGAAGAAGAAAGTCGAGTAGTGTTTCCCGTAGTACGTGACCACTCCGACGAGTGTGTGTTCAGTATGGACGGCCCACCGGGAATCCACGACGCTGTGGAAAAGGTCCGACAGCCTGAGACTCGTCCCAACGGTGGCGAACACGGACATGATGTGCGCCAGGGTCGGCTGCTCCGAGTCCCAGACGATCCCGACGGACACGATGTCGGGTTTGTTCATGAGTGTCCGACAAATCTGGATTTTGGCGCCGCAGGCGGAGGGGCAGTCGCGGATGTCGCCCATGGCGCCGGCCTTGTTCAGCAGCTGGCTGAACATGTCGGAGTGGTAGGGCGAGAAGCTCGTGGCCTGGGCGATGAGCGCGGACGCTGACACGTAGTGCACCATCTGCGTGAAGGGCAAGGGCTCCGACGTGGCGCCGCACTTGCCGCATACGCTCTGCTCCACGAGGGTCATCGCGAACTTCTGGTGCGGGATGCAGTGCTGCGCCGAGCACATGTCCTCCGCCTCGTGGCTCGCGATGTGGTAGTGGATCCGCAGCAGGATGTTTTCCTGTTCAAACGGCACACGTAGGTAAAGCGGCTACCTCTTATCAGTGAGTCATACATTCGCTGACTCAACTTTCATCCAAAAATAGCCCAGCTTTTCTACCCAACTTGCTTTTTTGGGAATGTCTATTGACCCGACTGCTCCATATAAAACGCACTAGGTTGGATTGCGTGCATTGGAGTCACCTCCCTTTTAAAATGCATTAGATTAGTAACGTCCGTTCAAGTCTCTCTACATTTATGGCATGTCGGGTCAATAGCGACACCCTTCTTTTTTTAAAAAAAATAATCAGCTCCTTTCCAGTTCTCTTAGGGTTTTAGATTCTTTGGGGAAGGGTTTCCGGTAAGTTTCATGTGGGCTTACTTTACCGTGTTAATTGTTGATTAAACCCTTGAACGTACAAAAATAAACGGTTTTACATGATCCAAGCTCGATTTCCAACATTATTAGATCATTTTCTAATTATTAATATGTTGTTGTTTTTTTGGAGGGGTCTTATTTTTTACCATATTCACAGTTTTTACGATAAATTGTAGCATTGAAAATTACCAAGCACAAGCTTACCTACTTGTAAAAGTTGATTTTTTTTCAATTTTTAATTCTCTTCCAAATCGTAAAATATGAGAGTTTTCTGATTAGGGCACATGAAATGAGTCGATTTTTGGGCCAGGTTTTCTTATAATTCCGGGTTTTCGATTACCGCGTGCAGTAGTTTGGTCTATTCACTTTCTGACAATGTTAAGGATATCTTTCCGTTCAATTTTGTATTATAATGACGGCGAAACTTACAAAACACTCGGCTGCATCGTCCATAAAGCCAAGCTGGAATCGTTGCTGGTCGAAGAAAGACTCGGCCAGCGCTCGCCGCAACGCGTCGGGGGGCAGAGCGCTCTCTTGCGAAAACTGCAGCTGCGCGAACAACTCCTGCGAAGAAACAAAGAGCAATCATTCACTTGCCAATCTCATCCTTTCATCCGATTTCCTCGCAAATCATCGCATCAGATTATCTCAACTAAAGCGATCGTTTACTCTAAGGAAGTGGCTATTCGCCCGCCAGCCCCATACAAAACGTATTAGGTTGGGTTCCGTGCGTTCAAGTCACCTCCCATTTAAAATGCATTACGTGCGTTCAAGTCTCCATGTATTTGCACCGATGGGCGAATAGCCACGGCCTTACTCTAATCCTCGGCACGGAATGCTCCAGACCGATCCTCTGATAAGATCCTCTGATGAGATCCTCTGTTTAGATTCTCTGATGAGATCCTCTGATTAGATTCTCTGATAAGATCCTCTGATTAGATTCTCTGATAAGATCCTCTGATTAGATTCTCTGATAAGATTCGGATAATATCCTTTGAAAAGATCCTCGGATAATATCCTCTGAAAAGATCCTCTAATAAGATTATCTGTCAAGATGATCTGACAAGATCCTCTGATAAGATCCTCTGATAAGATACTCATAAGATTCTCTAATAAAATCATCTGAAGATCTTCCGATAAGATTCTCTGATAAGATCCTGTGAATGTGTCCTCTAATATCAGTTCACTGGGACCGATAAAATCCTCTAAACTAAACCGATCGTCTAGCCAGATTCTCTGCACGTGAAAATCCTGCCAGATCCTCTACACCGATCCTCTAATAAAACATGTATTTTAGACCGATCGTCTAATCCAATCACCAGGACCGATCCTCAAATCAAATCCTCTGACCAGATCTTCTGATAGGATCCTCTGCAACTCACCTTGAGCGCGCAGAAGATGCAAGACTCTTGCATGCAGGCATGGCCGCTGAGTTCTCGGAAACTCCGCCTAAAGATGTCGAGATGCCACAGCACCTGCAACCAACGCACACGATATTTAGTCCACACCCCAATTTCCGGCCGAAGACAATGGAAGTAGGCACGCGTGTTTATTTTGGCACCCCATTTGTTGATGTGCGTTGCCATGGAGACATCAACCTGTTTACAAATCTCCCCTTCAACCTGTCCCAGCGATTATGCAGGGGGCCAGCGTTATGTATGGTAGCAGCTTCGCGCCAAGCTTGCCTTAAAACCTAACCTAATGACATCTTATGTTAGGTAACATAACCTTAAGAGATTCGTTTTCAGAGGATGGTTTTTATTTGATAGAAAAACAAAACCATCGTCTTAAAATTAATGACGAGTTTTCGTCATCTCCATACTTAATAGAGATTTCCGTCGGTTTGTAAATATTCGCCGTGGGCCGAGAACTGTCAATTGTGATAAATAGGTAACCCACTAACATGCGCTCGCAGAATACTAAGTTAATAGACTTGTCAATGTTACGTGCTCATATTTCAGCCTCGAGGGGAAAAAAAATTGCAGTATTTTGGTTTTCCAATGCTCCCAAAAAGAATCCGTTAAAACGCATTTTTAATGAAAATGTTTAAAGTTTTCTTTCTTCCTTTTTTTTCTCTTTGCGGGAAACTTTTCATTTTTGCAAACATGCTAAGTATGAAGTGACTTCTTGCCGTTTCTGCGTTTTTTTTGAAGAGGGCATTGTTAGTTAAGTAGACCTAACGGTGGAACGAACGAGCTGGCCGTTTAGCATACTTCGGCGTTTACTTAGCGGTTCACTGCGTCTGTTGAACCATCTTGATCAAGGTTAACTTAAGGCTACAAAGTTAGGCCGACAGACTAAGACAGGTCGTAATGGACACACGGTCGGTACTCCATATTATAAACTTGATTAGTATAGACATTAAACCTTCCTTTGTTAGTTTGAATCCTATAAAAACAGAGGAAAGAAAGAAAATCTACTTAATTTTTGCACTTTAAACAAACCACAACTATAAAATTTGCTCAAAGCTATAATGTAGTCAAATTTTCAAAACTATTTTCAAAATTAAACGCGTTTTTTTTTTTACATATTTTTTCCATGTGGAGAGAACTTGTGTATTTTTAAAAAATTTCATTTTTTTCCATGCGAGAAGAGCTTAATGCAAATTCACCACTCATCGCCCAGCAAAATCATTCGGACACAGAAACAGCCAAATTTATCCTTCTACGACTTTTAAAGCAGTTCTGGAATAAAAATAATTTTTAAAAATATTAACCTTTCCGAATCCGCGACGGCTTTGATTTTAAGCAATTTATTCACGGTTAAATTCGCACGTTCAAGTCACAAAAAGATATTTTTCAAAATCTCAAAACGTCGATTTGAATTTGAATAAACGCTAAGGGGAAAGAATCACCGGGAAAAAAATCTGTCAAAATCTCAAACCGTTCATAACAATTTACGAGTAAAGGCTAAGGGTAAAAAGACAAATTAATATCTTTCTCAATCTCAAAACGTTAATTTGACTTTACGAGTAAACGCTAAGGGGAATAAGTCACGAAAAAAAAAACATCTTTCAAAATCTCAAACCGTTTATTATAATTTACGAGTAAACGCCAAGAGTGATAAGGCAAAAAAAAAAAAGTCTTTCAAAATCTGAAAACGTTAATTTGAAATTACGAGTAAACGCTGAGAGTTTCTCTTTTTTTTTAAGCAAGAAAATTTTCAAAATTTCCCACTGCAAAACCCTTGGATTTTAGATGCTCAGTGATCCAACAAAGGCAAATTTTCACGAGCAAAAATAGAATCCTATCAATTCCAGGCGAGACTCTCAGATCCAAATAAAGTATCTTTCCTGAAAGCTCGCCGATTTTTTTTCTTTTTATTCAAGTTGTGGTGCCTTAGAGGGAAGAGGTCTCTTCCCTAGATGGCATTGTGACTCTGAGCAGATGCGCGAGGTTCTCACGTTACCCAGAATCCCATCAACAAAAACCCCCGCAGGTAGAAAAGCCAGGTTGATCCTCTACAGGTGAAATACACAACGTTCGACCCCTCTCTCGACCCCATCCCCCTCCCCCGAGGAGGGCCTAACAAAGTGACCTGACCTTTTTCAAAAGGGCGGGAATACAGCTTAGGTAACAACGCAACCCGCTAAAAGTATATTATATTTTCTTGGCTTGGGGAGCTCATTTTATTTTGGTTTCGGGGCTTGCTCCAAATTCATGTTTTAGTTTTGAACATACTGAAGAATTTTCTTTTCGAGTTTCGAGACATGCATAGGAGAAATAGCTTGAAATGTCTTTTCGTATTTCCTTAGACAGAAAGTTGGTGAAGGGATTTCAGAGACTGGTCCGACTTTTGGTTCAAAAATACTCAAAGTTCGTCTTTTTTTTTTCAAATTCCGGTAAAAGACTTGTAGGCCTAAAACGCAGAATATCTTTAATTCAAGACAGACTGGAGTAAGCAATTGTTGGTACGGACTCCACCATTTTTATTTGTCTTTTTCTCGGACAAAAAGAAACTGATAAGATTTTTGTTTTAACCTCAAGCAAGAGAGCATTGGGAGATCGTGTTTGACCATTCGTCCTGGAAAAAAAATCCGTGATAAAAAAAAATCTCCAAAGCACTTTACCCCCATGTTTGAGGCCACGTTAAATGGAAAAGCTTCATTCGTATAATGCAACTCTTTTTTCGCGTTTAAAATTTCGTAATACCGGCTTTCGAAACTGAGAAGTTTTTTGTTTGAAGGCGGGCCGACTTTTCAGGCCGAAAATTAAAATAGAGAGAGGTTAAGCTTTTTTGGCTGTAAGCTAAGCAATGCCAATTTCGCCGATTAGGGGAAAAAAACGAATCTGAGGCCATGGCGGTTTTTCTATGGCGGCGTCTATGTCGCCCTCAATGAGCGCCTAAGAGAGACACGGTTTGAGAACCTCCCGCTGAAGGTACTTATTTCGATATCCAAAATGGCGACCGATATCGCAGAAATAACTCGATATCAGTTCTCAATATCCTATAACGGGCGGATAATGGATATATTCTGACCAAAATTCTCGGTTATGTGAGAATAGGTCGGGCTTGGATCGGTAGGGAAAGGTGAAAGTACGGTTAGGTCCAAGACTTGGCGGTAAGTCTGGGCTAATTGGGCCGGTCAGGTGAAGCAAGGTACAGTTAGGTAGGCTTACGTCAGTTTAGGTTAGGTCAGTTTTGATGTGGGCAAGTGCGGATATTTAAGATCAGATACGGCTTATAAAGAGCTTACACTGGGCTAGGTTTAGCAAATTTGAGTGTTCGCTAAGTCAAGTTAGGTTATTTTCTACAACGCTAGGGTAACGTCCTATGGGAGAAGGTATCTTAGGGTTTGTATAGGCTGGGGAAGGATGTTAGGGTTCGACAAGGTTTTGTGAAGCAATAATGTGTTGAATAAGGCTAGATTTAGGTAAGGTTGGTATATGTAGGTTAGGAGCTAGGTTCAGTTGGGTTAAGTTACTGGTGAAAGGTATCTACACGCGGGTAATGCAATGGAAACATGCATATAAAACGAAGGCTAGCAGAGCGAAACAGCTAGTGCAATGAAACAGAGGTCGCAGCAGTTAAAGCGAGAGAGAGAGAGAGGAGTCCTCCATATATACAGGCTAATTTGAAAGGCGGGTCGGAGGCGTTCGACCAACGAACCGTCAAGAATAAGCCGAACAGCGTACACGCTGCTAGCGCTTTCTACATATTTCACATTTCTTTCGTTCGAAATTCGTAAAGTATTGCGAAGATTCCAACCTCCCTCATAAAGAGCGCCTAGCCAATCTTGGCGACAAGGTCGTTGCAACGGTGTTCCTTGCTGGTCTACCGCAGCGATATAACGGGTTCATCTTTAAAAAGAAAGAGCTCGCTTACTTTTTCAAGCTAGCTTTTGCTCATTTTGAGTCAACGTATCTTAAATTAAACGTTCGCAAATCGAGTGCTCCGCGCTCTGCTGTGCGGCTTGACTAGTCAAAGGGGTACCTGCAACCTCCGCTGACAAAGCTGGATTATTTGTTCATTTTTCGTATTATCGGAAGGTTTTGCCGCTTTCCGAAGACATCAAAAAAGTTAAGAGTTCAAGGCTATATTAAGCTAGGTTATAGGTGAACGGAAAAAGCTGAAAATCGTCGCTTGCGGAAAACAGAAAAGATAACAGTGCTTTTCCACAGATTTCCCTTGATATGGTTTGAGACTTCGTTAATTCAAGCTAAGTCATTTATGAACAAAAAGATTAAGAAAAAATAGTCTTTTTTTCGCGAGAAAACAGGGACGATTTTGGCGCTATTTGGCATACTGAAAAGAAAGGCTATACTATAGGCTAAGCTAAGCTAGTTCATAAGTTGGGAAGATAAGCAAGGACGCAATTTATATTTTTTTACGAGGGCAATATTGCTTATTTACGGAAAGGTTACGCTCGCGACGGAGTGTATGGACAAACATACAGCTACGCTGATGCCCAATACGAGAGGGGTGAGGGGTGCAGGGGTCAGGTGAACGCGCACGCCACCCCACAGCTTGTGGTCGTCGCTGGAAAGGGCACTGCTGGGTACGGAAGGCGCAGGCACCTGAGAGTACCGTAAAACAAAATGGCCGCCAGGTGAGGCCGCTAACCTTCGTGATCTGGAAGAGCGCGCGCTTCTTGTATCGATACTTCTCCTTCATGGTTGCATATCACACAGCCACAACACTGGCACAACACACTGAAGCACTAAAACACTAATTTGAACACAACAGCGGCGAATTCGGACATTCTCGTCGACGAGAGAGCGACACAGCAGTCGCGCGCGCGAAGTTCGGACGTCATCTGAAAAGGTGAGGCCGCGCCGCGGCAGCGGGGCCGTGCACTCGCTGGAGAAGCGGAGGTAGCCGAAGGGAGGCGGACGCAGCCGAAGTCGGGATCGTGGCCACGGGCGCGGCAGGACTCGTACGGGTACGGCTACGCTAAAGGTACTACTCGACCCGCCCGGCCAGTTTCTTCTTTCTCTTCTTCTCCCGTTACTCTAAGATTTTACTAGGCTTTGTTTTTCCTTTTCTTCTTCTCCTGCTGCAGGTAGAAAGAAGTACTACCCTGGCGCGGCGTGCGGCGTGCGGCGCGAGGCCAGGGCCGTGTGGGATAAGCTCGGACCGACGACGTTCTGGACAACCCCACCGGAAGTTCCGATGTTCCAGCAGGAAGTGGCGGCCGGTGGAACGGACCCCAGGGCACACCTATCTTTCGAGTGTCGCCCATTGGCCTCAACTTTTTGTCCCTACGACACCTGCCCAACCCTAAAACAGCCCAGCCCTTTCGCTAAAGATAAACATCCGCAGGACAAGCTAGGGAAACGATCTCTTTCCCAACAGGAAAAATAAAAAAGCCCTAATCTTGGTAAATGTCTCTCTATTGCCGATTTCACAGAAATATCAATGTAGCCACACGATGAAAACCAGCCCTCGTTTAGGTAGTCCCATACCTGTTTAGGGTACGGTATGAAGATAAAAGAGGAATAAAGCTAAATTTGGTTATATTTAAACCAATTAACCTTCCAAAACTATATCAATGAAACGGTTTCGTCGAGACCTCTCTATTGATATGGCTGTTTATACGGATATCTAAAAGAATAATCATCAAATTGCGCTATACCCGTTTTACCTTTACCTAAAACAGGGGTGGGAGTACAAAAAACAGAGGTTAGTTTTTAACAGGGGCGTAATAAAGGAATTGCAGCAGGAAACAATAAAGTCCCATAAATAAGCACAAAAAAACGTGGCTATTCACAAGCCACATATTCAAATATAGAGAGACTTGAACGCACGGAAACCAGCCTAATGCATTTTCAATGAGTGGTGACTTCAACGCACGCAAAACCCAACGTTTTATATGGGGCAAGTGTGCAAATAGTCACTTCTTGAAAAAAAAAATCTTAAAGGATTAGGAGTAGGGAAACTTAATGATAACCTATGACTTAATTCTAGCATAGTCCAGCTTGACCAACCCTTTGACCCTTCAAACGTAACAAACTCAAAATTCAAAAACAAGACTACTCAAAAGCGACAATGACCCGAAACAAATATTGTCCAATCAAAACGCGGCTAAAAATTAAACAGCAAAAGCGTTCGTTGACCTAAACAAAGTCGAAAGTTATAAAGAGGCCCATCAACTGTCTTGTTTCTGAGAAAGCAAACAGTTTGCGAAGAGCAGAGGCTTGCGCGATGTAGGAGGCTTGATGTCACGTGACTTGGGAAGCGAGTCCACAGGGCTTTTAATTGGGCGGGCGCCGCCGCCGCCGTTGCCAGCGTTGCCGCCGCAAACTCCCACGCGCCGTCTGGCCGCCGCACTCGCCGCCGCCGTAAAAAGTGCCACTCATTAAAACGCGTGTCCAGTGGTCAATCTTTGCGTTGATTTCGGACGTTTCTTTGTAGACGCTTTCAAGGGGGAATGACTCAAGGTTATTCCTGACCCCCAGTTTTTTCGTTTTTTTCCAAGTTTGGATTTTCAGCTTTTGTTCGACAAGCCGAGCGAGGCGAGTCACAAGACTTTCATCTAACCTTATCTGACTTAACCTAGGTTAATTTTATCGGTCAACAAGCTTAGAGGTAGCTGATGGAGGTATAAACAGAGCGACAAGTTTAATCTAACATAACCTAGGCAGCAATATGCAGTTTGTGTTTATAATGAGATGGAAAGTTGTGCCGGTGTGGATTAGAGAGACGGGAAATAATGATGAATGCAGAGGGTCCGACGTTTGTCAAATGAGGAGACTAAAACGCACGTTGAGAAGGCCCGGTGTATTTCAAATAGGGAAGCATCAACGCAGATCTAGAAGGCCAAAGGTATCTCAAATGGGGAGACTTCACCGCAGATCGAGAAGGCCAAATGTACCTCAAATAGGGAAACTTAAACGCTCGCAAAGAAGGCCCCATGCAGTTTATGCGCGGAAACTTCAACGCAGGTCGAGAGGGCTGGATGTAAATTAAACGAGGAGACTTTAACGCAAGGTCGAGAGGGCCCAATGTATTTTAAATGAGATTTCAAGGCACGCCGTTAAAGTTACGTTCAATGGTATTTTAGACGGGAGTTTGCGTTAGAATAGATACATGGTTGATAATTTGCAGAGTAACAGCAGCCAGTTCGATTAAAGCCATGAATCGCGATATGATGTCGTGACTCGAACATAAGTCTCCAAATCTAAAGCGTTATCAACTTTGAGTCTAACAAAGCGGGCTCATCAATCAGGGCACAGAGGTGATTCGAGGTAGTAGACTCGACCTGGGTCGAGTGATCAGAATCGCTTGAAACTGTGGCTTGCTCTTTAGGATATGAAAAAATGGGTCCGAAGACGGCCTAATACTTCCATGTTCGTAGAGTAAGCGTTACGGGCTTTTCTCATTTTTAGCTAAACCTGCGTGATCTTAGAAAAATCTATAAATAAGCATTAAGTGATGGTAAATATGCGGGAATTTGGTGGCAATCCAAAGTTCGAATATCGTGAGATTCCTTCATTTGGAGCAACTTTTATCTTTACTTGAAAATCGTATTGTAAAGTAACGATCGAAAAATACTCGGATAAAACATATCGATCGAGATGTTCGAATCCAGTGCTCATCCTCCACCTTGTATACTCCTCTTCAGTTCTGGGCGAGGACAATTTTTGGACGATATAAAAGTTATGAAAGTCATTTGTAACAGCTTCAAAATCAATGCCTTCACTTTTGTCCAAAAAAAATAGTGTATCTGATGGCTTGCTTTTTTTTCTTTACGTAGTTGTGTTGTGGACTGACTCACAAGCGCACACAAGGTCATCAGTGTCACGTATCTTTGAAGAGG
>Ga0058701_10005389_pt1 | contig 10600 bp, 8 predicted proteins | sample AgamicOrMae_FD_97039 | JGI IMG/M metagenome (GOLD analysis project Ga0058701, IMG submission 97039) | Agave microbial communities from Guanajuato, Mexico - Or.Ma.e | ecosystem: Host-associated > Plants > Phyllosphere > Phylloplane/Leaf | place: Guanajuato, Mexico | collected 2012-06-04 | reverse complement strand
AATAACTGTTACCGTACCAGTAATTCTTTAATCAGACCTCGACCCCTTCTATGTCATTGTCTTCTTAAGGCAGCCGCCTTCAACCCACGTTTTCATATCAACTACTATAAAACGTAATTCCGCTAATAAGACGAAGGGCTGTTGGTACTAATGCTTAGAGCTTAGAGTATCTGTCCGGTGTCATCGGGAAAGTACTGTCACCGTCCGGTTTTTTTGGGCAAGTGATTTGCGTGTGGAGGATATCCAAAGCCAGATGTGGAAGGAGAGTGCGTCTAAGTTTCATCATACAAAAATAAAAGACAGATGTTATATCCACGTAACATGCGCTATATGATGAAAAAATTATATCCACGTACATGCACTCCATATGGGACTAGAACGCATTTTCGGAGACTTCGACGCACGGCCACCAACCTACCACCCTACCTAATACATTTTAAATGGACGTTTGACGTGGATATAAGTACTCCGAAAATAAAATACCCCGCCAGCCTACGTAACAATTAACAAGGAAAAGTCTTTACTAAAGTGTTCGGTTTTTCCACATGGAAAAACCCGGACGGTTTCATTGCAAATGGGAGGGCAAAATAAGCTCAAACTTGACTCAAACTTGGCTCTAACTTGGGAGATTAAATTCCAAAATAATGAGAAAAACAATGGGAATACCCACTTTTTTTTGCGCAATGAGGTATCATTTGATATAAACAAAACAATACTACCTCAACAAAAATTAAAACTCGTTGAAAAATCCACTCTACAATACCAAACGAAAGGAACGGATTCCGAAAAACACGTCATAATACCGAAATATAATGTCTCATATATTTGCATTCTTATTATTCTTTGCGTAAACACTAAAACAATGTCTACCGAGTGTGCATTGTTCTGTCGAAGCTAAAAACACCTACGGCTGAAAAAAGAAAAAAAGCCGTCGTCTGAAAAAATTGTCCTTAGTAAAAACCTATTCACGCGTCTGCTGTGCGAAGTTCTAGTAGAACTGTTAACCATTCAAAAGCAGATACTCATACGAATAAAATTTCTTGATTTACTGATATTTTTACTGCTCCTGCTTGTGTGGAAAAACTTTTCAGCTGAAGGTAACAAGTGACTGCTTCCCAGTCAACGTAACAAGTGTGTACTGTCCACAAGCTTACTCTTAAAATAAAAAAAATTAAAAAATTAAAAAAAAGGAAAAATATATATATATGGTGAAGCGAGTTGAGGGGTGAGGCAGTCTCGGCTTCGATTTCCGATTTTTTCATGCATTTTTTTTTCCCAGAAATCTTTCCACACTTTGTTAGTCAACCATCCCCCTTGCCTTTCTAGAATCCCTGAAGAGATCCATACCGAGGAAGGCATGTACTCGACCACCTACAAATCGATCCGTCTAAGTCTAAATATAATCTCTATAGATATCATAACAGCTATATCTCGGTAGATGAGACCGGTTGCTACTTTTGGGATGCCGTTGTTCAGAAAGAAACTTAACCCGAAAACTACGGGCAGAAAGCAGGTAACAATAAGCTTAGGCAGTTAACACCAGTCCTTGATTGGAGGCTCTTTATTAAGAAATAAGTACTTACAAAATAGTTATTTTGTCTTTGGATGGCGAAGGTTTGAGGCCCAAAAAAGCGAGGTACGTAAATTTGTATCTCGAGGACCATACTGGGTTCGTACAAAAAATATCAGCATACAAAATATATGACTGTTGTATCAAAATTGTACAAAAAATTCATTTTTCAACAATGCTGTGGAAAAAATCTGATTATCAATCATCAAAAACAGACAGGGAATAACAATACCTTCAAGAACCATAAAATGGCAATAAATTTCCGTTTACCTCAGAAACTATGGTTGGCAAGGAATGTTATCCTGGCTGTGTACATTTTAAAAAAGAACATGATTGGTGACAAAGGCTATTCTTTTTCATGCCAAAATATTCAAATATCGCTTCAGTACAAAAATACTACTTCAGAATAGGTGGAAAAAAAAACTTATGTACAAAGGTCTACGTATTTTAATGGTCATCTACTTGGTCCGTGCTTGGATACGAGCTTTTAACCAAGAGGCTAAATTAAATGACAAGATATGGAATGTAGAAAAACACACGATGGAATGTCAAAAACAATATGGTACTGTTATGGCTACCAGCTAAAACGAGGCATAATATGACTATACACTTCGGAGCGAATTTCGGCCGACTTGTGACTGCCTCAAGTTGCTTGGGAAAAAATTCAACCAAGCAACAAGCATGATCTTTGGCTCCGATCACAAAATTAAAAAAATTGGCACATCTTCCAAGCCAAGGGCGAATGAAAAATTCGCAACAACGATTTACGCTTTAAAGTAACCCTTTAATTCGGAGATATTTTTGTCTTGGTAGATAAATTAAACGCTTACAACAAAGCCGCTTAAAACGCAAAGTGAAAAGCTATTACAGTGCAACTTGGATGATCCGACGTTAATGGAGAGACATATAACTTCGAATCATCTACGAATTCGAATTATCAAAAATAACGATATAGGATCGATTCCGGCCACCAGGCAAAAGCTTTGGTGTTATACTAAAAAAAAATACTTTAAGCGTTGAAGAGAACAATAAGGCTTACGTAAAGGATGATTGGAAGAAAGAGGCAAAAGGCAAAGTGGATGACGCTTGGAGGAGAGTACTTGCGCCCAGCCTGCCAAGTCTCCAGTAATCTGCTAGGTTCATCCCGGGGTGCATACCCGATTCTGACTGTGAAGTTTGCACACTAGACCAGATCTGCTTCTTGTTCAAACATTCTACGGATACAGTAAAAAGATATTTCGATTTTTCTTTTTTTTTTAATAGAATGATCGACGAAAATTTTACCTCCCCAGCATAGAAAAGTCAAGGGACCAGGGAACAGCTTCGAACCAGCCACTAATTCAAGTTTGAACTATCCACGTTTGAACTATTCAAGTTACACTGTACTTTTAACGTACCCCTCAAAATGTATCATCTCTCGGTTCAAGTGAACAGAAAGTCGCAACGCAAGGAAACAAAAACAATTAACCTAAGCATAAATAAATAAGGTGACTAGTTGCAGAAATTGACACACAACACAGTGCAGATGTATACAAGACCACTGTCCACAAAAAGATAATAATAATGTGCGAAGAGACTAGCAAACAAAATCTTTGAAAAACGTGCACGAAACGTGTGCTTTAAATTAATTGGCTTAAAAATTTAAGAGGTGGAAAATGAACTTCAAAAAAGAGTTGTGCTATGTGCAAAAAAAGAAAACAAACAAAAAAACACGCCAATGCAAGTTTTACTAAAATCGGTTGAGATTTAACCTTTCTTTAGGGGAAAAAGACTCCAGGCTCAAATGCTGACAATACCAGCTATTAGCAAGGCACAGTACCAGAATTAATGCGAAGTATACGTCTCAATTCCTACCAATACCAGGCGAATTATCACACAATTTATAGAGGTGACGAATATTAATTTTACAAACTATTCAGTCATTTTCATTCTCGCTACAAAAATTACATTGGTCAAAACAGAGATGATATGCCAACGAGCAGTTTATCTTATAGATTGAAAACTCAATGAGTAGGTTCCGTAATCATTCACACTTTTCCCTGAATATTTTGGCAAAGAAGAAGTTTTGAGGTTTCCTCAGTTATACATTCTCCAAACTCTTGAAATTATTACTTGAAAAGATAAACGACAGCAAGAAGAGGAACTTACGGGGGATAAGACTAAATTGCAAACTTAAAACAAAGTTGAATGATCCTGCACAAATCTATGAAAAAGCTGAGGCTGAGCAACCTGTACGTACAGCACAAAAATGGCGTACGATTCAAAACCTCAGATACCGACTAGAGCAAGGCTAAGCACACAATGATTAATACGAGATCACACAATACATAACGAAGAAAAAGTAGTGCTTTAAGAGGAAAGTATCATTTTCAAATTTAGTTTGGCTGAAACTATCACAGGCTACTATAAATATATACACTATACTATGCCGATAAAAATTGAGAACCTCACTTGAGGCTCTTTTGGGAAAAGTCACGTGAGAGATTAGCGGTATCACAACAGAGCCTCAAAGCAGAGAGTCGACAGCTCCAACCAATGCGAGTACACGGTCTGGTAGCCTCAGCCAACCAGAAGGCCCGGTTGGGCCACTCGAACATCCCAACCGTAGACTATCTTCTTTGAAACTCTTTCACCGCAAGCCACAAATATGGCTTTCAGTTCAAGTAAACTTATTAGACGAGGCCTGTCATTGCGCAGTTGCAATGACACTTTGAACGTTTTGGAAGATTTTTTCCTTTGGAATGTTTGTAAATTACTTTGGAATGTATCGAGAGGAGCCAGTATAGTGACTAGCACGCGCGACGCGTCGCCTCGTGTTTAGAAACTTTCAAAAATAGAGGGCCGAGCAAGATGTGGCAGAACCAGCTTACTTCACAACATCAGATATGAGTAGAAAACTAGCTGACTCTTTAAAAAATATAGAGCTATGTACACGCTATCCTATACAATGTCACACGAATTGACGTTTAATAATACTGAATTTTAACACTGACGGCTGTCATCAGGCACGCCCAAGACACGCTTTTCCTCGTGATAAAAATAAATTAACACATACGCCTCCTTAATGACGTATTTGCTCAACAGCAAAACTCATGACAAAAAAAAAAAGAAAAAAAATCGTGGTGGGACAGTGTCTGAGGCCATGTCAAAAAGTCGAAAAGCAATGGGTTCAGTCGAGAGCTGCAATCATTGCTCAAGTATTTCGAACTCTTTCGCCAAGCAACTATACATAGCATGGCAACGAAATAGTTTTTGTTAAATGACTAGACAAAGTTACGTTCGAACGAAACTCAATGTTGACTCTCGGAAAAAGCCGGTAAAAAGAGGGGCGAGAAAAAAAAATGTGGTGCACTGCATCAAAAATCAAACGAGACGGTGACTATGGGTTGAATCAATCATTTGACTTAATGTTTTTCTTTATAACCGCGAATATTACTAGAAAATGAGAGAGTAAAATCGTTTTAAGGTTGGGTCTGTAGAGCATTGATTAACCCTGAAAAGAAGCAAAACGTATCGCGACAGGTTCATGAATTAAAAACCGAATGGAAATAATATCATCACCGAACTCATGCGATACGGGACCCCTGAGTACGTATACTTGATCCGTATCTCTTTCTGACCACGAATGGGTCCGAAAATACCCTGAATTTTAATACTATGTCTCCGTTTTAAGTCTACGGGAATCACAGAATGTTTCGATCATATTGCTACCAAAAATAAGTACACGGCTTTCCGTCTGCAGCTTTAGTCTTGAGTGTTAGTTCTGTTGCAAGAATCAAGTTGAGCGATTGCTGCAAAGTTGCGGCATTCTAGCCTCGACGGCCATCGCCGGGGTCATCCCCCACGTCGGTCAGGTCTGCTTCAAGGGCACCAGGTGAAGCTCGGCCGGCGGAGCGACGACGGCGCCGCCGAAGCGGGTGCAGTGCGCCATCAGCCCGCGCAAGTCCACCACGTTGTCCAGGAGCTGGAGCTGCTGGTGGGCCTCGTGGGTCCGCATGTGCGCGCTAAGCTTCTCCTTCTTGGGGAACACCAGCGCGCACGGCTCGCACTTGAACTCTTTGAGCGCGTGCGTCTTTTCGTGACGCGTCAATTCGGCTTTGGTCGCGAAGCTCTTCGTGCACGTCGAGCACGCGTGCGGCTTCTGGCCCGTGTGCGTCATCTCGTGGCGGGTGAGATCGTCCTTGCGGACGAACTTGGCGGGGCAGTGGGAGCAGGGATGCTGCTGGGCGTTGCCGTGCGTCCGCTCGTGACGCATCAGCTTGTCCGAGCGCGCGAACGCCTTCTGACAAATCTTGCACTGGAAGGGCTTCACACCCGTGTGGACCGCTTCGTGCCTGAGGAGCTCGCGGCGCCGGAAGAAGGCCTTCCCGCAGTAGCCGCAGGCGTGAGGCCGAACTCCCAGGTGCGTCAGCTGGTGGGTCTTCATGTAGCTTTTGTCGGAGAACTTTTTATTGCACATTTCGCACGTGTAAGGCTTGCTGTTCTCCGCGGCCTTCTTGACGGTTAAGTTCTGGGGCCAGCAGGTCGACGAGTCGCACGACGTGGCTTGGAAGGGGTCCACGCTGATCACCATGGATTCCACTGGAGTCGATGTGTCAACTCGGTTGTTGTCCTCGGGAGAGGGCGCTGCGCTCTGGTCGACGGCCGCGCTGTCTTCGGCGCCGGAGGCCACCTTGGCTTCGTCGGCCGCCTCATCGGTCTCTTCGGGTTCCTCGACGATCGTGAGTCGCGGCTCGCCGTCGACCGACGCCTCTTCGTCATTCTGAAACACCCAATGCACAACTGAGACCATGAAAAGCGTGCACCCCTCAACTACCATGCATTCAAACACATCATGCAAAAAAATTTAAATAACAACGTCATGGTTGCCCCCAAGGTCCGATTCTGAAAATCTCATGGCCTCGTTTGATTGTGAATGCTGGAAGTGGCACATCCTATCTCGTGCTCCACCTCTCACCGCCGAGCCGATTGGGGCGCTATCTCGGAGGCAGCAGTTTGCCGCCGACAAGTCAGCGGGAGCAGGCTTGGCGACAGCTACAGCTGAGCGGAGCAGTAGCGAAGCGAGGCATAAGAAAACCATAACACCTCAGGGTAATATAACCTTGCCTAGGTGGTTGAATGTCACTAACCCTAATAACGTAATGAGAGATTCACCATGAGAGTAACACAACTGACACCTTTCAAATTGTTATTGTTTTAGCCCTTAAGCCGCTTCTTGTATACCTGGCAGTTATTTTAAAGAAGTCTACAAAGATCAAAACTAACTGAATTTACCGTCTCCTCAGTTGAAAACCTATCAATTTTTCCTGGTATGACGATTCTCTTTTCCTGATTATCTTCCGGCAAAGTTTCCCCGCTCATCCATATAATATTCACTAATTCCTCAGACTGGTGGCAACCATGACCATGCTTACAGAAGAAATAAAGTGCAACACAACTTACACAGTGAATGCTGAAGCTATGACTCTTCACAGTTGAACTTGGTTAAGCAGTTTCAAATTTGGTTCGTGCAGCAAAATCCCGATATCATTTTTCGGGGCAGACTTTTTCAGGGCAATGTCCCTTCACTGAACCCTTCGTTCGCTATTTTAGAACGAGTCGATAACAGAAGCGAAAGCAATAAGCTAATCTACTTGGCACACCACGCGAAAACATAAAATAAAGAGATGATACGATGGGCGTGGGACAACAGATTATGCGAGGATTAAAAGCGTTAGAGCTCGCGCAGTAAGCACCGTTGGATCATGACAAAGCGGGTTAACGAGTTAACGACGGGAAGGCTGTTACGACGCAGCTCCGATCAAAACAAACTCTGCCATGAAAATGTTACGTCATTTTGTAACCATCACATCAGCCTGACCCAATGTACACAGCTGCCCGTTCTTGACAAGCAAATATCGAAATCAAGCCATGAACATGAGATATTCTTTCAGAGAACTTCCTTGGTTGTGACTAGTCCACAATATTTCCAGGTCAAAACATTTTTTTTTTCATATTGTCAAAAAATAAATGAATGCCGCAGGAGGTCAAATCAAAAATCCCCTCCTTGGCTCGGATTTTTTTTTTTAAATAAACGAAGTGGCTATTTGCCCGCATGCCCCATATAAAATGTATTAGGTTGGGTTCCGTGCGTTCAAGTTACCTCCCATTTAAAATGCATTACGTGCGTTCAAGTCTTCATGTATTTGTGCCGACGGGCGAATAGCCACGACCAGAAATAAAAACAATCCTTCTATCATGAAATAAATGCTTCCTAGATCTTTCTGAAACACGAAATTCTCCTGTCCCCGCCGACTGAGAGTTTCCAACAAATGAGTAACTCAACATTCCTTGAGCTCAAATTGACCGAAGTTCTCTAGCTTACGTTGACCTAGATTTCCTTTATATTTTGCCAAGTTAACCTTGATTCCAAGACGCCTTGCTTCCGGTGAATCGAGAGATTAAGATTATGGGGGGGGGGGGCTAAGGGTGAACTCCTTTTTTGGGTGCGGCCAAGTTCCCTCGAGGGTCCTAATGATACCTGCGTCTGGACCTCAGAGTAATCCCGAACAAGCGCCCATGTCGTAGATCCCGTTCGATGTACGAGAGCCCCAAAGGGATAAAAAATCAAGTAACTTATCGAGGTTTTCAAGAAAACTTCCAAGCTTTTCCAAGGGAAAGAAATTCTCTGTTCTTCCAGGTAATACATATACTCAAGCACAGCGGTGCTTTACACGAGATAGCTTTGTTCCCGCCTCTAGAAAACCGTTCAATGGAACAAAAATCTAGCCGTGAAGACGGTGCTTCCATAACCAAAGCGTCCGGGAACAGTGATCCTTCAACTCAAGGGGACCAAACGTTGCAATTAAACACCGTGAATGTGATGCTCACAAACGCAAGAAAACCGGGAATGTTTCATGCATAAGCGCGCGGTGTCGCTCGAGCCCAGTTATCTCAAAAAGCATTCCAAAAATCCAAACTCAAATACTAAGGCAGCTGAAAAACACGCTTTAGCCATCCTGTCCTTGCACAGGTTATTTTAGGGAGAAAAACACACTCCCGGTTTGCGGGAATTTACTAAGGCGTTGATCACTTGATACTCGAAAGTGAAAAGCATAAAGCATGACACGGGGAGATAAGGAACCTAGTTGTGGGTGTGCGGGGGTCATTGCGTTACGTACCATTGGCTCCGATTCCTGCTTGCAGGCAACGCGTAGATCGGTCGGAGCATCTTGCTCACTCTCTTCGTTCATCTGTGAGAAAAAGAGACCGAATATTACTCGAGATGCGTCATTATTGGCACTTTTGAGCCTGCGAATGATGAACAAGAAGCTTATTCGCAGTTTCTGAAATCTTCGGGACTGGTTTCAGACGAGAAATCGCAGTTAACGAACTGCTCGTTTAGGTTATTGGAGTTTAACGACGAATAATTTCGCTTCTACGATTCGCGGTTCCAAGTCCAAATCGAAATTATGGCCAATTTTCACGCAGACAGTTCCATGTAAAAGGATCGAATTTTGATCTCGATTGAGCATAGTATTATTCATGATAGTTTCACAGAAGCCTAATCGGCGTAGCCTCCAAATGTAGGGCGAACGAACACCACGTTCCGTCCAGGATGATAGATTTTACGAACACTCCTTTGACCCGTTCAACCACAGTACGCTGTTCTCGACAAAAAGCCAGAATTTTCTCAACGACGAGACTCTTTTCTTATTTTATGTATTTCAGGTTGGAAAAATGTCTTTACCTCTTGACTAACAAGTCTTATAAGTTTCAAAGTATAATCATACGAAATTTAATTCCAAAATCTTTGGCAATGTCTTCTATTAGAAACTGATGAAATGGGAAATCAAAGTTAGGTCATCCTAGTACAAAAGTCAGGAAATTTCTCAGTTTGCACGTGAATGTGAGCTCTTCAAAATTCTGCTACGAAAAAAAAAGAAAAAAAAAACGGATGAGCTTTTTGTTTGTACTTTACAGTTCCTTTAGGGGTGTATGACCTTAATTTAAAAAATATGCATTCCTTCGGAACCCCACGCCAACAAAAAAAGTCCGGTAGGGTATTTTTAATTGCACGATCTGAAGAAGCTCAATTTCTTCTTTCCTTTATTTTTTTCATAAATGCTGACATTTGTTTTTCCTCATCCATAAGAATGAACAGGGATGAGGTCCTGACATTTCTCGCTCTTTTTTGGTCAAAGGTAGGTCAAACTTTGGTGACATTCTGTAAGACCTGAAGAGTTCGAGCGACCGCAGTAGATGGCACGCAAACCAAACAATCAAGCGCTTCAGACTAAAGCCTGGATCACACTCCTTGAAAAGAAACTGTTTCTTCAATCTTCGTCCTGTTCGATTTCATAGGCCCACGACTTCAAGGATCTCATTTGAGATCCTCCGAGAATCTCAAAACTGGTCACTTCATTTTCAGACGCTGATTAAGATCAACCTTGTTCATATGTCGGCCGATTTGGTTTTTAACTCAACCCCTCTTACGGGGTATCGATCACGAATATGAAGATAACGCTATAAAACCCTAAGACTAAATTACATTCAACACCTTGTCCTTGTTGAAAGATAAAATGGCACGTCGCCTCGCTCAACAACACAAAACAGACATTTTCATCTAGTAACGCCTTCGATACGGGTATTTTCTAAGAGTTTTGAACATGCGTGCTAAATATCCGATAATAATAAAATGCAACGCACTTATTAAGTCTCTTGATGGCGCACTGATTACAGGTATAATTTGCTTCGTTAGATGTCGAGTATGAGCGTAATTAGGGTAAACTACCCTTAGGCGAGTTTAATGCCTCACACTTACTGTATACCACAGGCCGCACATATACTCAGTTACCTACAGCGCTTTAACGTCATAGCTAATTACGCAAATATGCAAATACAGCCAAACCTGGGTTATACGAATCAGAGTTGTACGAAATCTTGGATTATACGAATTTTTTGCCCGGTCCCGGCGAAATCCCCTCCTATACATTGAAAGTCTGAGTTGTACGAAAGTCTGAGTTATACGAATGTTTTCGGCGGTCCCTT
>Ga0058701_10005388_pt1 | contig 10600 bp, 10 predicted proteins | sample AgamicOrMae_FD_97039 | JGI IMG/M metagenome (GOLD analysis project Ga0058701, IMG submission 97039) | Agave microbial communities from Guanajuato, Mexico - Or.Ma.e | ecosystem: Host-associated > Plants > Phyllosphere > Phylloplane/Leaf | place: Guanajuato, Mexico | collected 2012-06-04 | reverse complement strand
TTCAACCCTCCATTTTAACAGTGACATAAGGGCTTATCTGCTAAGGGTAGGCCATGGATGATTTCAAATTCTTGCTTGGTATTAAAAACTGATACGAAAACGAGCATCGAATTGCATAAATCGGACAATATACAGGTTTTTAAGATTTCAACCCCCATTTTAAACATTGATGTAAGGGCTTATCTGCTAAGGGTAGGCCATAGATGATTGCAAATTCTTGCTTAGTATGAACGACTGATACGAAAACGAGCATCAAATTGCATAAATCGGAAAATATACAGATTTTTAAGATTTCAACCCTCATTTTTAACAGTGACATAAGGGCTTATCTGCTAAGGGTAGACCATGGATGATTGCATATTCTTTCTGAGCATGAATGACCTTTACGAAAATGAGCCTCACGCTGCATATATCGGCCAATGTACAGATTGTAAAATTTCAACCCCTACTTTTAGCAGCACTGCAAGGGCTTATCTGCAACGGGTAGGCCATACCAGATTGCATATTCGTACTCGCCATCCCCCACTTGTGCGAAAACGACCCTTGAATCGCTCAAATCGGTCAAACCGTTCGACCTTTGTCCGGATGACTGATGACCGAGATGCCTTCTCTTAAAGAGGCCTTCTAGCACAGCCACCAACCATTATGTTATGTTTAGGATAGACGTTAGATAGGTAGATTGCCGTGTTTAAGCAACGCTAAGCGTGATTGTTTGATGGAATGGTGAACCCGTATAGGAATGGGTCCCTATGTGTGTTTTAAGTAATTGGTAAATTTAATAATTATTTGTAAAATTATTGTGAAATCCAATTGTAATTTTACAAAACTTGTTGTGAAAATAGGTATAATATTTTTATGTAAATTCATAACGATTTTTATAACAGCATTTTTTGAAGAAAAAAAATACAGTCCTATGTATGGTGCCATACAAAACCTCCCCATCTATGGGTTGCCCATATATGCCGAAAATCCATACATCAAGACTGGCATATATGCATGTCATGTATGGCTCCCATATATGACTTTTTTACAAAGGTCCTAGGAAAATTGCGCCTCAAGCATACTTCGTTTTCATCGGTGAGCTACCTATTCTAACACTTTTTGTACGATCAAGATAGAAATCACGTCACACTTCTCATTATGATCTTCTTTAAGAGCCAGAACGACAGGAATTTAGGTCACTTTTGTGTAGAGGTGGTCATACGCCGTTCCGCATTATTAAATCTAGTGACTTTCGTTCCCAGAAATGTACGTATTTACGTTTTCTTGCAGAAAAAAGGGAAAAAATAGTACATAAATATACTCTACATACATTTCAGCACAAAAATATTGTATTGTCACTATAAGGAAATTTTTCTTGGCATCAGAAATCATTTTCAAGGGAAAAAGAATCAATCATTTCGATTAAGCAAAAACACAGAACTAATGGTCACGAGGAAAAAACATAAAAACCATAAAGAGTAAGCAGATTACAAGGCAGCGACTGTGACTTCCCCCCTCCCCCTCACAGTTCCACGAACGGAAAGAAGACGATGAAGAAGAAGACGGAGGAACAAAAAGTTAGATAATTTCCTTCCCTCCAACAAACAGCCAGCGCAGGCCGAAGGCTGCCGAAGCGCCGATGCAGTCGCCTGGGGAAATTAAAGCTTCACCCCAACCAGTGACGCCTCCTGCTCCCTCCCTTTGGCGCCCACAACCACACGCTTCGTGAACACTTGAAAGCAAAAGATGCAAATCAAACGGGCGCCACTCCAAGAATAGGCGCCGGCATTTTTTATATCGTTTGCACTTGGTGTGTGTCCTCTCCTTTCCGCGAGGGATGTTTTATGTAGGGAGGAAAACTACCGGTCCAACCAATTATATTTCGCATTACAGAAGGGATGGAGGTAAACGATGTATTTTCATTCCTGCTCTTCCGAAAACCAACCACACGTCTCAGAGTCAAATTCAGAATTTTTTGAAGTTGAATATGAAGGGCTGAAACTAAATTTTATTCCATTTCTTATTTCTCCAAAATAGTGGCTCACTTTTCATTATTTAGAAGTGAATCTTCGCTCCTAAAGCGAATTTTCAGTGATAAAGTTATTGTCAGTTCTATTCGCTCGTCTATGTTAATACAAGGGACTCGCTTGAACGCACGGAAACCAAACTCATACATTTGCGCAGCGAGTGAATAATGACTTCGTAAATTTATTAGCCGGTTAGGTGTAGGAAAAATGTGCATTATTGGTCAAGTTAGGAGTGACTCATTTGCAATCGGAGAAATGTTTCCTTTATCATTTGAATGATTCACAGAATTATACAAAAAAAAAAATCCCTCCGTTTGTTCACGATGTGACATTAGAGCTCATAGAGAACGTATTCCCAAAGTTCATGCAAAAGAATTCTCCATTGTTATTTATTTTAGACGAATAAAGAAATAATTATTTACACCGAAAAACTGTTCACAGCGTTTAGAATGCTCGTTGAACTATACTGTATTAGCTAAAAACTGATTGCAAGCGTTGAGAACAAGTCGAGACTCACCTTGCCCTGGCCTAAATTGTTTTTCGAAAGATTTTGTTTTCGTCTCGATCATTGATTAATTTATTTTTATTCATTCTCTAACTTCTGGCACTCATGGTACAAGGGAGAACCTTACTACGAAAACAGGCGTTCTCTTTAGGAAAGCGTTTGAGCATTAAGGCATCTGCAGATTTGTGAGGAACAGTATTGACGTAGTTGTCCATCTGGAGGAGAAGGGACACTTTCCGCGAATGGACCCGTGACAGAAGTAGACTCAACGAGGGCAGTTTTGGCCGCATTGAAAGCACTGCAAATGCCATGACATTATAACGGGACACCAGAATCGGGCAATAACGCCAGTAAAATAATAGGTCATCATTTAATCCGACACAAGAAGCGATCTAGATGGACGAGCAAATCGGACGAAAAAATGCAGGAACAGGTGAAAAAAAAAACGGGGCCTGAGGCGAGGTAGGTATAGTGAGGGCAGTGCCCCGATGGCTGTAGGGCGAGGGCCAGATGGCTGGAGGGCGCAGGGAACCTGGGGTGAGTGTGCTGTGTGCTGCCATTCGTCATTCCCTCTCAGATCCTTACAAATGCCCTTCTCCCCAAACCCTTAAACCAAGTTCATTTTTCCCTTTACTTGCTCCATACTATATATCCTACCCTCTACTTAAACAGACGTTCCGCTTAAACAGACGTTATCTGAAACCTTATAAAATTATCCATCCATGTTTGAATCTACTGAAATTCTGAGTAGTTCTTCAGTGCAGATTTGAAAGGTTTTTTCATGGAAAAAAATAGCGGTGGTTTAGCAAACGCATTAATAGATATAACACGTACAAATAATTTTAGAAGACGTTGCTAACTTTTTAGTAGTTCTTGCTAACGTTTAGACGTAGCAGCTGAAACACAGACAATCGCAGCTAAAGAGATAAATTAGTTCAATTTGTAGCCCTTCGTAACTCATTAGTGGCCACAGCTAACTTTTGTAATGTCTGCTTGCTTAAATCTCAGCAAAGGCTGCCAAAATTAATAGCAACTGCGAAATCAATTGACGCGTTAGCTGCCATTGCTAACTATTTCCTCCGCGTTTTTTTTCTCAAACAATCGGAGCGTAAGTGAAGCTAGGCACTGGGCAAATGACCTAATACCGTTCAATACTCTCCTGTCACCATAACACGCGTTCAGTTGTAGAAGTCTTCAATAATTCAACCGACGATTATCTTTAAGAAATAGTTACGAAGCACGACTCATTTACTGTTATCAAGCTGTTAACTTGGCCTTTAAACCCGAATTAAGTAAAAAAACAAAACTTAACTGGGTTATATATGTTGTGAGCAAGACTGAATTAGACCGTGCGAACCTTAGGAAATACCGAGCTTCAACTCCTCACAAGATCTCCGGAATTCGGCCCTGATTCGACAAGCGGACAGAATTAATTGTGAAAAATATCACTAGCAGTTTGCAAGAGGAGCACACTCGATGCAGTGTGTCGCAAATCTTACCAGTTCTTCTCACACTGTTTTAGTATATGAAGTAACACAAAACGCCTTTCAACAGACAATTATATCAGGCAAATTTCTTTTCGCATGCTGGTTTTAAACATATGAAAAAGTTGTGAATACGTAAAAAAAATCGAGTGTGGCGAGTAAAGTTGTCGCTCATCACACCACCGTGGCCTTCAGAGGCGTAAATAAAAAGAGTTCATTACTGCTCAATGCTTTTAAGAGGAAACTTTGTACCACTTCAAAAAAAATATTTTTAGAAAAATAAAAGCGAAAAGTTCTTAACATATTTTTGAGAACTTACAACTCAATTTTGAGGAAAATACCTCTAAAATACAAAATCACTAGGAAAATATTTTTGATTTTGGGTTGTTTTTAGGACAGAAAAGAACACAGATTTATGTAGGTGCTATAAGAATAATAAATGAGAATAAAATTTATGAGATGCAGTTTGCTCTAACAAGTTATATCTTGCAGATGTTGTCAACTGTACCAAGTATATTTATGCCTCGCGAAAAAGCGGATTTCCACACCCAACGAGAAACTGCGTCGCGGAATAAAAGTCTTTTCCTCTGGGGAATCGCAACAGCCAACTTGTGGCTGGCCGCCCGCCATCTTTGTGCCCTCTCTTTTTTCCCTCCCCTGTGGACAAGATGGCGGGCGACCACCCTTCAAGACCAAGCGGACCCAGTTGGTAAGCGACGCACCACAAGTCATATATATCATTTTCACTCAAGCACATGTATTCGCGATCAGCACATGATGTTCGTAATTAGCCGGGCAACTCACGTTGAGATAAAATAGATCGTAAAGCAATATTTTTTGAGGAGGGAATTTTTATTTTCATTTTAATACACTGTTTCATATTATTTTAAGGGTCGTTTTTGAGACTCGCTGTTTTGAGACTCAAATACAAGAAGTAACAGTCCTTTCAGTATTGCTTCTTTTCCCTTGGTTTTCGTTTTTTTTACCTAAATGCTTTTTGAAAAAAAATATTTTGTAGTTTTTTTGTTTTGTTTTTTGTAAAAAAAATGCAATAGATGTTAAAACGCTATTAGAAAGAGCAACTATAGACAATTGTCTCTTTGAATTTTTATTGTTTTCACATTACTTCACCCACGATTTCCCGAAAAGCTCCTTTTCAATCACCTGCTTTAGAAGTCAGAAAATGTTATTTGTCCAAAGTCCTATTTCTTTAAATTTTAAGAATTAAATTTTGAAGAATTTGCATCCTGAGCAGATTTTTTGGGAAGGAAAAGTTCAACATGTGCTGAAAGGTACGTATAGGTATGCAATAATGAATTGGATGAATCCCTAATACGTAGGCAAAAATAAAATTCGCAATGCTCATCAATTACAAAATAAAAGACTGATTCGTGATATAATTAATGTCCAATGCTCCTACGGAACTCCAAAAAGTTAATTTACGGCTTTTTTCTCGAAGCTTTTAAGCAAAAGTCTGTCAGTGAATCAATTTTTTATGTGGTGTAATTATCGAATTCATAACGCGTTAGGCATCCTATTTTTACTAGCCATACTATCTTGAAAAGCTTCAAAACTGCGGAGCTTTATAAGATAAAGACATGTGATTTCTATTTTCCCCACGCAGCTAATAAAACATTAGAAATATGAAATCATTTGGGGGAAAATCAAGACAGGCCGACGTTCAAACGCACCAGAAAAGGACTAATTTTTAAAAATTTGGAGAAAGATACAGAAGTTAGTCCCGTCATACAATTATCTCCTTAATAATTAAAAATATATAAAGATATTTTTTTCGCTTCTTTGGGCTAATGTCATTTCGAGGATCAGATTGAATTCACAGAAATTAATAAGCAAGTTCAAAGTAAGTCTCCGCATCTTTTATCCTTGTTAGTTCGCTTCCTCCAGCCCATTTCTAACAAACGCCATGCTGAGGCACATTGTGGCAAGAATTGGATTTTTGTGGTGAAAGAAGGGAAAAAAATAGGGAGTGAAAGAGGGGTGGTATTTGATGGCGGTGGAGAGGGGTTAAATTGCATTACGTTGGGTACAAATTCTGCACGCCAAGAAGAACGGAAAAGGTGGCGACAACGAGAACGCAAATGAGGAAATTTATTTGTGCCACGCCTTCTGGCGCGCAAACTTGAACAAAATATGTCACACGAGATAAAAGTTACTGTGCGTTACGCTAGCTTGAGTGTAAAGGAGAACACAGAGGATTCGTAACATGAGTATTTCAAAACCAAAAGTACTGCTTTGGCTGACAAGCTGAAAATTAACTCAGAAGACTGCCTTTTGTACAACGCCATTTTCCTTTCAGCAGCTTAACAAAGGGCAAATGCTGGAGTCGCATTTATCAGAGCTCTAAGCTTGTCAGTTGTTTCATAAAATATAATAAAAAGTATTTTTTGCGAAAAAAAATCACAGAAATTTTGAAAGTAAAAGAATGAGCAATTAATGAAACTTCCAAAAAATAAAACAATGATTCAATGATGGTATCCAAAACGAAATGAAACGATGCGATGTTGAGTAGTTGAAAATATGATCAATATAATGAACTCAAAATTCGATTTGAACTAACTGTAAGTTGCATAATTCTAATTTATCCCGTGAATTTCGTTCATTGACACACAATAATAAAAGTCACGAAAGAGTAGCTGTCTTGCCGTACGATAAGATTTCGATGATTTTAAAACCAAAATATTGCCAATTAGGTACATTGGTTGTTTTACTCTGTTAAAGTAACTTGCTGAGAATTTCAAGTTTGAATGGAGCGCATTTTACTGATATTAAAGGATGATTCACGCCACGCTTGGATAGTTAAGCCAAGAAGAGGTAACGTTAGGTTTCCAACACTGGGCGGCTCTTCATCACAAGAGAAGTGCGAATTTATGCGTATATTTTTTTTCTGCAGTGCAAACTGAAGAGAAGGTCTGATATTACCATGGAAAACGAAATATTTGTTTAGTACTTTGGGGAGCTGATACTGAAGATGTCCTCCGAGGAAATAAAAACAGAAAAAGCGCGGTCTGTAAACTAGGGAGGATGATATCTTCGCACCTTTAAATACAAATGGAGGCAAAAATAAAAGTGTGGAGCGAGGCGGGGCAAAGCGAGACGGTTCTCGGCCGCATTCTGAAAGCAACGAAACGCCAGAGTTATCTCGGCAGCGCATTTCCCTGGCGGGACTCGGGATAGGCAGCCGAGCCGGTCGCGCATAATCTAAGCCAGCCCGAAACAATGTTAGTTGCAGAGAATGAAACCAACCAATGGACCACGAAAAAGTTGGCAAGAAAAAACGAAAGCGTCCCGCACACATTCTTGCTGATATCCATTGTTGGCTCGCGTTGCCTGCCCTGGAATCCATTTAACCTACCTTAGGGCCACCCAGCGATATCTTTCGGAACCAAATCCGCTGGTCAACAATGAAAAATAAACCAAAAGGGACGCAAAGCGGGGACACAGACGTCGAGACAATGGTACTTTGCAACAATGCTCTCGTCGCAGCAACTTGGACGCCCAACAATAGTTGCGTCCGCGCGCTTTTCACCAAGGGAGCTTTTAAGCCGTCGGGCGGATAAACAAACTTAGAATTCACCGTTAGACGCAAGTTACACTCTTTTTAGGCGCGAGCGCACCTAATCCTAAATTGAAAATCGCGAAGCTGCCTATTGCGTTTTGTCTTAAATTATCTTCCTCTTAAATCCATGTCTGTTTAAATTACAAAAACTACAAACATTATTATCGATAAAACTACTCATGCCTAAAGAAAGAGAAGAAGAGAAGTCACCGTGACATTTCATGGCCTTGACACCAACAAGGAGAAAATTAATTTTTTACCTAAATAAAACTTCTGTTAGCGTAAGCAAACGAGAACTGTTGTGATAATTGCACTTATTGTTCCGGCGATAATCTTTATTGTGGTAACAACTCTTATTTGTTGTAGCAGTCGGAATTGTCAACCTAACCATTCTTGTTTGCTGACGCTATTTTGACAAAAAAAAGTGTTGAGGTAACAAAGTCATTTTCTCCGTGGACAATATGGGTTTGGGTAAGTTTCATAATAAATATATTACAAAGCAAAACGATAGGATACGTGATGTTTACGGAGTGCAGGACACAAGCTTTAGACACGATATCTGTATAAAGTAGATACAGCGGTAGGTTATTGATAAAAACCTAACAGGAAAAAATGGTGGTTCGGTTAGGTGGCGGAATTAAATGGAGTTTTGGGCAAGAAGCAAAGATGTTTGTGTTAAACTGAATCGCGGCTAACAACACGGCATTTTCAATGTAATGCGCAGACAAATTGTGCGACCCTACGAGAATGAAAATACGAACATCAGAGGGCTTAACACACCGCGCTTAAAAGAAAAAGATGAAAGGGATTATATAAATGAGAAACGTCCTCCCATTTACACTTTGCACGTTCGCAAACAATATCAACGCGTTTGTCAGAAGCGGACGCCCGCGATTCCCAAACCGCCGTCGCAGTTCCCAGTCCAAAATTATAACGATAAGAAGAAATATTGACGGTCAAAACCGATTTAGAAGTTACATGCCTAAATGTTAAGATTAATAATGTCAACAATTCTTAATAAGAATGGCAACGACTCAACAGGAGTGGAAAAAGGAGGACGCACATTCAACTCATATAAAAAATGCATGTTCATCCTTACATAGCCTTTTTTACTCTAATCAGGAATTGATACCTTATCTTCAAAGGAGCGATTCTCACTCTTAAAACTAAAAGATGTTGCTATCGACCCGACATGCTTTAATATAGGAAGACTTGAACGCACGTAACCAACCGAATGTATTTTAAATGGGAGGTGACTTGAACGCACGGGACCAACCCTAATATATTTTAAATGGCGCTGTTGGGTCAATAGAATCTCCCAAAACTTTAACATACCGGTATTTTTTCTGATTTCTTTCGATCCTGTTCTGAGAAAACTACCAGGGACACAGTTCATCGCATCCAAACAAACGCCTATTGGAAAAGAAAGGATTTCCTTCTGGAGTTAAATAAAAAAAAAACAAAAAAAAAACAGGATTAGATAATCCCAAAATGGGCTTGAATTGGGCAACACCTCACAAATCACTGGGCGTAATTGTTTGCTGAAAAACGTTCATTAAGACCAAAAACACAACGATGACTGAATAAACTGAACCAAGGCACCGTTAATATTCATCTATTGTGAGCCAAGATATAAATCAGACCTTCATTTATCCACACAAACGGAAATCCCAACTTGATCATCAAAGATTCTTTTATTCGGCTTATTCTATCGATTCCAAACGATCTCAAAAAGTTAGAACCATAGTTCGAATCTTATTTTCAAAAATTTGAGTTGGTAATGTATTAAAATAAGTAGACACTGTGCTCGGCAGATCATTTGTAGGGCATTGAAAACAGGAACTCCTAGAAACAAAAATTCACTGTATTTGAAGGCCAGAATTTAATGAAACTGTATTAAAGTTCGACTTTACCTGTGTTTTCAGTAAGGTTACGTGTCATTACGACTACACAAAAATTTACCTTAATTTGCGACTCGGGGAGTTCGCCAAAATGAGTTGCTCCCGAAAGTAGATTTCAACAATGAATACAACGAAATCACGTTTTATTGTCAATCCCCTGTGACGCAGTCACAAAGAGTAGTGATTTTCCCCGAGGGATGCGGCTAGGGGCGTCCCGAGACGACAGGCCCGTCCGGCACGTATCGGCGTTTCCTGGAGGTAGGAAGGAAAAAGCCTACGGCCAACAAAGGCACTTTGCTCGGGAGCAGCCGCGTCGAGGCAACCCGCCCCATAATGAGGCGCCATGCCGCCGCCCTCAACGCCACCCCTATAATTCCAGCGGGGCGGGCCTTGCCTCGGCGCCAACCCTTACGTGCTTTTCACTGCCCGTTTGGCTCCAACCATTTCATTGTTATAAACTGCCAGCTCCTCTCTATTATCAGCCGCTGATTAGACGAAAATGTCCGGCTGACGTCATCAACTTGGTCTATATTCATTTCAGCCACAATCTTGTGCCAAAAATGCCTTCAAGTTTTTTGCTCAGTGTTCTGAGGCGAAAAGCAATCGGGTTGCGGTAGACGCCAAGCTTACGTGCGTAGGTTCAACTTGAACTTACGGTTGCGTTTTCTGTCGTTTGTAAGGTATCTCCCGTTTTAAAATCGACCGGAGCGAGGCACAGTGCACTGCAAGTTATTGTCGAGCAAACTTTTCACAGTTCTTTCCACCGAGAAACAACCAGCAGAAATAATTACAGTCGAGCGGAGAGACGGCGAGCGAAGCAAAATGCATTAACCTACGCGTTTTACATCGTTAATGATCATGATTTAATGAAAAATGTACCTCACGTAAAGCCTATGAGGCAAGGCATAAAACATTCAAAAACATAAGAAACTGAGGCAAAAAGTGTAGGGGAACTAGGTTTACGATGTAAAATTTCTCCTCTTGTGTAGCGATAGGTCACTTAAAGAGTGGGACCAAAATATAAGCTGACTTTTGCGTTCGGATACTGTGATACAGTTTTTCAGAAAATATTGAAATAGAATTGTTCCGTTTCCTTCCTTCCTTCCTTTATATATATATATATA
>Ga0058701_10005387_pt1 | contig 10601 bp, 8 predicted proteins | sample AgamicOrMae_FD_97039 | JGI IMG/M metagenome (GOLD analysis project Ga0058701, IMG submission 97039) | Agave microbial communities from Guanajuato, Mexico - Or.Ma.e | ecosystem: Host-associated > Plants > Phyllosphere > Phylloplane/Leaf | place: Guanajuato, Mexico | collected 2012-06-04 | reverse complement strand
CGAGTATCGCCTGAGCCGCTTGTGGTACCAGTGTTGCCTATGTTAACGCGGGATCCAGAGTCCGGATTACCGCGCTGTCCGGACTAACGCATGTCCGGATTAGCGGGAGAGCACTGTATTTCTAAACCTCAAGTTTGTAGCAGTTGTAGCGAGGTTAGGTTTGGTAAAATTTTGCCCGGTTAATTTAAGAGCCTTGTGCCTCGCTCCGCCCGCCTCGGGGACGAAAAGAGGAGTGGATCACAAGGAACAGAAAATGGGATCTCCGAAATTCATCAGTCAGGCAGAATTTGAACCGCCTTATTAATGTGTGCACAGAACGTTTGGCCAACGGCATTGAGGAAGAAGGTAGCGCAACATCAATGGATAGCAACGCGACCACCGCTCGTCTTCTGAATGGACACGCGTGAGTACCTCCAACATGAACCTAGTCTTGTCCCATCACCGTCTTGTACGGATCAGTTAATTACCTCTGTAACTGTTATGATAAAGCGTTTGTAGAAAGTATTTTGGCTAGTTTTCTGGACAGGTCTGTCGAAAACTACAGTAGAATTCGTATATAACGAAGACCGGTTATAACGAGCAACCGGATATAACGAGTAAGTTTGGTGCTGAAGTCCGGTCTCGGAGATGCACATATATGATTATAGCGTTATCGGTTATAACGAGAACCGGTTATTACGAGCAAATTCGGCTTGATCTTGGTGCTCGTTATATACGATTTCTACTGTGAAACATGAGAGCCCGGGAAGGTGATTTGACTGAGGACAGGTCTATATACAACAAAACTAACCCCTATTTTTGGTAGTTTCATACCTGTAAGGTATGAAGGCAAAACTGGCTGGAATTTGGTCATTTTTAAGGATACCCTTATCAATAACCATATCAATTAAGAACTCTCGACGAGATCTTTTCATTGATATAGTTGTTGATAGATTTATTTTTATAGATAACCAAGTTTCGCTTCTCCGCTGTTTTACATTCATATCTTATACAATGGGACTTCTTGAAAGAGGTTAGTTTTTACTGAGTATCTCGTGAACTCACCCAAAAACGCCCTAAATCTGCTTAATTAATTCAAAACGTTAGAGTAGTACGAATCTACAATTGAACCACCCCAAGCTAAAACAGTTTCGGATTCAGCCCCCCCCCCCCAAAAAAAAAAATGTGTTCAGTATACATTACAAAGTTTTAAAGGGTTCCCTCGATCAAAAACCTCGCAATCTCACTGTTAAAGACTGGTGTTTCGGATTAATTTGGGTAATAAGTCGGGGAATATGTAATATATTGGTATAGTTTTTATGATGGAACAATTATCAGCCTTATGAATGATAGATCCCAATGTGTCTTTTCATTTGCTATGCCCAAGACATTCGTCTGTTTTAAAAACTAGCTTATATACGACTTACGCCCCTTTCAGTATCGTGCCTGGAAGTAAGTCCACACCCCAAGCAAAGGTTTTTATTATCATTGCTCCTCCGAAGGGTCTTTATCTTGGACGGCTGCCACGCCCCGCTGAGCGGCGCGGCGGCGCGGCCGTCGAGGTCTGAGCTTTTGGCGCTGATTCCTATTATCTCACATCAGTTGTGATCTGAATGTGGCTGCGTCACCGCGGCATCGCGTCGGTGCCCGTCTCTCACTTGTGCCTTTTCCGGTTTCCAGAACGGAGGCTCACGTATCTCTGGAGTCACTCGTCCGGCAGGCGACGACCGGAGGCGCCACTGCCACAGGCGTCGGCGCCGCGGCTTCTGAGAGAATCTCCGCCGCTGTCCTTTCCGCTGCCAGCGCGGTGAGTAATATGTTCCTTACCGCATTTGATGTGAGCCAAAACTTACCTGTTCCAACTCCTGCACAAAAAAAAAAATCAGTAGCGGCAGCTAACGCGTTAACCTACTACCGCCCAGCAATGCCGTTCGGAATCAAAAAAAAATATTTCAGAGGACCTTTTTAATTCAGTATCGTCACAATTTAAAAAATATCACCCCTATGGAAACCTGAAATTTAATAATTTAGGCATTTCCTAAAGCTTGAAATTGCGTTATTTAATGGTAAAAATCCTTCGAATTTCTCGTAAGCTAAATTTCACTCCAAATACTTTTGGCTGTTATGGGTTCATTAATTAGCAAGTGATATTAATTTTAGCAGCCGTGGCTAACGTTTTAGCAGCCTTTGCTAACGTTAGCTGGAACGATATGTACATTGTGTCTTATGAAGACCGGCTTCAGGGTTTTCAGTTTGATCATGTTTAGAAGCTGTGATATTGACGGAAAGCCGTTCTGAATTTGACTAAACGTTGATAGACAATCACTGCCGCCAAACGTGCTTGCCATTTTGATTACTTGAAACATTAACAGTTTACCTTGACCGAAATATAAAGTTGGACATTTTCATAGAATTATTTTACCAACGAAGACGCACGTGCTGCCAGGCTGTATTATCGTTTTTTTAGAGAGTTCTGAGAAGGACATATTTTTCCAGATTACGAAAGCTTTGTGGATTTTCAGTCGCTGATTCAAGTCGCGAAAAGTAAAAAGAGAAGCACGTACCTATCGCTACTTGAACGTGAGTCATCGCTAAGGAGGTACTCTCAAGCAAATACTTCCTTTGTTTTGACGAATTTCGCATCGCAGAATCGCGGTTCGATGGTAAATGACAGCGGAATGACCCATTCTCTTCTCTTTTTTTCATTTATTTTTTATTAAGAGAGATAATCTCCCAATCGCGAGAAAAAGGGTGTTGCGCCATTAACTCTAGTGTGGATTACTTCGTTTTAATTTCCAATTTAAAAGGAATAATCCCATGTAAATGTTGGCGCTTTATGAAACGTATAGTAGTAATTTTAAGCTGGATATGAATGCTAGTAACATACACCTATATACTTAATTGTGTGGGAAGCTCTCTAGATGACGTCACTTCCATTAGTGAGTTAATTGTGCTACGACAGCTAACTGCGTTTCTATGTTCGGAACTTTTTTGATATATTCGGTGACCAAAATGAAAAACGCATTCCTTTTTTTTCGGAGGAGATGTTGAATCGATAGTGGACCTAATGACTGGGCTGATGATTTTAGAGATGAACTGATGACTGGGTGATTAGACTGATGATTTGGTTATTATGCGTATGATTGGGAAGTTGTGCTGATGATTGGAAACAGAACTGACTGTAATATCAAGCCGATGATTAGAACAATTCGGCTCTTTGTTAAACAAACTTATGATCGCCTAACATGATGATTTGATATCAGACTGATGATTATGAGATTGGACTAATGGCTGTAAAATCAAATTAACATTTGATACGAGACTGATGATTGGAATATTAGGCTGATATAATTCAGGATCATAACTGTGCGTTTAGACACGACTGCACCGTCGATTTTGGCTGAACGCGTCAAAGGTAAATAATCCTCCTTGTTTTTAAGCGGACCTCTTTACTTGAGTTGGGCACGAAAGTAAAACGGACCTAACGCGCACTTTTATCAGTTTTCAAGGTAGAGCTTCTAACAGCAATATCAAAGGGAAGGGCACTTCAAGAGCTTCCTGGCTATCTTTTTAAGCTCCAAATTCAAACAGAGGGTGCGCTGATCATGATCACGCATAGCAGACCTCTCTCTGGAAAAATAGAAGAGGTGTTATTTTTATCGGTGGTCCAAACTGAAGGCGATTCCAGGGAGCCGTTCTCCAGCCTAGGACACGCTAGTGGCGCTAGACTCCAGGCGTCGCTGGAGAGCCTCACCACGTTATCCCTGCATTCCACCAATCAGCGTTGCTGGTTTCATACATCCCACCAATCAGCGCGGGAACAAGTCGTCGCCTCTCTCCATTGGAGGCTCTCTAGGCGTAGCTACTGTTTGAATCTGGGGCTTTAAAAGATATCCGCAAAGCTGTTATGAGCTTGAGAGCGAATCGTGAAGTTCGCCAGGCGTGAAGTCTTGTAAGAGGTTGCGGTAGCGGTAGCGGTAGTGGCGGCTCGCGACCACACAACGCCCAAACACGATCATCGTCTTCAGAGTTTTTTCAGCTTCTCCTACTCTGATTTTTCTCGCCCTTGGTCTGCCGCAGCTAAAAAACCTCTTTTTTTTTTTTGACGGCATTGATTTTTACTACGGTTGTGCATGCACGCGGCGTTTTACTTATAAAAAAAATACCTTCCCTTTATAACGTTTTCATCAGAAATTGAGTTTCTCCGAGCGGAAGTTGGAACAGGCGCATTGAAAATCATAAAGTGTAAACCACGATCGTAAAGGAATGGTTGAACTGGAGAAAGTTGAGGAAACATTGGTATTAATCTTAAAAGTCATTGCCAACAGTTGGGCCCCAAAATAATCCGAGGTCAATGAACTGTTCACAACCGCTGCTGTACTGTATTGGGAATAAAAAGGTTGAATTTTCAACCTTTTGTGTCCCACCTTTCGTCGCTAAACTGTAACCTAACCTAAATTAACCTAACGTTCGCCAAGCCTCATGCCCCGTATTTCTCTGCGCGCCCAGAAGTAAGCTGTATCAAGCTTGGCGATAGTTGAGGAAAGCAATAGTGGAGTAAGCCACGCGATGTTGGCCTACAGTCCGTTCCTCTTTCAATACCCGCGTGGATTTAACAAAGAATTCAACCGTGTGATTCTCTAACGTCAGAGTATTGGAATTATGCAAAATCGCCACTCGGCTGCAAGGCGTGTTGCCTACTCAGCCGAATATAGACATCGTATGGCAACCTGCTTGAGGGGTAGTTGGAGCGGTTGGTTCTTCAGGCGCCGTTGCAGGACAGACCTCGACCACTCCGCCGACGTCGAACAGCGCCTGATGGCCTATCTTTGAATCTTGAATCCTGGCAACCTGCTTTTCAGCTGTGTCAAGATTTTGCCTATCCTCCCTCAGGGCGTCGTCGCCACTCGCAGTATTTCGTGCGGCGCCCGCGGGTTTTGATCTGTTCTATCGATATTCGGCAGCCTAAGTCGTTCTGCAATTTAATATATGGATTTATAGAAGAATTAGAAAAATCCCCAGAGGATTGAGTGGATCACACATCTGGTCTCCCTAAAGTGTGGACACTGTATGCCTCTGACCCCGCTGTCGCCACTCTGTCGCTCCGATTAGTTTGAAGACGAAAGGTGTCACACAAGGCGTGTGAAACGCAACCTTACAAATCGACGGCTTACAAAGGATTCTCGTATCGAACGCTGTCAGTGCTGGATTCCATCAAAATCTTCCGATATCGGAAACGATTCCTCTACCTCAGGTACAGGAAGTATCGCAGCTTTCAGCACGCGAATGTTGACCTAGCCGTCGCACGTTTGCCCATCAACAAGAGAGGCATTGCTCTGGACTAGGTTTGGTTTCGATGCGCTCTTGGTCCGGGAGGGGGGGAAGCGCCACCCGCTGGACCGTACCGCATTGCCCCTTCCCTGCCTATCCCCTCCCCTCTCGTCAGCTGTTTGGAAGCAGGGCGGGTCGCGGCCATGGCGCGCCGCTCGCTCCTATCGATCGGCCGAGCCACCGAGCCGCCGCGCTCCGTTCGCCTTCGCCGCCTCGCTTCTCGCTTTGCCCGCCAGTCTGGTGATGCTCTCGGTCAAAGTTGGCTGCGCCCGTCGCAGGGCCGCCGCAGCAGCCGCCACCGCGACGCACTAGGCGCTGCAAATGCTGCGTCTTCGCGACGTCAACCCGTAAATCAGTGCGATCAGTGCATCGACGGCGAGGTGCAGACCCCTTCGCCTCCCAAGATGGCGTCGGTCTCGCACCTGCCCGTCCCCAAGAGCCGCCGCAAGCACCATCACCACCATCATCACCACAGTCACGGGCATCGCTCGGCCTCCGCACCCCGACGCTTCGCCGCCAACGACAACCAGGCGGCCAACATCAACAACAACAACGTTTTTAGGCGCCACCAGGGTCACCTGGACTCCCTCGACCTCCCTCTGCCGCCCCTCCCCACCACAACGGGGGACGACGTTGACAATGTGTACTTCCACCGACGAAGAATCACCAATAATGGCAATAACAACAATATGTCCATGGAACGGACCAAGGTACACCCACACCCCAACCATATCTGCGCCTGAAAGTTCACCCAATCAACGATTTAATATGCCCTTGTTTCATCAATATATACAAATCTTAATATCCCACTAAGTTTCCCTGCGCGTCTCCAGTAGAGAAAAGCTATCACAAGCTATTTCCAAACATTTACTAGGTGTGGCCTCAATGAAGTCAACAAAATGTAATCAATAGCGACGTGATGCCTTTTTGCCTCTGTGAAGCTGTTATCGCTAACGATGTAACCCGTATTGAGACGTCATCTCTGGAGGACATTTCGGGGACGCGGGGAAAACGGCATTTTCGATACTCCAAAGTAAAACCATGACCTTATATTTCGTTTCTGCGAAGTAAACCCTTGGTCCCCAATGAGCGCATTATAGTACTGTATCGTTAAATTGAATGGATCCATTTCGCTCGGTAACAAGGGTCAGCTTTTCTCCCGCGGAGAAAGCACCTTCTTATCCCCAATAATATCCTCATTTGCGTTAAAATGACCTACATATTCTGTCTAAACCATTTTTTTAGATCCTAGGTTGTGACTGAATAGGAGATGTTTGCAGTTAAGCACCCTCGTTTAATTAGTCCTATTTTCGGGCGATTTAGTCTTCTCTCTCATTGTAGCGTTTTTAGTAATTGCCGGTTTACGAGTTTCTTCAATTGGGAGAGTTAATCGTTTGAAGTGTAAACCGGTGCGAAGACAGATCGAAGAAACGAAAATGGATTATTTTCTGTGGCGTGACCTGCTTCGCAACTGGAGCTGCCAGAAGAGCTCGCTTAATGCGCTATTACTGCTCTTCACTCACAAGTCGCAATTTTCTGTGGTCCACGATCTCTGAAATTTCTCGGAATTTTCCCAAAATTGGCCCTTTTAGACAAGCTCATTTAATTTCCTCTGAAGCGGACCTCCTCAATCGATTCTGTGCCCGCAGAGAATCACGAGAAAGTGTTGTTTTTTTTTTTACCGAAGAACCTTTTTTTTTTTGCTTGGAGTTTTTTTATGATTTTGTAGAAATGATTAATTTTTTTTTTAAAAAAGAGATGAAATAAGACTTTTTCTCATGATTTTTCTCATGATGATCTGGATTATGGTTCGTCCTTTGAACCATAAGTTGAAACGGGACCTTTTGCCTTGAAAATTTTTATAACTGTTATTTTCGAACTTATGACAGTCTTGAGCCAAAATTGAGGAGGTACTTTTTAGTACGTAGGAATTTTCGTGGTTGCATTATTACTTGCAGAGGGGCGAAAACTCCCCTACCAGGATGAATGCGAGCTTGAATAATGAAGGAACGGCTTGTTGTGTAGACTCGTCACACTCCGAACACACGTTAACGGGATTAGGAAATCAAGTAGTCAACCTTTACTCTAAACTGTCCTGGGACAATGTCACCTAAGTAATGTCCCTATTTAAACGAGAATTAATTATTTTCCCGCATAGAACAATTTTCCCAAATTGAAGGTATTTTATTCTCTCAATGGTTTTTTTCGAATTGAAAGACTCCTTTTCAGTCTGAGAAAAGTCAACCTTTTTTAGAGCTGTGCATTTTTAGGTCGACCTCGCACATCCACTTTTTTTCCATGTGTTAGCGCATTTAATCCGAGTGATCTGTTCTAGGCTACTGTAAACAGTCAACCGTAAAAATCCTCTGTACTGTACATCTATAACCTTCAGGTCAGAATTCGACCTTCATCGTGCAAGATAATATATTTTTATTTTTTATTTATTTATGTTTTTTTAAAGAAACACTTCAATTTTTTTTATTATTAAGGAGGAAGATTTTTTGGCTTGAAATTTTTCAATATGTTTTCGTAGACTGACCTTTTTTTTTTTGATGATTTCGAAAAATCGCAGTTTATTTAAAAAATGAAACTTTTTAAGTCCCTTCTTTGGGTCAAATTTTTGGAAGACTTGTTACGAGAAATTGAGTTTCTGAGATTTGGCGTTGGAGGCTGGAAATCTCTGTATCGATATCGCAGATGACAGCGAAATCTGCCGTCGGGATTTAGAAGGCATACTTCCAAACCAAACTTTACTGTCTAAGAAGATTTGGCCGGACTCCAAATGGCTGAAGAGCTCGCTATGCGTGGCTTCCGCGAGCAAATTCGGAGAATGAGTTAAAAGAAAGGCGTAACCAAGCTTCCTAAAAGGTGCTGAAGGATTCAGCCCAGGAAACGGCCAATTCCAAGCCAAGCCAGCGCCACTTTGCGAATAGGAGGGGACTGACCAGGGCGGGCCTCGCGCCTCGCGGGCCGCACAGCTGCCCTCTTGTCGGCCTGCCCCGCGCGGCGGCGTCGCGTCGGGCGCGACAGGCCGGGCCGTGGCGATGCGCCGTCGCCAATGAATGACTCACATCAAGTGATTCCCTCCTCATCGCTCTCTTCGATGCAATCCTTCTCTCAATCAGGCTGATTTTTGCGTGGGGAACACTATCGTGCCTCCGGGGAAAAAAAATGGCGGTATTTTGTGGCTCATTGTGTCCCACCTTTCGTTGTGAAGCCTATTTGCTGCTGAACATACACATTTGCTCAATTTGTAGTCCTTGCTAACTTATTAGTAGCTACATCTAACGTTAGCAATTGCTGCTAAAAAGTTAGCGACGGCTGCTAACGTTAGCCCCTTCTTTTATAGCAATTAACGCGTTAGCTGCTACTGCTTTTTTCCGTGCGTGCATAACATGAATAATATACGATTACTTAAGTTGGTTCGTTTTCTATGTGCAAGTAAATATATTAAAGGGCATATTAAACGAAAGGGCTTGCCGAGTTCCTTTGATTGATGTGGCTGTGTTGCATTGATGGATCGTCCACCTCGAAAATAAACCAGAATACGCTATTTTTACGTTCCCCATAACAGCCATAGGAGTACTAAAACAAGATATTTTGATTTTCACTGATTTGGGTATTAGAGTAGGCCTAATGGAGAATATTCTGGTTCATTTTCAAGATAGACCTATATCAGCAGAATCAATAGAAGGCGCTCTCCAAGCTCTTTTGTTTATTATGGATATTGGCTATTGATAGTTGTCCACGAAAATCAATCAAGATGCGACATAGATACCCGTTTTACCCGCCACATAACGGATATTGGGCTACCCAAAACAAGTATTCCGTTGCTGTCCATTTTCGATGCCTCTGTAAAAGGAGGTAGACTGCTATTTCGGTCGCTGGGTGAGGTAACAAAAGTTAGCAAGGCGGGGTAGCCCGCACGCTAAAAATATCGCAAAGGAAGAGAAAAAGTGAAAAATACTTCAAAGATGCGGTTAGTCTTTCTCTGCCTGAATATTACGTTAAAGATCTGCTGTCTTTGGCAGGTTTTGCCAATTTGAGTTCAACGCTACTGAATTAATTGAACGTTCGCTTCGCCTTGTCTAACAAAGTTTGCCTCTGATAATTACCAGCGTCGCTTAACTTTAACAGGCAGTCTAAATAGACTGGTTTAATGTGAAATTCCTAGCTACGAGAATGGCTAAAAATATTGATAGGTGTGTGCGAGACTTACCAGTAAATGTCCATCTTGCTTTCCCAGTCGTATTAAATCTTAAAAAAAAGAATAGTATCTACAGCCGCGTTTTGACTGCTGTCATGAAAAAGCTTAAAAAAATTATTTGGGGGGAAAAAATCGGCTCAAAATTTGATTAGTCAGTATTTTTGAACTGATTGAAAGCATTTTTTGATCATATTTTTATTAAAAAAAACGAACTTTTTTCCCTGTTTTTTTTTTTCTTTTTTGAGAAAATCGTTGGAACATGACCGAGCTTCATTGGGGAAGCTTCGATTATGGCGCGAGTGACTTTTACACAGGGTTGCCACTAACGTATAATATTACACTAACACTAAACTGTATTGCCCCACTTAGACTATACTCACGATCGGGTCAATCATCCCATAAAAAAATAATAGTAATATTTTTGAAAAAAAAAATGGAAAGCACCGGAAACTTGGAGATCAGTGGAAAAGGCTGTAGGTAATTAGGGGAAAATCCGACCTTAATGAAAATATGAGGGGAAATCATGAGTTTAGCGGATAGCAATAAAATGTATAAAGTTTTCTTTAAGATATCGGAAGTTGCGGGCATTGGTTAGAAACGGTAAGGAAAATCGGAAAATTGTCTGGGGAAAAGGACAAAGGTGAGGGACCTTAAAATTTAGAATTTTACTTTAACCCTGTTTATTCGCTAAAAGAGTGTACAGTCGACTCACATGGACTTTACACCCCATTTTTATCGATGATGCCGATTTTAACTTTGCTGTCAAGCACTTTCTCCTCTTAAACAACGGGCATTCTCTCTCAGCAGCAAACTTTTCTTTGCGGAGAAGTCACTTTGCCGTAGTATCTAGCAATTAATTAGTCAAGTTGCCCTTCTCAGTAAAAACGGTACATAAAAATCGGGGGGAGGGGGTTTAGAGATGTGTAGTTTGGCTACCCGCCAGCAGAGGGCACTAAAACTCTCTTTCCTCTCTTCCGTATCGTCGGTCACGCTTGCTTTTAACCTATCTTTCTTTTTTGAGAAGCGAAGAATTTTTTCAATATTATTTATCGTTATTAATTTGAATTATCGACGTTTAATTACT
>Ga0058701_10005386_pt1 | contig 10602 bp, 3 predicted proteins | sample AgamicOrMae_FD_97039 | JGI IMG/M metagenome (GOLD analysis project Ga0058701, IMG submission 97039) | Agave microbial communities from Guanajuato, Mexico - Or.Ma.e | ecosystem: Host-associated > Plants > Phyllosphere > Phylloplane/Leaf | place: Guanajuato, Mexico | collected 2012-06-04 | reverse complement strand
GCGACCTCTAAAAATGAACGAAATTAGCTCATATTCTGCATGCTAGCTTACTTTAGGGATGGTAACACGAAACTGAATTAGTTAGACCCGATTTCGAAAAAAATCTGTTTTCGGTCCACCCTATTGGAGTAAGTTAGCCTCTGTGTAGGGTGATCTTGAGGTAGGTTATGTTTAGTCAGGTTAGATTTAAGAGTGTATGAATTTAGATTGAGTATAGTCCAGTTCCTGCTGGCTTTTCACATTTAAATCTATCATGTGTTGTCGATTAACATTTGCATTGACGATCGCATGGTATCACCTCATAAAGTTGCGCTCTGACCAATGAGTCTTGAGACTCCTTGCTCTGACATTATAAACTCGACGGGATTGCATTAATATTTTAGATCGGCAGCTGGCAGCGCGGTCTGGGCGGCGCTGACGGGCGACTTCTCACGCACGCAGATTGTCATTAGCGGCAGACCAACACAACTGCTATGGGTCACCGCTGGAAGTTGACTGTGGTTCAAACAAACCCCTGCCTAAAGCCTCAGCTTATTCTCTGTTTTAGTGTTGCTTTTTGACAGTAAAGATTGTCGACTGTTCAGTTGAGAGCACATGTCGTCGACAGTGGATTTTTGTCCCGCGCAAAATCACGTTGGCAGCCCTGCTGGGCCTCTGTGGTTTGGCTTGGAATAACGCATCACCATTTTCAATATGCCATCCTTCATAACGCGCGAAACAGTAAATATCGGGTTTCATTGTTATTCCCCGGATGTATTGATCAAGTGCACTCGCAAAATGTTTCTTCTTTCACCTCAAACATGGACGCCCAAGCAGGGCTGACACCACGGTTTTTCGCCGGACGAAAATCCTCTCTAAACGACTCATGCTCTCGCCTGTACAGTCGAGGGCATAAATGGCTGACAAGTGATTTTATCTTTTCTCAATTTGTGTTGGTACTAACAATGTATTAGACATGAACCTGCTCCCGCGATTCAGACGACTTCTATAGTGTTGCCAACTCAAATTCAAAAAGACCAAAATATCACCTTTCCGCGAATTATGCGCTCGTCTGCACACTTGAGATCAAAAGTATTGTCGCCATAAAGAAAGGAAGCTCAATCCTTTTGGGATGCACCAAATGACTTTTGATCTCGGCTGAAGGTACTGTAGGCCTACATGAGACATGTTCTATTCCTCGGGGACATGCAGAAATCATCCGCTAAAAATTATTGTGAGGAAGAAAATTGCTGTCAACGAAAAACTTTCTCCACGCTTGGAACTAAAATTTGGTATTCTGGGCTGAAAGTTTTGAAGCTAACCAGCCCATTGCTTGGCGGTCTAATCTTTATCGATTTTCGGATTTTTGTAAGAAGTTAATATTTTTAATAGATGTTTAGTTAGTAGAAGTAGATTTTTTTTGTTTTACAGAATTGTTATACGAGGAGAAAAGTGATTTTCCTCTTTATTTTTTAGGGAGGGGAGGGAGGTAAAGTCGGCCATCACCCATCACATTCTGAATTTACAAAACTGCGTTTTTACCTGTTGTTCCGACCTAGTTCAACCTTACTTAATTATGAGGATTAACGCAATCCAGCCGCGTGGGTTAGGCGAGGTAAACTGAGGTAACGTGCCTAGTTTCTCGCTATCTCGATATCGCTGCGATATGAAAAGTATAGGGCAGGTGCGATATCGGAAATTTGCGATATCGAGATATCGCAAGTGCGATATTTCGATATTGATATGCGATATTGATTTGATTTGTGATATCGTTATCGCGATATCGACATGCGATACCTCGAAATGCGATATCTCGAAATGCGATATCTCGAAATGCGATTTCACGAAGTCTTGCGATATTGAGATCATATCGCAATGCGATATCGAAAAGTTGATATCGCACAGCCCTAATTGGCGCTTCTCCACGGCGATTTAAACGCGCGTGATGAGGAGCTCGCTTTCTTTAGACATTATCCTCACAGGTTTTTTATAGGGAAATTTCCTGTCTTTGAAGGTTGTGGTATCCTAGAGATAAAATGGTACTTTGCAATGATTTTCACATAGCCCAGTGGAGTGCTCATAGCGTCATGGGAAAACAATCGAGTGAACCTATGACCCGATCCAACCAAATTTAAACTAGCCCAACTATACGTAGCCAAAGTTCTGTATCAAACTTGACTGATCCGAACTTAACCTAGATTGAGTTAACCTAACCTAATCTTACATCTAACTATAACGCAATAAGTCATCGTAGTTCACCCAAAGAATGTAGCTTTTTAACTATTTTTTTCCAACTATACAAATTTTCACCCCAACCCGTCTCAGTCTAATCTAACGAACCCACTCCAGCCTGAATTAGTTTCCGCTTAATACCCCACCCATTTCTTACTTGGTATAACTAACTTAATACTGGCCCCAGAATCGCAAAACTTGAAGTGCACCATGAAACGGATGTAGACACGCTGTTGTCGCCTCTCAAACGCACGCTGACTTCTTCCGGCTTATAATATCATCGAAGTTTTACCTCACTGTACAAAAACTATCGCTCTGGTAAATTATTCATGTTCGACGTAGGTGTACGCATCCAGAGTTTAATTAAAATCCGTTGACTTGTCCTCCTGTGGATTTGGTAAGGCATTGTTTACTGTAGTGTTTTTCCTGGAGAGTAATGCCACTAAAAGTGTTCAGTGCATGCAAACATCCGACGGAAGGAAGGCCGCCATACTACTTTATGAGTGGTTGACACATCCATATTGAGAGAGATTTTTATGATTCCAAGTGAACTGTAGATCACAATTGGCATGAAATAATGGGATAAGCTGTAGCACTGGCTGTGCCGCCTCCGTGCAGCACGTTAGCACCTCGCGTCAGTCGAATGGGTAGGCGGATCGGGTGCTAGTTCACGTTTTCGCCGATAGCTGGCGACGCAGTGCATTCGGTGCGGGCACCTTTGTTCGGGCGGACGCCGTGAGATGGCGCTCAAGCCCTGTCCCAAGCCTGTCTTGTTAGAAGGCACTATAGCAAAGGACTCTTACACTGATAATATGGGTATCGATATAAGCATCGCTTGGAAATCAAAACACTTCATCCTGTTTCAACTTCGTACTCAAATCAAGATTTTTTTAATGCATTGAGGACTGCAATTTGCAATTGTACAATTTCCTGTGTGCGTTTTCACCGGTTTTCTCTTGTTTCGGAACCATGTTTCATTTCCCCATCTTTTCATGGGTGCCTTTTGAACAGAGCGTACCCCTCTTCCCTCCATCAATATCAGTGATCACTCGGCAACTCAGCCCATGTGAGATAAATCCCATTATTCAGCATTGTGTTGTAGGTGCTTTTTAGCCTTTGAACCCTCGCGTAGTCTACTCCTTGCTACTCACAAGTCTACTCTACTCCAAATACTCCTCACAAAATCCCTTGCTCTCTTTGGAACCTGATTACCTGTATACAACGGTATTTTCTCTGAAGTAATAGTTTCTTCTCCCTCCCAAGAAATGTTACTTAAAAAAAGGTCGTGGCTATTCGCCCGTCAGCGCAAATACATGGAGACTTGAACGCACGTAATGCATTTTAAATGGGAGGTGACTCGAACGCACGGAACCTAACTAATACATTTTATATGGGGCAGGTGGGCGAATAAAAATTTTACGTCAGCTATGCTTGAGTTAATATTGATGGATAGCGCCCATTTTCTATTGGTAGCGGTTTAAACGCCATTGGTGTTAAGGGCAGAAAAAACTACACTGGTGAACAGTGAAGAATTTAATCAAGAGGAGTTTTGCTGCTAAGGACTAAATTTTAGAGGTTGAATATCCCATCTGTTTTCCTCATTCCTTCTTCCAGCTGACAAGCAGTGACAGCGAAGAGGTACGAGGCACTTTTAACGAAAGTAAACCTCGCTTAGTTTAACTTTGCATAACCTACGCGTTTGTCTGTTGTTAAATCTCAAATTATAATTAAAGATTAAAACCTGAGTGGGTTACAAGGAAAGAAATAGCATCTTCATTAAGGCCCACAGTTCAAGCACAATATTAATCAAGCCTCGTTCGCGGATTTTTTTCTGTGAGGCATAAGCATTTCTCGAAACTTTATCATTTTGTACCATATCTTGCGTTCTTCAGTAGTTTTGCTATTTATTGTTCCTGTTTTCTGGTATCCATCACAGTTTAAAACCATTTTTTTTAGACGCACAGCCGGGGAAGAAGCGAAGATTTTGGGGCGTAGGCAACCCAACAAACACTCATGCCATGCTGTCTGCCTATCCAATCGTCGCAACGTTCAAGCTTCCAGTTGCTTTGTCGGTTGTACTTTCATTTTTAATGTTTACGTTTTCCGTCTCTTGTTTTTTACCTTTCGTCGCAATCTTAGCCTTTCAATAGGTAATCGGAGAACATTGCACCTAACCTAGCCTGTAGTATACAAGGCTGATGTTGCTTGCTTCTTATTGGCGGTAGAAACTGCCGTAGAAGTTAGCTTACAACAATTTATATAAATGATTTTTTTTAGTATCCCTTATTCTGTTTATGCATTTATGCTGATTTTAGTACCTAAAACAGGTATGTAAATTTAGGTACCGAAGACGGGTAGCTTCTTCATGGTTTTATGTTGTCTGTAAGGTGATCAAATTCCAAGTACCGAAAGCTGATTGTCACTGTAAGCTACCGTAATCAAAAAAAAAGTCCCATCCGACAAATAAGAACTTACAGTACTGTGAGTGCAAGGATTTGTCTGTAACCTGAAGACTTGCTATTCCAGATGTGCAACATAGTTGTAGTGGCAAAACATTTGTTCTAAGCCGTGAATTTCAAAGATTGCATTTCCCTTATATGTTCTTTCCGCTTGACGCTAAGCCGAGCGGAGCGGCACCAGAGAGAGGCACAAGTCTATTGATGTGACGAGCTATAACTCTGCTGACGTTTACTTCTCAACTGTAGTAGCCTAACTAGAAGTAAGCGATATCAAGGTTGGCGGGAGCGAAGCGAGGCACATGGCACCTAGCGTTGGTTAATATCACCTAGGTACAGTACCATGGCTAGCCTAACCTTGAATATCCTAATGTAGGCCAACTTACAAAAGGCTAACCTAACAATGGTGAATGTAACTTTGGTTCCTAAGTTAACGTAATCTAGGTCAACCTTGGGTTAATCTAACCTGTATTAATCTAACCTAAGTTACCAAGGCTAACTTAACCGACGTTAACGTAACTTAAACTAATCTAGGTCAACCTAACTTTGGTTAAACCAATCATAGTTAACATAACCTTGGTTAAACCATTGATAGTTAATCGTACTTAGGCGGACTATTTTTTTTATCCCCCTAACACACAACAAAAGTTCTAACCAAGGTGCGGAACAGGAGTGAAGAATGCAACCCGTGGAATGTAGCGTATATTTTAAGCCAAGTTTAAATGGACCTTGAAGATACTTGCCTTATCGTCAGTAGCTTCCGGAGCTTGTCGTGTATTTCATGCTCGTTAAGCGGGCGTTTAATCCGCTTGGAGTGGCGCTGTCATGCCACGCCACGTGGTGCAGGGAGCTGCGGCACCTGCGGCACCAGTGCCGCCGTTGAGTGCCGCGCTGCGGCCGCCCAAGAGCCGCGAAAAGCCGACATTTACTATTGCAAGTGACAGCCAGTCAAGGGCTATTGCTTAACATAACGGTAAAACCACGACGTGTAAAAAATCTGCTATTTACTCTCTGCTTGATAGCGCCTGCTGATTACACGCATTTATCGGAGCCTCTCCTCATATGTATTTTGAATAGGCATTAACAATGGACCTACTTTTACTCACTCAGGTGATTTCTAGGCTACATGAATATATCTCGTTTAAAAAGTGTATATCATTGAATTCAAGACTGAAATTTATGGATCTTTGTTTGAATGACGCATATTGAGCAATTTATGAAGACGCTTTTAAAAAAATAGGGACAAAATTTTCTGTTTTTTTTATAATATTATTTTAAAATTATGATTTTTAAGCTTTTAAAGGACTTTTCATTTTTTTAACCTTTTTCGCTGTATTAACCCACTTTCGCCTAATGATGCCGTTCGGAAACAGAAACATCTATTTTAGAGGATCTTTTCAGTTTAGTATTGTCACAGTTAAAAGAATATCATCCCTTTTGAAACCTGAGTTAAAATAATAGGCATTTTCCGAACCTTAAAATTGCGTATTTTAATGGAAAAAATCTTCCATTTTCTCTTAAACTAAATTTCACTCCAAATGCTTTGGGCTGACACGTCAAAAGTGGCAATAGCTTTTCGGTTGACGGGGCCATTCGCACTTCTATCCTTATAAACAATCAAAATGCGAGATAAAACAAAGGAAATTTTGGGTGATTTTGAATGATTGATTTTGATAAAAATTCCGCTATACAAATGCTATAAAATAAAATAAAATATTAATTAAAAAAGAGAGAAGAAAAAACTATAACATGGAAGCTCACTCGCTTTATAGACCAAAAATTGATCTCAATCATAACGTCACTTGAACTGAATCAGTTTTTTATGTTATGGAACAAGTAATTTCACTCCCTGGTAACACACCAGCGCTTTTCATGCGCATTAAAAGCGCATTTTGGTATTCAAAATGCGCTTTTAATGCGCTGGTGTGCCTGGGACCCGCAGATTTCAAAGAGAAGAAATACTTGGGCTATGTATATTTAAAATCCATTCCGTGTAACCACATTTGTACAGAACTGTACAACTCTCATGGTGTAACATTAGCAGAAGTATTTTTGACAGACTTCGACACAGCCTTTGCGTTAGCCTCGTTTTAACAGGAAATTTCGCCGTACGAAGCGTGAAAGGAAAGTTTTGAAGCTTAACGCGCGTTTTTGGGGGCGTCCTCCGCAGCGTAGGCCGCCTTTCCTCTCTCGCCGTCCGTTTCAGCGTTTATAAATTCTGTGCGCCACGAGTTTTCTCTAGTCGGTTTGATCCAACTGATTTCTACAAAGTAGCGGAATTACTCGTCAGCAGGGGGTACAACTTTCAACAGTTGTGTGTTAACTTATCAGAGATCCACTGCGAAAATGAGATACTTCAATACTTTGGTCTATGGTAAAAAAAGGAAAATAAAAGGAATAAAAAGGGTTAATTAGAATAACGACACTGATATGTTTTTTATAGGTGTTGCTATTGACCCGAGGTGCATTAAGGAGACTTGAATGCACGTAACGAACCTACTGCATTTTAAGTGGGAGGTGACCTAAACCAAACCTAGTACATTTTAAATGGGGCAGTCGGGTCAATAGACTCCCCCTTTTTAAAAAGCCCCGTTTTAAGAACATTGTTTTACCGTATTTTTTTTCCTTTGGCGAGGCCAGAAACTACATGCGAAAAAAGGTTTTGTTATACTAACAAAATCATTTGTTAAAATAGGGAGGAAAAAAACATCTTGTTACAGCAACAAAATGTTTAGTTCTGTCAACAAAACGTTTGGTTGCTGCAGCAAAATTTTTGGTTGTAGCAACAAAAATTCTGTTATCACTAATTTTGTTGCTGTAACAAAATCATTTTTTTCCGTGTAGTTGCTAATCCAGTTTTATTCGCGTTGAGTGATTGCAACTGGTATTCGTCATAGCTAGGTTACGTTAGGTGAGATTAGATTTGGTATAAGATTAGGCTAGATAAGATTAGGTCAGGTAAGGTCAGGTTAGGTAAGATATTAGTTAAGTCAGAATACGTTAGGCAACTTCATGTCAGTTTTGATTAAATTATGTTGAAAAAGGTTACTTTAAGGATATTACCCCGCGGCGACAAAATGAAGATGGAGAGCTGAAATCTAGTTTGTAGTTTGTAGCTATCATACATCCTCACATAGTTGTAAAATAAAAACCAGTTTCGCCATCTAGTTTCCGAATTTGAGCTTGTCAAAAGTCACTAAAGATAGACGGTGATTTATGGAGGCCTCATTAAAGAAAGTGCACAATCGAGAACTTTATAGTTATACCTAGTGAAGACAAGAGAGTAAAAAACTATTTCTTTCAGCTTAAAGCCCATTAACAAAATTTTTGAGCCCAAAAAATTGAGACTTCACCATTTAGTTTACATCCGAGATAAACCTCAAAAGAATACGCATTTTTCTTGGACGTGAGTCAAATCAGCAACTGTAGATTTTTTGAAAAATCGAAATCAACCGATGTAATGGTAGATAAATATTTGACCCGTATGTTAGTCTTGACTTAAAGAGATTCTAAGCACTAGATTATTTTTAAACATGCATTAAACAGTTTCAGGTGAGTTTGAGTAGTTTGCCACGGGGGTATATCCTTAAATATGGAGTCAAATTAGTTTTAGGTTGACAATACTTCTTAAGCAGATTTGTGTGACTTTGGTTTCGTTTATCCTCCCAGGGAAAATTCGTTCCCCAGTGTGTGTGTGTGGGAACTGCTCAGAACGTTGACCGCAAGCATTCTTGTGGGGCCCTGTTGACCCGGGGTTGTGGGCCAGGGCCTGGCGGCGCGAGTTGGCCTCCGGGTTTGGGACCCGCATGCGAGGCGCGATCCGTTGACTATCAACATCAACGCGATGCGCGTTACTCTGTGGTTTTGTTGCTCCAAACGAATTCGGAGTTTTGTTTTTAATATCACTTTTACTTTAGTCAGTCCTGAACAGCAGTTTTGTGATATTTGTATGTCCTGGGAATGAAACGAAACGAAACCGAACCTAAGTTAACCCAAATCTTACTTAACCAGTTTCAGGTTGGCTTTCTGGCATGACCCAGATTAACCTGAACCATTCTCACTTTATTTCTAAGAATCACCCCTTCTTTGCAAAACAAATGACATATATCAGAGACAAGCATACATTCATGTTCAGGGCCTTAAAATTACAATAATTAAAATGCAGCGCACGTTTGACACGTAAAAAAAGGCGTTGATCAGTCCGATAATGTTTTATCAGTGTTCAATATCCTGATACCATGATCTCTATGAGTGATCATTTAGCATCAGGATGTTGAACTCTTGATTTATTTGTGATCAGGCTCAATGAGATTAGATCAATATCTTTTCACTTGGCTTTGATATTCCTTTTTTTTTGATACAGAAGATCAAGAAATTAATCACCCCTTCCGCTAGAGGACGTTGACCACGTGAACACACATGCATGCAAAGTTATATCCACGTCATATGTATTTGAGGCTAATATTAAAGGAAAGAACGCTTGATTTTCTGGAGACTTGAACGAACTGGGACCAACCAAATTTATTTTAGATAGCCGTTTTAAGAATCGGTCTTACAAAATTAATTTGTAGCAGATTTGTGTTTACTCTTAATGGTACACAGATTTTAGTAAAATAAGTTAAAATTATTAGAAGCAGCTTCCTAACCCTATTTTTATTTACAAGGGCGCCTATTATTTCCTTGAACATTAACAGAAAAAAAATCCGGAGTCACGAGCAAATACGTAACTATTTCACAATTAAAAGTTATTCGAAACAAAGTTTTAGTTTATGGAAGAAGTGTAGATATGCGTTGAAAGTTTCTCACAAACTGAAAGTTGGTTGGACTCGGTCAGGGATGTTGTCTTTGACACGCTGTTTTGTGTTTCGAATATATCCATTAACAGAAATGATTTCCTGAAATAAGAGACGTTTTTTGGTTAATTCTTTTCTTGATTATTTATCAAAACATTTTTTTTACGGTGCGTTTTTTTTTACACTTTTTTTAGATACATTTCGTGTTGCGATTTTTTTCTGGTTGTTTTTTTTTCCGAGGAAGAATTGAGGTTGAATTTTTCTCTCTCTCAGTTTCTGTATTTTGAAGTACAGTAGCTTGTTCAGGGCGCTTCTTCAACCTAAGCCGCGCTGCTAGCAGAAATGTAATATACTTGTGGCTAATATTCCAACAGAATTAACATCTGTTTCAACGTTGTTGCAGACGTTCCGCTCGTCGAAGAATCAAGTTGAATGCATCGACACTTTCGACCGTTGATGGAGTAAACGATTTCGAAAAGAATCTGTCTTCACTCGTGAGGCGGCCGCATTTTGGTAAGTTTATCACAAAAAGTGGGCTCTTTGACTCCCTTCATACAATTTCCCATACATAACCCGCGCAAACCTATTCAGCTAGACTGGCGTCGGATTGCAACGAGGTGCACTTACAACATATTTCAGTAATCCGGTCTCACTTATAAGTTTTGACATACGTTCAGTTAACTTGGGTTAGTTTCGGCTGATTATGTTAGAATACGGATTTGGGTAGGTTGCGTTTAGTTGTGTAAGGTATAAATTATTAAGTCTCGTGCCTGTCAAGGCTTATAGTCGTTCAATTTATTATAGTTGATGGAGAATTTTCTTCAATGGTAAGGTAAGATGAGATAAGTTGTACTACGTATTTTAAATTTTGTTTGAAGGGATTTATTTTTAGCTTACAAGGAAAACTTGCCTCCAAAGATTTTCTTGAAACTTTCAGGACTTTCAGATAGCGGTATGGAAAGATACCCAAGCCCAAAACTTGCTGCTTGAATTCATATTCACTATCTTAACACTAGAATGCCCGTCAATCTTTACCCCCCTAGAATGCCCATAGGGAGTCATTTTGACTCCTCGTGTTTGTGAGTGAAACAGTGCGTTCTTTTGTAGAATTTTGATGATGTGCCAATGCTATAATATTAATT
>Ga0058701_10005385_pt1 | contig 10605 bp, 7 predicted proteins | sample AgamicOrMae_FD_97039 | JGI IMG/M metagenome (GOLD analysis project Ga0058701, IMG submission 97039) | Agave microbial communities from Guanajuato, Mexico - Or.Ma.e | ecosystem: Host-associated > Plants > Phyllosphere > Phylloplane/Leaf | place: Guanajuato, Mexico | collected 2012-06-04 | reverse complement strand
CAGTCTTACAAAAAATTGCCGGAAGCGATTGTCCCTAAGGTGGGACACGGGCCTAAAATGGGACAAAACGGATTTGATCGCGCTTGTGTTTCTGCGGTTTTCCTATTCCTTTTGTGTTTTATAGCCCATTCATATGAAGCCAATGGGGGGACGGACATGGAAGTATTGGCCTGCTTCAGGCCCTGTTTTAAAGTAGTAAAAATGAATTTCGGCAGCAAGTTTGGGGCTTGGGTATCTTTCCATACCGCTATATTGCAGTCCAGAAAATTTCAGGAAAATTTGGGGCGGGCAGTTGTAGTATTCCCCTTGTAAGTCCGGCTTAATATAGTTTACGGCAACTTATGAATATATTGCCTTGAAAAAATTTTTGGCTCCAATTGCAAAACAAGGTGATATTCTACACGAAAATAAAAATTTAAGCGTGTAGTGGATGTCGACGGTGTGTACCTGAAGTTTAGGTAAGCTAGCAGCGAGCTGCTGGGAACTCTTATTGCTTGGCACCACGGACGGCTTCATGGGCGCGGTGCTGGCGGAGTTGGTGGCACTGCTGCTTGAGCTGACGCTCCGCGTCACGGAGCTGATGTGCGTGTTGACGCCAACCTGCTGGGGCGGTGGCTGCGGTGGCAGCGGCGGCGCCGTGCTGTACGACAGCGGCTTGAAGCTGAAGGAGGAGCGGGCCGGCGGGCCCGCGCCGCCGCCGCCTGGCTTCGACGTCGGGTGGTTGATCGTCGTCGAGAAGGCTTTGTCCACTTGGTCGTCGTCGTCGTCATCGCGCACCAGGAAGTAGCTGCTGGACGGCCGAGGGGGGTGTCCAGCACCCGCACCCGCAGATGCCGATGGCACACGCACCGGGTGCAGCAAGTACGATGGCGGATCAGGTACAGGTGTCGTGGTGCTGGCTAGGGAGCCTGAGGTAGACGACGACGCGGGATGGAACGGCCGGAACGGAATTGCAGGCGGCTTGGGGCGCGGGGGCGCGGGGGGCGACGCCACCACTGGTGAGAACGCCTGTCCGCCAACGGAATCGCATTAATACAACAATCGAGCGGACCAAGTACAAGAAAAGACTGACGATGTACTCACTAAAGATGGCCTCGAGGTGCTGGCTAGGTGGTGGCTGTAAGGTCGCCCGAGGTTCTGGACGTGATGACTGGTGAGGTGAGACACGTGACTATGAGGCTGTGGAGGCGCCAAAGTCGAAGAACCCGCACGGACCTTAACAAAGAAGACGAGTTAAAGGCACCGCTAAAAACACTATTTGGAAGTTATTGAACGGCTCGCATCCGCCCGCACCTTTTGTTGGGTCTCCTTGAGCAGCTCTTGCTGTTGCTGATGTTGTTGCTGTTGCTGCTGTCTCTGCTGTTGTTGCTGCTGGCGCTGCTGCATCACTTGCTGTTGTTGCTGTTGCTTCTGCTGATGCAGTTGGTGCTGCTGCAACTGCTGATGGTGTTTCTGGAACTGCAGCTGCTCGCGAACCACCTGTTCCTGCAGCTCTTGCTGCTGCTTCTGTCGGTGGGACTCGACGGCCGGGAAGTGGTGCCCGCTGGAAAGCTGGCTCAGCAGGATGTTGTGTGGACCTACCGTCGACTGGGAGCCCGGCCGCGGCGACGCCGTCGTTACCTACCAACATGCAACGACATCCGCACTCAGATCATACATTCGACTACCTCACAAACCTCCTTCATTCGTTCTCTTCCAAAGGCTGGGAGACGAGGCTTTGTCCACAAAATCTTCCCTAGGAGTTGCGTACCTGGTGGCTATTTTGGTTCAAAGCATTGTGCAGTGCCAGCAGGGCGTTGAGCGCGTTCGGGAAGTTGGATGCGGCCGGAGGCGCCTGCGTCGTGGTCGTGGTCGGAGGCCGCGAGTTGATGGTCGTCGGCGGAGGCGTCGTGGCGGCGCTCATCGGCGCCACGGACGGCGGCGCTGACGGCGGCACGGATGGCGTCGCCGGCTCCTCGTTGGACTCCGTGGACGCCTCTTCGCGCTCATCCTTGCTCGGTTCGTCTTCGTCGTCAGCATGATCGTCACTGTGGGACCTTCAAGGAAAGTCTTAACAACCTCTTCCCGTATCCTCGAGCTCCTCTCATGTCCCATCAGCACATTCATACTTACCCCACCGCAGGGTTGTTGCCGTACAACTCAAGGTTGAGATCGTAGAAGGCTTCCGTTTTACTGCAGTCCACCTCGTCTAGTCGCTCACACACACGCGTCTCTTGGTCAAACACCGTACCGTTTAAACACAGGAACTTTATATCAGATACTTCTCCTGCAACCGAAAACAAAACACGATCGTTCAACCAACGTTCGGCTCTGTAGTCGATCAAGTAACAATGTACCGTTCTTGCCTTTTTGTCCGATGGTGCAGACGTGAAACATTTGACAGCCGGTTTCCACGTCCGCATAGTAACCTCCGATCACCTTCCCTTGGCACGAAAAATTCGTTTCCGGTAAATTGTCGAAGTCGAGGTACTGAAAAAAGAACACACCACGATCATTCTTTTCCCTCTCCCAAAATACTCTCTCATTTTTCAAGGTAGCAATTTTAACCTTTTGGTTCAACCCTTCGTCGTCAAATCAAGTGGAGCGGCAGCGGAGCGAGGCAAGAGGCATCTAACCTAACTTAACCTATCCAAGCCCCTTGCCCATTTACCAAGATTACTTTAAGTCTCTTGTGCCTCGCTTCGCTATCGCTCCGCTCGGCTGTCGCCAGCCCTGATGCTGCTAACTTCTCGGCGGCCGATTTAGGGCCGCCGAGAAGTAAGCGGCATCCGGCTTGGCGACCGTTTAATTAGGTAACCCTAGGTTAAGTTAGGTTAGGTTACGTGGCTATGCCTCGCTCCGCTGTCGCTCCGCTCGGCTCAACATCGTAGGGGTTGATCCAAAAGGTTGAAAATGCAACCTCAAAAATTTAGAGTGACAGCGCCTAATTTCCAAACAGGGCGCCAATTTCGGATGGCTTATCAGATTATAAAATCTTGGACCCGACTTACCCCAGGTTCGGGCGCCTGTGAGGCAACAAACGCATGATGCGCAAGGAGAAACACCACACCTGCAACAATACAAGTTTTACAATGGGGTTACTCTGATAGTTACTTAGTTACTGTAAATTTTCCACGCGGGATTTCCGATCACTCGCGTTCCTCTCTTCGTCGCCTAGTCCAGCAAAGCGACAGCGGAGCGAGGCACATGTTAACTTAACAACAATTGCCAGTGCCATTTTACTGCCGCCGAGGAGTAATATCAAGCTTGGTGATAGCTAAACGGAGCAGCGGCGATCAACGCACTCTACATAGGTAACCTAAGAGAGTGGTACACGAGCGTTCTTGGGTGCAGAATAAGGTCCAGTTAGGTTAGGTTGGATGCCCTGCGGCCCGAACAACTGTCACTTCGCTCGGCGTTGCAGTGTAAGGTGAAACTCAAAAAGAGCGGAAAACAAACATTTCCGGCGAGCCTATTTTATATCATTTGAATAAACGAGTGTTGACCCATTGAGGGCCCGGATGCTGAGAAAGGATCGCTTTTGAAATCGACTTTTGGGAGTGACATGATATAATGTGGCCCCGAGGGCAGGCCCGGGCAGCAACGCGCCTTGTGACCTTTCGATTCTCTCTAAAAACGTTTGAAGACAATATCGCACCGTTCCGCTTCGCATCCGGGTGAACCTACTTATTCACACGAAAAGTCGACTTATTAGATGCCGGTATAATCGATGGTTTTTGAATTGGCCGGACTCAAATTTATTATGCGACGTCTCGAAATCGAGCCCGGTGGAACTAAATTTCTCTCTCAAGGTTACGAATTTAACCTTATTGTTACACCTCTTTCTGGACCGGAAGACCGTATCAAAAGCTGCGTTTCAAAATTAAGGATTATCAGATGGCAACGAAATTACTGTTGACTATGACGCAAAGATGCTTGTAGCTTTTAAGGATATTGCAGCGTAATGGGCTAAAATAAGATAGGGACTTGAAATTTTCCAGATTAGTTCAAAATGTGTGTATCTATCGTATGGCGAAGTCCAAGAAAATTCGACCGTTCCGTTTTTTCGTAATTACATTCTTAACATGAGAGAAGGGCGGCCCTTCTCTCATGGTTGGATGCAAAGTGACATTTTTTTATCCTAAAGGTATGATTAAGAAAGAAGCATGTGGAAAATGTAGGGTGTGTCCACTGTCCAGGCGTTCCTCCTGACGCGTAATTCGTCAGAGTGAGGATGGGTAGGTCAATTCAGCGTCAGCGGCTACGTGGAAGGAAGGCGAGGTGTTACCCAGCCGGCCAGATTCCAAGGAGCTCCGCGATATTGCGAGACTGCCCACGGCATTTAATCGCGAATTTGAACCACGAACCTTTGACCGAGTCTGGACACCATCACTGGCAACGTAGCAACGCTAACCACTCGGCCACTGCGAAGTCATGTGACGCACGTGTTCTGAGGCGTACACTACTTTAATGACGAAGCCTCGGTGAAAGAAAGAAAAATACATTGGAATTAAAAATCGAACCCTCGTCACGAGATTGTAAGGCGGATACGCTGACCACTAAGCCACGACGTAGTTGTCATTGAGTTCAAATATTCGCAATAGGAACATAATATGGTTCTTTCAAGCGTGGTGACAAGTCTCCTCAACGCATATTTACTGCGGCTCTGACGAAAGACCCGACTGCTCCGGAGCCACATAAAGGAAAACCCAAAGTTTTGAGCGTGCACTCCATAGGCAACCTATACAGCACGCCGCTGTTTAGCTAAGGCAACGTCTTTTCAGGTCCGACAACCTGGCTTCCATGACTTGTGGAAACATTTAATGTTGCCTTGCTATGGAAAGGGTCCCAGCAAGAGTCGATATAAGATCAAAATATCTACAGAAACATTGGGTTACTTTGGTTAAGAACGAGGATTTTTTTTTGTGAGGGCTTTGCTCTTTACTTATTCTCGTCTTGTTTGTTGGACACTCTTTTTGAGAAGGGTTGGTGGGAAGAAAATGTTTGGTTTATTACCAATGCTAGAATTGCATAAGTTAATTTTCTGTCATGATTTTTAAGACTCCGTTAGTTGTAGTTCCTTCGGCGAAACCGACGAGAGCCGCCATGTATTCATTAATCATTAACGCCTTTTTTTCAGGCGGAGAGAGAAGATATTTCAAAACGTCATTGCTTACATTTTCTGTCTCGTTTTTGGATTGCATGGTTACGATGAGAGATAAACATGCTACTGTACGTTTACTTTAAGATCCGATTCCAATTCTCAATACCCGCGTTGATGAACTCATCTAATCGCAAGGCTTTTTCCTGTCGAAGATGGATAAACCGTTCCCACCGCACCGCTTGCCTGCTTGCAATTTGGCAAGGGTTTCGATAGAAACGTTGCATTAAGGATATTTCAAGTCAATTTAGATAAAGACCTGAAAATTATAAAGGATATGTTAAGAATACGTGTACAGGTACTCATCTAATATACAAGACAGAAAAACTTTCACCGTTTACTCCTCGACTTTCAGACTGTTAGAGATGACGAAAAACACAGGCCAATGTATAGTCGAGACTAATGGCGACACACAGAAAATTGCCACCTTTGCTCTTTTCACTTAAAACTTGAAGATTAGAAACACGGCTAATGAACTTCTCCAATGCTTATACATCCTGATTGTGAGCCGAACGAATTGAAACCAAAAACGTACTGTTCAGATGCAACAAAAGTAAATTGGTTAAAAAAAGATAAAAAATTTAAAAAATCAGCCCAAATATTCACTGAATTTCAGTTACTTCGTTTTTAAAATAAGCTGTTCACAAAAATCAGAGAAGATATCTGAAATTCAGTGACTAGTTGGACTGAAATTTTTTTTTCAGATCAGTGAATTGACTTGCATCTGCTATAAGATTCTCTTTTCAAAGTGATTTTTCACAAAAAAAAAACACGTTCTAAATATTTCCAAACCATGGAGATAGAAAGTATCTTAACATGAGCAGATAAAATAATAGGAAGGTCACAACCCCGATTTTCCATTTTCTCGTAACTCAGCAATGGAGAAGGTAGCCAGCGTATGGAAACTGAAAGGGTTCAAGTGTACCTTACGTAATTGTAGAGTCCACAATATTGTACGTCGAGTTATGAATTCCAGCAGTCATTCCGTATAATACAGCGGACTTTTCCGACTTTGCTGAGCGCAACGCAGCGTGCCGTGTTCAACGTAAACACATTATTATCAGGGTTTATTAAACGCTCCACTCTTTTCGAGCTGGGCTTATCTATGACAAGAGCGCTTGGCGAATCTCGCTAGCGCTTGCCAGCCAGCGCTTCGCTGCCTGATCAATAGGTCGGAAGAATGCAGAATGTGGCCTTGTTGCGTGGGAGTAAGCTTAGAGCAAAGCGCTCGTTACCTAACAGCTATGCAAAGCGGATATGCAAGGCGGCAGCGGCTCGGCTACGACTACGACCTGAGCTCAGATGCTGCGCTATGCGAACGATGCTCAGCCTGTCTGTGCCGACGAAATCAGGCCATCTACAAAACTGGGCTTCATCGAGTTCTCGACAGAGCAGCCACTACTTTTGTTAAGGATATTCTAGCGCAATGGGCTAAAATTAGATACGGACTTGGAATTTTCAGGAGTAGTTCAAAATGTGTGTATCTATCGTATGGCGAAGTCCAAGAAAATAAGACCATTCCTTTTTTTACGTAATTAGATTCTTACGTTGGGAAAAAATAGATGGGCTCTTGCTGCAGCTCCGAAAAATGGCGCTAAATTGGGTAAATTATGATTGATCGCGTCTAATTTGAGGAAGAGCGAAAATCTATTTCCCGTAAAGATTGAAGTTTTAGAAACAGTTTGGACAAGTTTGACGACAATCTACGGTTTTGTTATTTTTAATACGTAACAGCTGCATATTTAGCAGGAAAGTGAGTCAAATCAGCAACATATAATGTTTTGTTTTAGGAAAGAAATTATCTTCTATTATTGAGAAAATAAAGTACGAAGAGCAGCTCGGGTAAATGCTTATCAAAAGTGATAACTTTCTCAATTTTTCGGATTTTCAATGCCCGTTTTGAATTTTTCGATGGATGACTAGTCGAAAGTGCTGGGATATCCTTCAAGACCCGACAGTTTCGCGTTTCGAGCGTGTTCAAATCTCTTTACTTGAACGCGTGCTCGTCAGATGAGCCTCGTCTATTCGCTCGATGGTTTTCTCTTAACACACGCGTTTACGATATCTCAACCTATAAGGGTACTCCTTCTATTCGTCCGATTGTTTCCCGTTTACGCTTGCATCCAAAGGTTTCTTCAAACGCTTCCTTTGCCCATTCGCCTGACAGTTTCCCATTCACGCAAATATGCGCTTCCTTTATAAATACGAAGTGGCTATTCGCACTCCTGCCCTAAAGTGTGTTAGGCTGGGTTCCGTGCGTTCAATTAGCATTAAGGAATTGATGAGGGCTGCTTGTACTTGAACAAAAGCAACAGTTAGCTCACTGAAACCAAATAAATAACATGACGAGTGCCTCGCTTTGGTGGTCAGCTCGGTAGAAATAAAATAGGCGGGAAATCAGACCTCCACACAGAAAAAAGACAACCCCCGTTTTGGGGAATGCTTTACCTGTTTTGGATGTGAGACCAAAACGGGCGACGTTTTTTGGTAATTTTTCAAGAAAGACTATGTTCAGCCACATCATTCAAAACGTCTCGGCGAAAGCTTTCCATTGACGTGGCTGAACATCGGTCTATCTTGAAAAATTACCAAAATACGCATCCCCGTTTTAGTTTCAAACCGTAAACAGGTATAACATTTCCCAAAACGGAGGTATTGCGTTTTACTGCGCAGTGTGCGCGGACTCGCTAAAGTCTCGCGAAAAGGTCTTAAAAGTATCGGGCAAAAAGGAATGCACTTGCAGATATACGATATCGGCGTTGTATGAAACGTGCGGAAACGGAAAGTTGTGAATGGGCACGCATCTGTGGGCGGCATCTAATCATAATTCTCTTTTCCACGCAAGTATTTTTAATCTAAATGTGAAACATAAAACGCGAATCCGTTGGGCAGTGGTGCCCCGCCGCTTTCCACTTTCTCAGAGAGCACATGGACGCCATTCGCTCACGAACACTATCAGTTCCCCCCCTCTTCTCCTCGCCGCCTCGGCGTCCATTTTCGCGAAAGTTTCAGCCTCGCTACAGGATTTACTAAACAAAAAATATAAATAAAATACTGCGCGTTCCGCAAGACCACACCATGTGTCCGTCATAACACGATTGTTTTTTGTTTTCTTCTGCGGCGCCATTTTTTTTTCGCGCGGGCGCCGATGGCGTCGGTGGTGATCGTAGCGGGCCGCAGCGCCACGCCGCGCCTCGCCCGCCGCGCTCGAACAGCTGACCCCTTCCCCTCCCCCCCCTCCAGCAAGACGACCCGCCAAGGACGGCCGGAGCAGCGGTGGCTGTTGCGGTATGCGTATGCTCGACTTCCTGCGGCGCAGTGACGTCACGGATTAACTGGTGATGCGTCTTGCACCGTTTTCCTTCTATTACAGGAGCCTTAGCTCATCCTCATTGTTCCGTCAAAACAATCGCCGCGCCATCCTTAACAAAGCAGGTCCGCCCAACAGCGAGGCGAGTGCGTGTCTCGAGCTTCGGTTCAGCCTTAATGACATCCTCACATCGTTCTGACAATTCAATCCCAATCAATGCATTTAAAAAATAACAAAAAAAACGTATCCTGCACTCTAAATTTTTAAGGTTGCATTTCCAACCTCATGGTTCAACCCCTAAGACGTTGTGCCTCGCTCCGCTGTCGCTCCGCTCGGCACAAGCCACGTAACCTAACCTAACTTAACCTAGGGTTACCTAATTAAACGGTCGCCAAGCCTGATGCCGCTTACTTCTCGGCGTCCCTAAATCGGCCGCCGAGAAGTAAGCGGCAGCAGGCTTGGTGACAGCCGAGCGGAGCGAGGCACAAGTAACTTTAACTAATTTTAGTAAACGGCAAGGGGCTTGGTTATGATAGGTTAAGTTAGGTTAGATGCCTCTTGCCTCGCTCCACTCGATTTGACGACAGAAGGTTGAACCAAAAGGTTAAAATTGCTACCTTAAAAAATTAGAGTGAGAAAGGACACTGATCCCGCAGGAGAACAAGTAAGACTTGCTCGAAAAATGCAGTGCCACCGCGACAGGTTGCATTTTCCATCTTCCACCTCGTGTGCGTGTGTTCCCCTTCTCGTCGCCAAGCCAAGTGGAGTGAGGCCCGTAACATGGTTAACAGAACTTACTTTGGGCGACGTTGATCTTGCTTTGTACTAATAAAGAAGGAGACTGAAATTTTGGATCGATAATTTTGAGCCCACTATAATTCTGAAGAAAGTCTATGTGTTAAGACTAACCATGATCGGCTTGCTTTTTATAAGGCAATCCAAAAAATCTCATGACTGGAATTTCATACTTACAATTCGCGATATTTCGAAATTAAAATTGCAGTCACTGTAAACGCTGCTATAAGGGCGCGACTTGAGCTCGCCAGTACATAAATATTAGGATATTAAATTTTGATTATAATTCTTGCAGGACAAGTAGGCCTATTTTATTTTTAGAGGTAGGATTTCAACTCCTCAGGATTAGTTAGGTAAGGTTAATTATGGTTGTGTACCTCATGCCTTGCTCCTAAGTTTTTATGCTGATCTTTGACACAAACGGTGTAAAACAAGAGGGGGAACTTACCACCTTACAAATGTACACCGACGTAAAACGAAACCAATACATACAAGCTCGGACAAGTTGCACCTGATCTAGTAACCCAATCCGGAATTCTTTCTTCCCAGTGAACTAGGTTTCATATATACTGCATAATCCCACCGCTCCGGGTTTCGTTTGGGACGGATAGGCAGTAAGCGAACAATAGAATTCTTCTGTAATCCGTCTCTCACAATCAGAATCGTGTGGAGCAAGTTCGTTGGTTGGAGTGAGCCAGGCCGAAGCAACAGCCTGAAATGGTGATATTAAATTTCTCGTCTGGAATAAAATCGATCGGAATACCGCTAGACGGCGAAACAGCAAACGTCCGAAAAAGCATACCCGAAAATGTCCAGTTACGCAAGGAAAGTGGATCATCTCATTGAGCGCGATCAAGCGAACGCCGAACATGGCAGGACGTCATTAACGCCATGCGATTGGCTCTCTGAGCAACATTCCACTGACATATCGAGTAGTTTTGGAAAAGAGAGCAGCGAACGAAATGCGGAGCGGTGCGTTGTCCGAATGCATAAAGTCCGAATCGTTTTTTTTTAATTTATTTTTTTTGAGAGCAAAGTTGCCTATATAAATTCATAGAATTAGGTAAGGTTAGGTTGGTTTAGGTTACTTGTAGGATAACACTTTTATAAATCTATAAGCAACTTTGCGCTCAACAATTTATAAAAAAGATTCGGACTTCATGCATTCGGACGAACGCAACATTCCCTGCGGCGAGGTAGAGTGGCTTGTACTTGAGCGTGTGTGGAACTTTGGAAGGAAGCGAGATACGACAAAAAACCTAAAATCAAATTCATAGATCTCTTGAAGATCGAACGATTTTATTTGGTGCTTTTCTTGCGTATATCTCTCCGTTTCAAAGTTACGGAGGTGCAAAAAAAT
>Ga0058701_10005384_pt1 | contig 10605 bp, 9 predicted proteins | sample AgamicOrMae_FD_97039 | JGI IMG/M metagenome (GOLD analysis project Ga0058701, IMG submission 97039) | Agave microbial communities from Guanajuato, Mexico - Or.Ma.e | ecosystem: Host-associated > Plants > Phyllosphere > Phylloplane/Leaf | place: Guanajuato, Mexico | collected 2012-06-04 | reverse complement strand
GAATTGGAAGACCTTCTTACCTTTGAAGCTTTTTACATTCTAGAACTGAACCTTTCCATAAGACCACAGTAAAAAATACGTTAAATTACTTAGGTTACGCAACATCTACTGCAAAATTGCCGACATTAAAAATCGAGATGATTTTATCAGTTTATAAACTTTGTTATTTTTTGATTAATGGATACTGTGTCAGGTCTTTTTGAAAATAGGCCCACACATTGGAATAAAAATTCTGACCTACAAGTTGCCAGGAAAATTATTTTCGCACGTTGGAGTATTAATGATTGTACAGAGAGGCGGGTATCACTTATTAAAAAGTACACGTCCCCTGCCCTCACAAAACATGAAGAGCGTTTGAAGTTCCTCTTGATAGCGGGTAAGTCCCCCCAGCAAAGTTCGTCTCTTCTCAAGATCATTCAGTTTGAAAATTACTTATTGTTGTACCATATTTTTTGTGTGATTTCAAAGACAACGAAACCTAGAATATAATAAAAGTGAAACTTCTGGTTTAATTAATGTTTTAAAAGATGTTGGTGTTTTTATTTTAAAAAAAGAAGAAAACAATTTCAATACGTAGCTCGAGTGATGCGGGAACGACCGCGGGGAGGGACTATCGCTCTAGGATGGGGGAAGGGGCTAGAGGAGAAGGGGAGGGAGCTTGCCAGTGTGGCGGTATAGGGTTGGTTCAAGTGATCGTGTGGACAGCGCTTTGGCTGAATGCTTGTCGACTTCTCGTGTGTGACACGAATTGGATGATGTAATTTCAACAGGCACAAATAAGTAAAAAAAAATAATAATAATGGAGGTGAATTGTTCGCGGATATGCTACTAGGTTTCGGAAGAATTCGGACCAAATTTTCGAGTAGCTCCACTTCTTTTCAACTATCTGTGATCACTAATTAGACATCTCTAATTAGGGCCGTCTTCCGCAAACAGAATGAATGTTTACTGGTTTTTCTAATTGGGAAATGTCCACGACGTAAAACCGGGATTCTCTTTTATTCAACACCCACTGGATATGTGTCCGTCGTGTCTAAACACGCCAATTGACAACAAAACAAAGAGTTTACAAGACCGGTACTATATACAAATTTAACAAAATAGGGCTGAAATATGTAACAAAGAGAGAAGCCATGCGCGGGAACAGCGTAAAACCATGTCTATAGATGTACAACCTTCCTTTTTCACATCTATGTCGCAAAGACTAACTACAATTTAGAATTTCCGTTAAAATTCGATTCGTTTCGGAAAATATAACATATCCTCCATCTGAAGTTTGGACGAGGGATAAAGCAAGTTGTGCCGTAGATTTCCATGGAAGCTGCTTGCCCTCAACAAAAAACTTTCGATGAAATCAAGACAGCATCTGAGGCTTGATACCAAGAATATCCACCAGATCATGTATTGATAAGACGCAAAGAAGCAAGGGCCACGCTTTCGCAAAAATCGTCGTTTTTTTTTTTTAGCAAAGTACGAATGTTTATCTGCATACGTATTTTGATCTTATTTCAACTCTTCCTGGGGCCCTTATATATCCGCATAACTCATTGAAGCTGGGTTGTCCGGCCTAAAAGGTTGCCTTGGCAATAGCTAAACGGCGGCGTACTGTTTTAGGTTGCCTATGGAGTGCACGCTCAAGACTTTGGGTTCCCCTCTATGCAGCTCTGGTGCAGTCGGGCCTTTTGTCAGAGCCGCAGCAGATGTGCAGTAAGGAGACCTGTCGCAATCCTTGAAAGAACCAGGTTTAATTCTCATGCCTATGCCATACACTTCTTCCTAAAATCAACGTGGCAAAATAGGTGAGTGGTCAGCGTGTCCGAAAAAAAAAGAAAAAAAAACATCTATGTAAAGCTCACTGATGTCTTTTTTTATTATTATTTTTTTGCGCACGTCGAATTTTTTAGAGTAACCAAATGTTTTAATTGATATATCAATCTTGAATCGATTCTTGTTTAGGCCCTTGTTCCGCTGCAGGCATCATCCGTGAGTTAACTTTCTAAGTTCTAAAAAGTAATTTTTATCTTGAAATTTCAAGGAAATGTGGCAAATTAGTATCTCTAATAAACTAACAAAGGAATTTGTTTGTTCTAACCCTTTACGAAACCCCATAGGAGTACTTCTCTCCGTACGTTTAGATGTTCACGCCCCTAAGTGCTGTACGGCGTGTTGTATTTTGACGTAACTTTCCTATTCACAGCTCCGCATAAGGAGCTTCATTTCTTGGCTTGGACTTTTACCTGTACGAATATCCTATGGATTCGACTGTGATATCTGTTGGCTAACGGACGTCATCCACGTTGAGCGCTACAATCTTTCTCTCTACCTCTAAAATGGAAGGTAGAGAGGAAGAGGTAGAGACCGAGCAACAAAAAAAAAAAAAGAAAAAAAGTAGGGGACCAGATCATTTTTTTTTTTTGTCCTTAGACGGCGTCCGAAAGCTTTCCACCCATAGGGAGATGCGTTGGTTTATACTACGAGCCCTGGGTCTCAGTGAATCGGATGACCAATGTTCCGAGGGAGGGAAAGCACTGTTAACACATGTCAAACAATGAAACGATAATTATTAGCGTTCCAATGCTCAAGAAATAGAAAGGAATCACTCAAAACTTTTGTCCCAGTTGTTCAGAGACGTTGTCGATATATGAAATTACAAAGTCAACATTTTTCTTGCAACGACATGAAATGGATTGAACTTCCATTATCGGAAAGAACCTGTGATCATATCCAAGGAAGCTGTCGCCGTAAACAGCTGTCTTCGATACCTGCGAGAGGGAGTAAAATAAGCCGACATGGGATGAGATTGGTTCGCAGGAGCGAGATCTGCCCCGTCAAGTTTCGAACCGGCGTAATTTCAGCGCACAGTCTTAAGTCTTCTGCATAATTTTCCCTTTGTAAGGGGCTTCTTTGAATGAGTCGGCAGTACGTAACAAAGTGATGAAGTAAAGCATAAAATTGTGAAGGCGAGTAGTGAACGGACAGGCGAAGGATGATTACAGTGAGAAAGCCCTCGCTTTTAATATTTAGGTCGTGGACAGACCCACAGCATGGAAACTTATCAATTATATCCCAGATCAAAACGGAATAGTTTCCAGAAGCAGGCATGTAGTTCTTGAAGATGCTTCTCCCGTGTTTGGATGCCCTTGAAACCGCAGATATCATTGAACGTCCTCCTTTTATCGTGTTTCCCACACAAATGTTTCTTCTCCTCTCAAACCGTTGGTCGAATGCGCAAAACATGATTTTAAGGAAACACAATTATTGCCCTTACTTTGAACAACGCCGTTTACACCCAGATATATAAGTTATTATGTGCAGCAGAGTGCGCAGATTTATTAAAAGCGTTTTGAGAGTCTCTTGGGTATTTTGCTGCTTAATTCCTTTTAGAACACTCTTAAACGCTAACTTTGGCCTTCGAGGAAAACGCTCGGAAACTTTTCTAATTCCTCTTTATTTTTTTATTTTTCTTCCTCTCCGGAAGATTCCGACGGGTCTTCCAGTCCAGTAAATAAACTTCGATTGTAATACTCGCTTTTTAGGGAAGTCTTTCTGCTTTGTATTTAAACACCGTTCCTAGACTGGGCCTTACACGTCTTTGAAAGTTCATACAAAAATTCCAAGTTTTGGACGAAGTACTCAGAAATAACAACTCAGTTTTTGGTATTTCAATTGTATATGAGGTAAATTCAAACTTTGATTTCTTGGCGTAGAATAGTAACCAGAAGACAGTCAGATCCTTTGATAATCAATCTCCTAAGTTCAGGCTTTATTGATCGGTGCTTCCTCCAAATGGGATTTATGCGACACAGCATGTTTTGTCTTCTATCTCTAACAACACGGTACTTCAACTTTACCTCCTCCTACTTAAGGTAGGCAAACCTCATTTCAGTAAAAGAACTTCCAATAAATGCTTTTTTTCCGTCAGAGACTCGGGTGCTCACATATCGTTTCCTTAAGAGCGATTTCCTTTGACTACTGCAGATCGTATCTACGGTAGCCTCTGGCTACTGCTGATCAAGGTCAGTGAAATGCGACCTTCAGCAAAGCGGGTGCGTGCAGGAACCTTCGTAATTTATTCAGCTTCTTTCTCCTCGATATGTGACACAGAAGTTTGACGCCATGGTGGCTTATTTCCGAATGCAACCTGGAGATCCCCGACCTTTCAAGGTCATCGCAAATGACGACTGTGCGACTGAGAGAATGCTAAAGCCTTTGGAAGACATGTACAGTGCTTAAGATTTACGGTGGTGCTTTGGCTGGCAATGAGCAAATTCCCTGCAGAGGATTCTCATCAGAAATTAACCGATAAGATGTTCACCATAGAGAAGTTCACCGACCAGATCACCGACTTAAGCTTGACCAATCAGCAGATCATCGACCAGAAAATGGTCTAGAAGTTTTCCGGACAAAAGTTCTCCGATGAGAGGTTCTTTAGCACAGGAGTTTTTCTAATAAAGAAGGAATCAAATTTCCAATAAACACCGACGCTAACCACCCCCCTAAATTACTCCTTGCGAAAGGTCAGGTTCAAAATACGCAATCCGGAGAATTCGGAGATGACAAGCTTCTCAGGAGCAGTTGAGCTTCAGATTCCCATTTTTTTGCACAACTATCGTTATCAGAGTCACAGGGCACTTCCAAACTGCTAAAACAGAAGGGGCACAGCTTGTTAACCAAAGGAGATAATCGTTACGAGGGGTCGGGCTGACCTAAGACTGGGAGGGGGAGTTCCATTTATCATTAAAATGTAATCACCGCATCCCTTAATGACGCGCCGCCGCGCTGAGCTACGGAGGAAGGGGGTGGAAGAGGACGGTGCGAAGTGCTGCCGATTTAATATCTTCCAAATTGAGCAATAAGTCTATCACCAATAGGGTGGCACTTTCGCTCAAGGCGCCTCTCTTCTTATTTATGTGTCGCACAGAAATCCTCTCGCAAGCAGATTCGCATTTGTGATTTCAATTTGCATTTATCAAATTTGATGATCAATTGGACGGAATAAAAATTAGAGATGAGTCTCACAGGGGAAGGGAACTACTGCTCTGGAATGATCAAAACAATAAGGAGGGATCTATAAATCACACTCCAGCCCAGCGAAGATTTCGCTTTACTTCGTCTGTACCATTCACGCCTCCTATCCATAGGTCCTGAGGTACCCTATAGATAGACCCTGAATTCCCTCGGATTTTGATGACATATCTTACAGAGTGAAGTAGCCGTCAGGTTGGATTCCGCTATACGTTTGAAAACTCGAATATTGCATCTCACGTTCCGTTTTCCGTTGCCAAGCTGAGCAGAGCAAGGCATAAGGCATCACAGTTTAAACAAAACACCTGTTTTAGAGAATGCTTCACCTGTTTTGGGTGTGAAACTAAAACTGGGGTTGTGCCTATTTTGGTTATTTATTAAGACAGACCCATGTTCAGCCATATCATTCAAAAGGTCTCGGCGAGAGCTTTCCATTGATTTGGATGAGCATAGGCCTATGTTGCAAAATTGCCACCCGTTTTAGCTTCACAGACCCAAAACAGGTATAGCTTTCCCTAAAACGGGTGTTTTGTTTTAATTGTGATCCCACCTAACCTCACTTGTAATTTGCAGGCCTCATGCGGTTCGTTCCTAGTTCATATCAAAACTAAGTTACAATCCTTGCACTTCGTCTCTCTACTATTCCGCTCCACTTTGCCAGCTCCGATGCCGCTTTAGGCTTGACGCTTTATCAAGTAACCATCTTTGCGTTTGCTAACAATAAGTGTAAGCGAGGTTGTTATGTTAGTTTACGTGCCCTGTGTCTCGTGCGCTGGTATTGGCACAGCCGGGCGGCGAAAGGTCGAACACCACAACCAGGAAATTCCACCTTTACAAGTATCATCGTGGAGAGGGAAAGCCGCTTAGCGGCAAAGGGCGTTTCAAGGGTCCGGTGAATAGAGGCACACAGAGCATTGGTACACGGTGTGAAGTCACGGCCGAATTGACGAGGAAAATGGACTTTGATGCGGCGGGGATTATGCTCGATATTTTGGGAACTAATGACAGAATTGCACAAGCTGACGTCTGCTCTTGTGCACATGATTGCTAGATTTCGCGATCGCGGAAATTTTAATGCTCGAAGGTCTATAAAGATAACTAGGCTAGGTTACTACGTTCAAAAGTAACGGAATCGCGAAATTCGGCAACAGTGCCCACGCAGCGAGATGTTACGCTTCCGAATGCACCCACAAAATGGCGGGAACATTCCATTCAGCAAAGAACGGATAGTAGTAGCGATTCGTGCCCGCGAAGGCGAGTTGTGGGCTTACTGGGCTCGATACGGCTCGGTACTGTTCACAACTCGAACTGACAAAGACCTTGGAAAGGTCTGCCAGCCGTAAATAACGCGAAAGCGGGTGCCATCAACACACTATTTTAACAGTTTGCAAACGGCGTAAATTTATGAGTTCTCCTATTTGCAGAGAATAGCACATTTGCTTTCCATTATTCGAAGGAGGGAACATGTTTCAAGTGGAAGAGGCCGCTGGGAGGAGCCTTTACGTTTCTCAAAGATCCCTCAACGATGGTTTACTGGAGCTATTCAGGGAGCAGCAATAAATGGCGAAGCCGTTCTAGCAAAATGCCCCAAACTTTCTGCTGTGACATCAGTACAAAGTCCGACGAATAAACATCATTATATGTGCCATTCTGTGTCCGCAGCGGGACGGGGCGCGGGCCATGCCAGCCAGATCGTTATGGCCGCCGATACAAATGGGAGCAGGATGAAAAATTTCGCTCGGGACTCACTGCCATTCAAAATCAGCCAGCTGACGAGCGGCGCCTCTTTCTGCAACAAAAATATCGGCATCGCCTCAGCATCTCTTCTTCATGGGTAAGTCGCACCCTGCCTGCCCGCTCCTGCTCCGCCAGGGGCGGTTACCTTCTAGAGCCGTCGTATCAATCAAGTACCATTTTGAATGGAGGCTCGCTCGCGCCAAACCTCCGTCATATTTTCAAAATGAATCAAGTCCTGTTGGTCTCAAAACTACGCGGTTTTGAAAATACGTAGTCAGACATGTTGAAAGAGTCTTCAGGTGAAATGAAAGAGAGTCCGGTATCCTCAGAAAACATCACGTTTCGATGAAAGAGCAATAAAAACAGCCCGCTCGGGCAGTTATAATCTTACGAATACTTGATTGCAAAGCAAGCCGTTAAAATGTATACTTAACTGATCGCCTGAACCTACTTTCAACAATAATCAAAAACATTCGCAGCTAAGTTATTTTGGGTCACTGCAAAAAAATCCCTAAAGTTTCATTGTATGTTTCGCATAAAATTTCATGTTCTTTCAAGACCGTTTAACGTTATCAACAGCGCTTTATTTTATTTAGATGTTTTATGCACGTGATCAGCAGACAGATAAACATTCCTAACGCAACTGCAACTACTCACTCTTAAGTTAAGAATTCTGCCTCTCGAATTCTACCAGCGGTCCAACCTTTGATTATATAATGAGAATGAGAATAAGAGACGAGCTACCGGACCAACTAGTATATTTTAGTTGTGTTTACGTATAAAAGCTTACAGGGAAAGGTATTGAGAACCGGCCTTATGTTGCACAATAGTTGCCAAACAAGACCTTTAGGATTGACTGTTACAACCACGTAGGTTAAATTATACCTAGGTCCTCAGTACCTCACTTCACTTTGGCTCCACTCACTTTATCGCCAAGCCTGATGTCGCTTACTTCTCGTTAGCAGTTACTGCCACAAAGAAGCACCTGTAAGCAGCACCAAAGTATGTGACGTTAGGGTAGATTTGATGCCCTGTGTCCCTCCCCGCTCGGCTTGTCGACGAAAGGTGACTAAATACAGAAGGCTTTTAGAGCCTGTAAATATCAGGACGTGACATTTTTTAAAAAGATCAAATATTTATTGTCTCAGCACTCGTAGAGAAAGCTGGATTGGCAAAATGTTAAAAATATTATTACCGATGAAAGCTTGTCCTCTCATATAAGTAGAAATTGCATGTACGTTTAGGGAATAGGTTACGACTGATAGCTCACCTTGAAATGTGCAGTGAGCTGCACAATCATTTACGAAAATCAAGTAATACGTAAAACATAAGGATAGGGGAAAAAAAGTTTGCTCTCTCTAATATTTGGCGCAATGTGAGCAGTAAGGCGAGAAGCAAAGCGAAGGACGATGGAGGGAGGGGGTCATTATGGCCAACGATTCTACAGACAGTGAGATATCTGCTCTCGGAATTTCGGGTGCTTTTGATGGCTTTGCGAGGGGATCTGAGCCGTCCTTTCAGGTGAAACATGCCTTAACAAGCTAAAAACAAGTATCTACTTGCAAACACCAGTTCGCAATATTTTCGCTGAAATTCGTTTGCAGCTGGTCCCTTTTAAGCATTTTCTCGCGCATACTTCGCTCCGCTGGACGAGTAAAAAAAGCTACCAATGAAGAAACTATAACGTTATTTACGAAACACTTTGTTTTGCGAAATTCGAAAATGTGACATTTAATGTAAAAGAGTTTTGCTTAAATAGACACTAGTTACTCATTTAAAAACTGTTGAGGATGAAAGGCATTTCTAACGCTGTTCTCTGATTCGAGCTTCGCTTGCCGCTTTGATTGGGGACGATACGTTAGAATACAGTAAGCTACTAAAGTTATCCTGTGACTTCCTCACCGCATGGTGACGATATTTAAACAGTAAATCAGATCTTTTTTTGGGGGAAAGGCATCTTAGCCACCAATTTAAGTTTACCTCGTAGGGTATCGATAGACCTGTTCGGTAAACGGCTACACCGGTTTTAAAACCGTTTTTTTATTCACCTAAGAACCGGTGTCTCCTCAAATGAAAAATCGTACATCGGTTTTTCCAGTGTCACACTGGCGTAAGTCGCTCTGCTGGATTTACCAATCAATGTTAACCGTATCACGTGTTTTTAATGGGGTAGCCACTAAAGAATTTGTAGAAAATTAATTTGATGCGTATTAAAAGAATTTTTCGACAACATTCGTGTAACTATGACACCAAAAGACGTAGTATTAGCCGTAATAGATGAAAATTCGTGTAACTATTGGAATTACAATAACTCGCTGTTGCTAAACCATGCTGGCGTCTTTCACAGCGTCGCACACTATCCCAGCGAAATACTTAACTTATTGCATGCCCTGATGGGTTTATATTGCGGATGATTTTTGGATTTCACTTTATTTCTTTTTTTAACCAAATTCACCGGTTATCCGGTATTCACCCGAAAACCGAAGTAGTACTAAACGCCGGAAGAACAGTTTCGGTTTCCCCAAAGGAAACCAGTATTTTTGTTCACCGGAAACCGCTACCAGAATCCCCTCACCGAACAAGTCTAGGTATCGAAGATGATCGAGAATATGCTTTTTATGTGTCTTACGTGAATGGATGATAAGTGCTAAGCAAGACGTAAGCGTCTGCAGGCTTGGTTATTATTTGTTGGATTTAGTCAGGTATGGCTTACCGTGTCTCGTTCTCCTATCTCTTTGCTAAGCGTAGCAAATAAAACAATAAAAAAGTACATACAAAATCAAAACTTAGAACTCACAGCAAGGTTTATGCATTTGCCTACGGGTGTCGTTCTCCAAAAAAGTAAATATAAGTGAGTGACCACAGGAGTTTCGGAGATAGAGGCTATACTTGTTTGGTGGTTGAATCAGGCAATTGGAGGTGCGAAAGAAAACCGCTAAATTGATCGTCGGTAGCAATTAGTTTGCAACGCAGTCTCTTCAAATAAATAGGTCATCGTCAGCTGTCCTGGCATTTGAGGCGTATACAATCATCCTATAATAACCAACAAAAGTAAGGAACAAACAAGAGCGCCTGATTGGCCAGCTTGTTTCCAAGCCCAAAGGAGCCAAGAGCAGAGAGGCCTGTATCATCGCCGGTCTGTAAACAGTTACGGCAAGTCAGGAATCAGAGCTTCATCAGTATTCAAATTGCACTCCCTCTGGTGGCACCCCGTGGCGCCGCGTGGATTCGCCAAAAAAGGGCGAAATTCCACCAGAATTGGGGTTAAAAAGCAAGCGAGGGCTGAAACTGGGTGAACTGAATGTCCGTGATGATTGGGTATTGAAGCTTCAAAGAGTAAGGCAAGGCTCCCTCAAAGCTACTTTCACGATCTGCACTGATTCAGCGGCCAGAGAAGTGCTGACGCAAGGTACAACGTATTCAGCGCCGATTTACCCCAACTCGTTTCATACTATTCGGAGAAATGTTTCATATCGGCAACCAGTGTTGCACATTTCACCAAAATGAACTGCGATAACATTAAAAAAAACATTGTGGCCAACCAAACGCATTCAAAAAAAAATTTCAAAGCATAATTCTCGTCGATTTTTTCCTTCCCTTATGAGTATAGGTTTTATTGAGTCAACACAAAATCCAGACACACATGTGGATATCAAAAAAGAAAAAATAAAAGAAGTAAAACTACTTATATTAATAATAAAAAATTGTTTATTATATTAAACATTTAATATTTAATATTTAATATTTAATATTTAATATTTAATATTTAATATTTAATATTTAATATTTAATATTTAATATTTAATATTTAATATTTAATATTTAATATTTAATATTTAATAT
>Ga0058701_10005383_pt1 | contig 10605 bp, 7 predicted proteins | sample AgamicOrMae_FD_97039 | JGI IMG/M metagenome (GOLD analysis project Ga0058701, IMG submission 97039) | Agave microbial communities from Guanajuato, Mexico - Or.Ma.e | ecosystem: Host-associated > Plants > Phyllosphere > Phylloplane/Leaf | place: Guanajuato, Mexico | collected 2012-06-04 | reverse complement strand
TACTCGCTGAAATTTTAATATTTAAATTAGTCAATTTTGACTATTTTTAGTCAAAAATGACTATTTAAGTACCGGTAGTGAAAACATAACTCGTTGAATAGTTAGAGTATAAACATTGACTTATTTTAGACTCAGGGACCAAACTAATATTGGTACTAGAAAATATTAATACCAAATATGGTAGAAATGTTTTAACCGTTAAATCTAAGTCAATTTTGACAATGTTACACTGAATTTAAAAATCACTAAATTAAATAGTCAAACGAAAATGACTAAATCCATTAGTCGAAAAATGACAATTTCAAATTTTGAGTGTAGACGGACTTTACCTTATCTAACTTTACGTGTATCGGTCTTTACCTAACATAAAACGAACTTTCCCCAGCCCAAGTTCCGAAAACATAAACTAATATAGCTTGCCTTTATCAAGCGTAACTTTTACTAGCCGTGCTTTACATAACTTTACCAAGCTTATTTTTATATAACCTAACCAGCAACACCCCCTATTGTTCAACAACTTAACATTTAAGTCTAAAAAAAATCACCCAAGAATTAACTAAACTATTCTGCTAAATGTTTCTGGATGCTAAACGAATCTTCAAACCATTCATAACTCATTCCACTTTTTGGTCGCGAAGAATTTTCTTATAATTTAGAAACAAAAATTCTTTTGGATCGATTTCAAAATCATATCGTTGCTTTTACTGATCTCGTAAACATACTTCTCGTTTGATGTCCAATCTGTTTGGTATGAGAAATGGTTGTGAGTATGAAAAATGTCACGGGCAAAACGCGGTGACCACATTCCAGTCGTGGACTGCGGTGCTTCTAGGTGACACAGCCCATCGCCTGAGCGCTGGCCCAACGCGATGGCCCAACACCGATGGCCCATCCTATCAAAGGTATTCGATAAGATTATTTTGGTTTTTACTTTGTTTGTTTGTATCCACTTTTATTATGTAGGTTCCTTCCAGAAACGAATTAGGAAAAGAGAATGTTTCCAAAACGGGAACTATTTTACTTCTCCACTTTGTTAGTCATGGTTTCACCGCCAGCCAATATTACTCGAATTGTACTATACACTGAGAACTTTATACATTGAGTTTTCTACCTCTTTTGTAAAATCTCATTGCACTTTCTCATTGCATAACCGATGAGCCACAGCGGAAAGGCGAGGCGTAGCAGACTTAAAGGATGTTTCGTCGAGGCGAGGGGTTCCGACAACAAGCTCTTTTTATTAATCAGATATTCTGCTAAGATGCTATTGCTTACACCTGACCACTTAAGACGACTTATAACCGTCCTAACGTCAGAGTTTAATCCACTACCGCCCAGCGATACCGTTCGGAAACAAAAAAAAATACTTTGGAGGATCTTTTTAGTTCAGTATATTATCAAAATTTAAAAAAAATATCATCCCTCTGGAAACCTGCTATTTAATAATTTAGGCATTTTCCAAAGCTTAAAATTGTGTAATTTAATGGGGAAAATCCTTTGAATTTCCCTTAAGCTAAATTTCACTTTGGGTTGTTATGGGTAAAGGCATTCATAGATAGCAAGAATAACGTGGCGTTATATGGACGTTTACTAAAATTTACATTTTACGAGAAAATTTGCGCGAAGAGTTTGTTGGGAAAAACGTTTCACTTGATTGATCCAGCTAAGATAAACAACTTGAGACTAGAAAAGAGTATTGCACCGTTGCTTAAGAAAAATATTTAAGAAAAAAACTCTAAATACAGTCCTTTTTTTTCGAAAAATGAATCAAAGCAGCGCTCGCATAAATTTAAAAGAAATGAAATAATCGAAAACACTTGGAAATACCAACGCATTTTCCAAATTGAGATTCGAGTCTGAAGATATCTCATTAGACGAGAGAAGTAACCAGACCGCATAGGATACCTTTAAAAAGTATTAAAAGTATATAAAAATATAATTAATATTTATATAAAGTAAATAAAGAATATTTAAATACAATTCGCCTAAGAACGCCTCAGGCGCGCTTGATGCATCAAACACTGCATCTCAATAAAATATTGTAAAATCACTTTTTAAGAGCGGTTCCATGATAAAGTTTAAAGCAAATTCGCCTTTTTTTTTCAAAATCATAATTTTATTACTTACAAAAGGTAATTGAGTAATACACCAAGCGGGAATTCTTACATAAATTCTTTTAATTTTAGAGGAAAAGTTCTTATTCCTCATGGACGTTCTCATTGATCAGTAGGCCCCTTATGATCATAAGGACGTTCTAGTAGAATTGAGAGACTTTCTCAAGAAATAAGAAAATTTGTCCTTTATGAAGAATATTGCCATACATGTATCATTCTCCTCTACAGGAATCCTTCTCAAATCAAGCCTACTGTCGTCTTGGTGTTTGGATCCTAAGATAGGTTTTGAATCAGCTTTTTGGAATTTCTAGTTTTTAGAGCTCGGAAAGTTCCATCAGTTTCGTAAGATTTGCTTCCGAGTATTTAAAAGCTATTTTTTTGTCCATTTACCGAAGGACAAACCAAGATGACCTCTCGTGTTTGAACATTTGTTAGGCAAAATTGTTCATTATTTGTGGGTTCGGACAGGAACAAAAATGGTCATTGTGTCTCAGAACCTTGGCGGCCGGCCGCATTCCAACGCACAGTGAGGTGTCCACAATGGCGTCAGCGAGCATCAAGCTATATTCGCCCAAATCTCTGACTATTCGCCATAATCCTTTGAATATCGAGAGGGGAGATGTGATTTGCCCTCTAAATTTGAAATAGCCATTCTTTAACTAATTGATTTAGTCATTTTTGTTTGACTATTTAATTTAGTCATTTTTAAATTCAGTGTAAAATTGTCAAAATCGGCCTAGATTTAGCGGTTAAAACTTTTCTACCATATATAGTATTAGTATTCTCTAGTACCAATTTTAGTTTGGTCTCTGGGTCTTAAATGAGTCGTTTGTTCTACTCTTACTATTCAGCGAGTTCTTTTTTCACTATTTAATTTGTAGTTTTTGACTAAATAATAGTAAAAATTGACTAATTGAAATACGAAAAATTTAGCTACCATTTATTAGTCAAATTTGACTATTTCTCATAGTAAGCTGTAAATGACATTGAATAGTTAAAAATGACCAAAAATAGTCATTTTTGACTAAACAATAGTCAAAATTGGCCAATTGAAATATGAAAATTTGAGCTACTCTTTTTTTGTCAAATTTGACCATTTCACATTAACAGTGTGTATATTGTGCGATAAGGAAGTAATCCGACAAAACTGCCGCTCAATCTAACCTTAAACTTCCCCTTTCCTCGAATAAGAGAATCGAGTTGCGGGACGTAGTCCAGCAGAATATATCCTGACCCAACAATATTTTCTTTACTCAAAAAATAGTATTTATGAACGTTGTGTTGGAGAGCGTTCTCTGAACCCGGAAAAGTATTTTATGTATTCCAATTTCTTATGTCATAAATAATGTCATAAAATGGTGACTTCGTTTTTATTACATTCTCCTGCTCTCATTTAAATAATATTCAAAAAATGATAAGAGGAAACGTTTTTTGGTATCACGTCTGTTGGTCAAGGGTTTTTCGAACCTGGATAAAAGGAATAGAGACTTTTTTTAATCTTCAAGAGATATAACATAATAATTTAAGATGTTTTTAAATAATTTGACATACCTAAAATAAAGTTTTCTCTAAAACTTAGTATTGCCAGGCTTCTCACAATCAGTTGTCCCCCATACGAAACCGACATCGAATAATAAGTGTAAAAACAACACGTTTAATTTACTTGCAGTTGCAGTTATCAGTGTCTTCACACACAGCAAGGAATTTTTTAAGCCTACCTCGGAACTTAGCTGACATGTGATCGAGATTTGGATAGATTTATAGTTGAAATTGCTTCTCTGCTGACAAAATAATGTAAGACCAATCCATAAAATAAAGCAAAAATAAACTGCATACATATTCGTTTCTTTTCTATCGAATTGATGCCTATATTAAGAGGTTAAGAGTTTTTTCTGATTTTTTTTAATTATTATTATTATTTTAAGAAATCTTTAAACCTCGATTTTGGAAAACTCACTGTTTCTTTCCCCTGTCATTTCCGAAGAAATTTTTGAAACATTTTGAAGGCGATGAACAAAAATAATCGTTCATTGCCTTCAAAAATGTTTGAAATATTTCTTTGGAAATGACATGGAAAAGAAACCCCTGAATTTTCAAAAATCGAGGTTTGAAGACAGCGATAGCTTTCAGAAAGTCACCAGCCCCATATTAGTGGACAAGCATCAAGTTAAAATATTAATTTGATATCTTGAAAATGCTTTTCGTGTTAGGAGGGTCTCCTTCGTTTTTTGAAAAATCCCAGTAGGCGAAATTATTCACAAAGCTTTAGTCATCAAATTCAAAACAACAGTTAAAAGCACGGAAAAAATATATTTTAAACATAGTTGCTGCATGGACTTTGTACCATGACAGCTGCACTGATGTGGTTTGGTGAGGTGCTCTAATTTTAACCCACATATCTCGCGTATCTCTTGGAATCAATTCTATTTTCGAACTTATCTGGCGTTTTACCTGTTTTCCACTTTTATCGGCGCTGATGCTAAAAGAGGACCGGATTAATTTTTATAGCGGTACCAAAACTGTGTTGTGATCACAAGATTACTTGTAAAAACTGATCGATTTATGGTGCCTGTATTTTTAGTTTGTTGATTTTAATTCTGCTCCAATTTTCTTATCAGTTTTATTGGAAAAATTAATTTATTTTTGAGGGCTGCTGTTCCGCGCACACTGAAATACCACAAAATCGCCTTGATTTTGTCTTCTAATTAACGCCTCGACCGCTTCAATAAATCATCACCTGTGAATCGAAAAGTTTGTCTCAAAATTTATGTAATATGTTAGGTCACGCAGGTATTTTTCTACCGGCACGCCTAGTCCAGGGATATCACATCGTTAATCTCACAGTGGATTTTTCTGCTTCTTGTGTTCTATGTCGTCACCAAGTTTTCAGAGCGGAACAAAAGGCATCTCACTGAGGGTGGTATGTTCCTAATCGTTATAAAGCTGAAATTGGTTGCGGTTTATACGAGACAGGAAATGCAACTAAAACTAAGAAACCGCCCATTCACTCCTACAGACAGTAATAATTTAATAACAGTTTTAGGGAGTTCTTACCTGTTTTGGCTGTGGAAGTAAAATAGGGGTAGTACATTATTTTGATTTCTTTTTCCCTAGATTGACCTATATTCAGTCATATAATTCGAAAATTGTCTTGAGACCTTCCCATCACAGTAAAGACGAAACTCCGTTTTGGGGAATGCTGTACTTGTTCTGGGTGTGGAACCAAAACGGGGTAGTAGGTATTTTGAACATTTTTCAAGATAGCGCTATGTCCAACCATGTCATTGAAAACGTCTCGGCGAGAGCTTTCCATTGATGTGGCTGAACATCGGTCAATCTTTAAAAATGACCAAAATACTTGCCAACCCCGTTTCAGTTTCATACCCAAAACAGGCACAGAACTTCCTAAAACAGGTGTTTCCTTTTTACTATGATTCACGTGGCTAAACATGTCTACCGTATCTCTAACATAATCAAAACGAGTACTACCCCAATTTTCACACTAAAACATGCAAGAACTCCCTGAATTATGTGTTCCATTTCCACCGTGAGGACTTTCGCTTCATCGACACTTTTTCTCACGCGCTTAACCCATAACAGCCCAAAGTACTTGAAGTGAAATTTAGCTTTAGAGAAATTAAAAGGATTTTTTTCCATAGAAATGCGAAATTTTGAGCTTTGAAAAATGCCTAAATTATTGAATTTCAAGTTTTCAGAGGAGCGATATTTTCTAAATTGTGACAATACTGAACTTACAAGATCCTCTAAAATATTTTTTTCTCTTTCCGGAAGGCATCGCTGGGCGGTAGTGGGTTAAGCTAGTATCTAAGTTTAGCGTACAAAAGTTATGCTACGTTAGGCTCGAAGAGGTAAGGATGTCTTCAGACGTGTCAGATATAACGCAGAATGCAAGTCTTATAACGCGTTTGTAATTTCCAACTTCTCCAATACCCTATCAGTTATACGACTTCTGACAGTAGAGACTGATCTAGAGATGTCCTCCCAGATAGTATCTCATAATCGTTTTGACCCAAAACTTGATCGGTTCACCGAAAACAGCCGAGCCGAGAACTCGTTGACCCGAGCAGCGCTTGTTTGTCAAAGCGATGTGTTTCGCGCTCCCTCCTAATTGCTTCCGAAACTAACATACGCAAGCCCAACGTGGGCATCTTATTAGAAAACATTAAAACCGGAAGTGCTTTCATGGTGTGTGAACGTTTTTGATATCATTAAAGGTGGTTCATTAATAAAACACATAAAAGGCGCATCTTCTAATTGAGTCCTGTTTCGTAATATGCAGGCGGTCAGTTTTTTTTTGAAACCTTTATTACGAAAAACATTGGCCTCGCGTTGATTTTCGGGGTAATTGGGACCATTATGTCAAACAAGAACTACTAAATTGCTGGAAAGGATTATTTTAAGGAATGGGCTCCGGCGAAGCGTGCCGCTGGTAAACCTCGGGTTCGAGGGTTTATGAGGAAGGGTTTGACATATTGCTCCTACGGTTTGTTGTGGTTTAATTACGGGAAGTTTGTCTTTTTAGTCGTGCGGTTTACTGTGTTGAGGTTTGGTCTGGCTTGCTGAGGTTTGGTTTCGGAATGTTTTGGTGAATGAGGTCTCAGGGAGGTTTAGTTTAATGAGGTGAAGTTAGCTGAGTCGGTTTAGGATAAGTGCCCTCTTTCCCGGGCCGCTGCCACTCCGCTCGGCTTGGAGACAATACGTGGAACGCAAGTTAGGAGAACGCAACTTTCACGTTTACAGAGAGCACAAACAGATTTGTGATTTTAAAAATTTGCTCATAAGGCTTCCAGACTTGCTGAAAAAGTCTCTTCTTTTTTTTTAACCCCTGGAAACAAGAAAGGATATTGCACTGTGTCGTCGAACTGTGATCTATCAGTGCAAGGATCTGCTGACAAATCGGAAGAAGTTCGTAAATAGTGAAACACAAGAAAGCAGACTCCGTCGATTGTTTCATAAGAAACCAAGCAAAGTTTCACCAAGTTGATTCTTGAACAGGCTTTGAAAAACGACGTCGTCTGCGTCTAACTCCATGTAATAAGTGTAAATTGTTTGTCTAAGAAGGCGTAAAAAAGAGTTACCTTCTGAGATAAATCCGCATTAGTACTCTTGACACAAAATAATTTTTAAAAATAGTAAAAATTTTTAAGTGTCGTAAATTGAAAAAGGTTGGTATTTTCTGTCGCAAGTTTTACATTCCAGCACTTTTTTTTTATTTATTTATTTTTGCATTATGAAATAATTTTAACGTAGGTCAGGTGAAACTGAGTTAGCTATCTTGTGTCTCGCTTCTCTGCCAATCAACTCGTAAGTCACAAAGATTGATGCCGCCAACATTTCGGAAGCTGCAACTCTTGCTTTTGTGTAAAATGGATGAAATCTTGATTTTCCGTCGGACTTAACCTACCACCGTCCAGCGACGCCGTTCGGAAACAAAAAATAAATTTTAGAGGATCTTTTGAGTTCAGAATTGTCAAATTTTTAAAATATCACCCTTCTGAAAGCCTGAAATTTAATAATTAAGGCATTTCCCGAAGCCTAAAATTGCCTTATTTAATGGGAAAAATCCCTCGAATTTCTCTTAAAGCTAAATTTTACTCCAAATACTTTGGGCTCTTATGGGTTAAATTGGCACGACTTTCTTACGGAAGGAATGATTTTGCTTTTTGACATTTTCTATCTTGAATTTAAAGTTTTAACTGAACTTGATTAGTCTCTGAAGCGATCAAACATCCGTAAGGGTAGAAAATTACATTTTTCGAATTTTCAATGCACAGTTTATTCAAAACCAGTGGATTAAAAAAAGGGGGTTTCCCGTCCCCGCTTATGAGTTTCTTTAGTGCTACCTTGCATGTCATCGAAATTCGGTAATTTTCCGGCAGGTGCCTTCGAGCGTGGGTGCATGTGCCGGACCGAGCGGCGCCTCTGATGGAGGACGAGTTGATGGTCATAAATAAGGGCAGGCGAGGCGGGCGAAGGGGGGCAGACTCCCCCCCGCAAACCCTGCAACTTCCTCCAGCCAGCGCAAAACTCGACCAATAATTTAACTCTCGTACCGAAAAGAGAACTTAAGTTCACTGGTCCCTGTCGAAGTGAGCGCTTCTGGAAATTCAGGTAAGAGTTAAGGGGCATCAACTTTATGCGAGGGAGTTGCAAAAGTGCATCTCTGCTCCAATTGTGTCCGTCTCCCTCGCTGTTTGTGCTCACAACTTTCAACTCTTTATAATGGCTTATGGCCCTTATCTTTTGATTAAGGCATTATTACACTATAGCAAAGTTGTATTCTCTATCTCTTAATGTCTACCTTCACATGAAAAGGTATCCTAAAAAAATGAAAATTTGCAATATTGATCAAGTTGGGAGATATGTCAACAATTACGACGAGGATAATGAAAGTGTTGAGACTTGGCTGAAGAGGGTGAAGAGAGAGTATATGTTGGAGAAGATGACGCAAGTTGAAGAGATTAAAGACTTCGTAGATAATCTACAGTTTTATTGGTAATGATTGTTTTGATAATGAACTATTGATAATGATCCTAGTATTGTAGAGTTTTCCAAAAGCATCCATGCTTGTCTAGGGAGATTAAGTAAATATATTTTTTTGGGGATCGCTTAAAGTAATACGTATATTTTGGAGAATCAATAGAATTATAAAGGTATATTTTTTGAAATTTAATATTGCTTTAACGGGTTAGGTCACTAACTACAATGACGGCGTACACGGAAATTATTTCAACACCACTGAATACTTTGAAGAGCAATAAATATATTTTGAGGGATGTTTATTCCTTGTTTGTTTAACCTTTCGATACAGTATGGAATTTTCGACTTACAACAACGCATATTAGGATCAACTTTGATTGGATACCTTATGCCTCGCTTCGTCATCGCTCTGCTCAGCTTGGTGCCAATGCAAGGAAAATAAAAAATTGGATTAAGAGCGAAGTCGTTTCATTACCATATGAGGATACTAATCTTCGAGTTCTGCACCTTACTTCATCATATTCTTCATTTTCCTCAACAACTTCGTGCTCCTCTACATTTTTCATCTCAAACATACTCCCCCTCAAGGGGTGACAACTCATGATATCCGGTGTGCAAAAGGCCTCTATATGCGGCTTATATCTGGCTGATATCCTTGATATCCTGATATCCGGTGTACAGATTTTCAGGAAGGTGATACACCTTGCTCTCCCTTCATCGTCTACAAAAAAGTCTCAACACTTTCATCGTCATCGTCGTGATTTTCGTCATCTCTAACAACTTCATCATTATTGCAAAGTTTTATCACCTTCCACTCTTTATCACCTTCATCTTCGACTTCCACCCTTAGAGTTACAACGTATCTAATAAGTACCACCTTCCAAAAAGCAGCATAGTTACTCAAACTATTTACTTTTCCTAAACGCAAAAAAATGTAGTGTATGATTGATAGTTTGGTGAAGCCTGCATCTTTGTCGATGATTCTTTATAATGTGATGGAGTACTTCGACGACGTATAGTCACGTAGTAGGTAGGCTACCTTGAGTACCCTCCGCCGTCACCACGTTAATCCGTAATGAGCTTGTCCGGGCCCAAACGTATACCAACCGGCCTCTAATTTACCGGGTCATTTTACTGGTTCATCAAGTTATTAATCACCGGTACCCTTTTGTGCCCTAATTACCATCAAAATACCAACTTCCACTTAGGAAGTGTATCGGCTCTTTGACACAAACATTTCGGGGAATAAAAGCTCGCTATTGTTTCCCAGTTGTCTGCGATTTTTTTTTCAAGTGTCAAGCTAAAAATGGAGCCACGAGGTCTTAAAAAATAAATTTTAAGGTTAGTTTGCAGTTATGTCGTTTCTGGAACTAAACTTTCTTGTGCAGCCCACGCGCTTTTATAAGGCTTAAATTTTTTGAAGACACCAGGACAGGAATTAAACGCGAGAGAATGTTGATTAAAAGGAAGATATGCATTTTTTTAGAGGACTTATAGATCCGATGTCAAAGTATTTCTCTTCAAACGCTGTGCGTGAAATCTACTGTTGATCAAAGATTAGCTGGAGTGCAGAACGCTTTGTCGATATTTCAAAAGGATTGCATTTCAAAACCTCATTAAGGTAAAAAAGGGCCTATTTTTCAAATATAAATAAATTTTTATTACTTCCAGGTAAACAATATTTTCACACGCAACGCTTCTGTCTCAGATCTCCGAATGACCTGGTAACAAAAGCTCATAGCCTTATATCGAAATTCGAAGAAACCAGGATTATTTTAGACTTTCTATACATTTCCGAACATTCGTTTCAGACTTCATAATCGCAAGAGCCAGACGCTTCATTTTAGAACACAGTTTCTGAAAAAGTTCCGCTAGGCAATAATAATGTAACACGGTGTTATTCTAAAAGAAAAATGTTGCGCCTGCTTAAGAGCACAACAAGATTATTACGAAAATCTCGGTGTGGCGGCTTATCAAAGGGCGAAAATTACAC
>Ga0058701_10005382_pt1 | contig 10605 bp, 8 predicted proteins | sample AgamicOrMae_FD_97039 | JGI IMG/M metagenome (GOLD analysis project Ga0058701, IMG submission 97039) | Agave microbial communities from Guanajuato, Mexico - Or.Ma.e | ecosystem: Host-associated > Plants > Phyllosphere > Phylloplane/Leaf | place: Guanajuato, Mexico | collected 2012-06-04 | reverse complement strand
TTTCTGCTTCCCTGCTCACGCCAAACAGGTTCGAAGCTCGGTTACCAAAACGGGTGGGCCTCTACCAGTTTGCAAAAACGGGTGCGAAGAGAGCCTAAAACAGGATTTTGTTTTTACTGTGAACTTTAGTCAAATTTGACTACTTTTAACAGTAAGCTGTAAATGACTAATTGAAATATTAAAATTTCAGCTACTATTCTTAAGTCAATTTTGACCATTTCACATTTAGTGAGCGTGTCTTTATCCTGATGTAATGAGTGGCTAAACCGCGAGGTAACGAAAAAGTGAAAAACACGGGGCTGAAATCGTAATCTCTAGATTTTAGAGAAGCTCTAGAGAAGTTCTTGAAGTTATAGAACTTCAGTGAAGAGCTGAGTGCATGTCCATTTGACCTACCATTCTTGGAAATTATGTTTCTTTTCATATTTTGAGGAATGTAGCTGTGCATTTCGAAGTCGGTGACATGAATCGGAACGCAAGTAGGCGAGGCAACAGTCATCCCCTTGTCAGGCGCAGGAAGGGCCGTCCGAGCTCGCCCCACCCCGCGCCACCTCACCCCACCCCGACTGGACCCATCGGACATGACCCACTGGACGCAACCCGACCCGACCCAAACCGACCCGTTTGTCCAAAGCGGTCACAACCTCACCGGACCCACCAAAATAAATACTTAACCCCCGACTCTTGGGAAAATATTGCTGGAGACGAGCTTTTTTAGGGTCTTCAAAACACTGCCTCTAACGTAATACCCACAAAGTTGCGCTGGAAAATTTATTAGTTATGCTCTGAGACGTACCACCTTTTGTTTGTACACCGTAAGAAGCACTGTGTGCACCATAAGCCCTAAAAGCACGATAAGCCTTTTGTCGGTTGTTAAGTCCTGTAAATTAATTATGTTATAAATGTAATGCTGTAAATAAATGAAAATAGTGAACCCTATCAGATAGTACTGTAATAGATGAAACAGTTGTCACTGTTTCTTGTTATTTCTTTTTTACGATGTGTTGTTCTTAAAATATATTTTGACTTGAACTAGACGACTATATTTGACCGAGATTCCTGAGAATAACACTTTTTAGTGAGAACTTTTGCTGATCGCAAGATTTCGTGATAATATCCAGAATACTCGTACTGATTTCCTGAATATTCGTAATGATTCCCAGAATCCTCGTACTGATTTCTAGAACCCTCGTGCTAATTCCCTGAATACTTGTGCTGATTTCCAGAATACTCGCTCTGACTTCCTGAATGCTTGTGCTGATTTCTAGAATACTTGTACTGATTCCCAGAATCCTCGTACTGATTTCCAGAATCCTCGAGCTGATTTCCAGAATACTTATACTGATTTCCTGAATACTTGTGCTGATTTCCAGAATACTCGCACTGACTTCCTGAATACTTGTGCTGATTTCTAGAATACTTGTACTGATTCCCAGAATCCTCCTACTGATTTCCAGAATCCTCGAGCTGATTTCCAGAATACTTATACTGATTTCCTGAATACTTGTGCTGATTTCTAGAATACTCGGACTGATTCCCAGAATACTCGCACTGATTTCCAGAACCCTCCTGCTGATTTCCAGAATCCTCGTGCTGATTTCCAGAATACTCATACTGATTTCCTGAATACCCCTCTGCGGTTTCCAATGATGCCTCTGCCGATTTCCAGAATACTCTGATTTCTAGTGTACTCGCCCTTTTCACCATCATATTCGTCATTACCAGAATACTCGTGCTGATATTTGAAGAGTAATTGTGCTTATTACCCGAAAACGGTTTGCTGTCGCTGTTTCTTCTCTTTTTCTTAGCGTTGTGTTTCTGATAACACTCCTCCAGAGTGTTTCTTTTCCTGTTGATGCGAATTCGCGTGTGGAAAGAGGCGAAGTTTAACAGTGCAATTTGTTTGTGTTTCAGAAAAGAACACGTTTCCGTCGTCATACGCGAGCACGGAGAGCGCAATGGTGAGTAAGTCGCGCCGCCGTGCGCCGGAAGCCGGACGCTCGAATAGGCTTTTCATGTCTTTCCGGAACTTCCGTTTGATTAGAACGTTCAGAACGAAAACCACAGAAACGCCTCACCTGTATTGATGATCGACACTTCTGAAAGCTTGAATCTTCCATCTCTTGTGTTCCCCCTTTCGTCACAAGGCAGAGCGAGTCACTCGGCTCGTGAACCAACCACCCACTAAATTTTAATCAATTTGAGTCCCTGAGATTTAGTGAAAATGCGCCGAATCTCAGACTATCACTGACTCAAATTTAGAAGAACATAAGCCAAATTTGACGGTACTTTTTTTTCGGCGATGCTACCGCCAAATAGGAAGCGGTATCAGGCTTTGCAAGAGCAGAACGAGACTCAAGACACCTTAACCTAGCCTTACCTAAGTTAATCATCGCTGTTATTTGTACGTCGCTAATCCAAACAATGCTATGAAAGTTTGATCTAGACTGGAACACGGAAATGGGAATCATTCAAGCTGGTAATGAAACAAACTTGGTTCATAAGTGTAATTAAAAGTAAAACTCTTCTTGAGTCCAGGGACGGCTTGAGTCTAGTTTTTCTTTCGCAAAAGAAATCGGGGATTAATACCGTTGAGTGGGCGTGGCCCAGCGCGGCTGGGAGCTTTCGGGGAGCAGGTGGCAAAAGTTGGGCCTCCTTCCCCCCCCTCCCCCGGTGTCGCCGCCTATCAGTGCGAAAGCCCTACCGAATTCTTTTCTTGAACCAGGTTCACTTTACTCGAAATAAGTATACTAATCAATTTTGGAGGAACCAACGGAATGAACAAATGGCCTCTGTCTACATTTGGTACCTCCTAATGGGACAACGTGCGAATGGGAAACTCGTTTTTAATAGTTACCGACCCTTTCACCTATGGCTTAGCTAGTGTCCTTTAGGAACAGTTACCTCGGAATGTTCGCTTAAAGCGCATTAAGTAAATGCGAAGTTATCGACATTTTACAGGAAGCTTTTTATTTAACAATATCCTTTCGGATAAACATTCTTTATAATTTAAAAAAATGGCCTTTTGGTTTATTTCAGGAAAACGCCTGTCCGGTTATTTGTCTATATGTCCCCTTTTCTAACGATAGCTTGAAGGAAAAAGTAATCCCGTTTGAGACCAAATTTTCTCGAATTCTTATTTTACGTAAGGACATGTGACCTATTTTTTAGGGTATAACCCGTTGTAGCCCAAGGGCATTTCACCCCAAGAGAAATGTTTCAATTTATCAATTCATACCACATCAACAGGAATTATAAATATATGGAATCCTTTCGAAAGGAAATCTTAAACACCTCTTTGAACAATATTCGATATCTCGAACAAGTTTTCGAGATAATCGAATACCAAAATATGTACGTGTTCTGGACACGTATGAGTTTTTTTAGATTGAGAGAATAGATTTTTCAATTGAGAGTATAGACGATGAGTTTTTTTAAGTTAAAATTAAGGTGCCGGAGCCCAGTTGAATAGTACAGTATTATTTTACGCCACAATTAATTGTTCTCTTATCGATGATGGGTCGATCTCCGAAATTGCCGAAGAATTTCATGTGGTACTGGTGTTGTTTCAACACGTTGAATGCAAAGGCGGAGTGCTGGGCTCCTTGCTTCCAACCGAAACCTTTTAGCTGGTTTCTTTGAGGCTTCTTTCCGCTGATCATTGATACCCGGTCCGGTCTGATCCGGTCCGATGGCATACCGCCGCCGCAATTGGCGGCGCCGTCGTCGGCGCCCGCTTCATCAACCCGGCGCACTCCCTCCCCCCCGAAAAGGTTTCTTGAATCAAGAAAGGTTGTCTTACAAGCGGACACGGCTTTTCCGATTTTGCGGTCCAAGAAGATTTGTCTTAGTTAATATATTGTAAAAATAAGTATTTGGTTGCTCTTGTGTTTGAGATTCCGTGCATCAAGACGCGCGGAGCGAAGCACAAGGCACGTAACTTTACTTAACCTAGCCTAACCCAACTTAACCTAGCCTAACTTAACTTAACCTAACCTAACCTTAGTATAACCTAACTTAACATAGCCTAACCTAACTTAACCTAGCCTAACCTAATTCAACCTAGCCTAACCTAATTTTACCTAACCTAGCCAAGCCTAACCTAATTTTAACCTATTAAACTTACAAAACCTTAATTGAAATTGAGCTTAACCTAACTTCATCTGCCAAGAGTGACGCCGCTCACTTTTCGGCAGCAGTTACTGCCGCCGAAAAGTAAGTGGCAAGCTTGGCGACAGCCGAGCGGAGCGAATGCAAAGCGAGGCACGATGCACGTAACTGTATCCTTGGTAAACAACAAACAGCACGAGACTTAATGCTAATAGATAGGATTAGGGTGGATTGCGTGCCTTGTCCCTTGCTCTTTTTGACGTATAGCGACGGTGTTTCTCGTTACCTGCCAACATCTTCATCAATCAAACAATTTTCATCGAGATAATCGTCAAAAAGAGGAGGAAAATGACGAAAAAACGCATCTTGGTACACTAAACCGACTATCCGGAAATCGAGTGACGTAAAATCCGGGGAATTCGTTGAAATTCGATGCAATTTTGTAAAGATAAAATGAAATAGTTTTAAGTACACTCGCAGAGGGCCGAGGACAGCAAGGGTAAAGGGAAGTGCCCCAAAAGTAGCCCACCCTTTAAGTAACCTACCTCTCACATGGCATATAGTGGAGTAAGCACAGCGCTATCTGTCTCGCCTTAATCCCGTTTGTGATAAAGCCATATCTGCTGGCCCAAACCATTCATATTTATTGGGCTACGCTCTACAATCTACGGCTTAGATACACCTATTGCCTACGGATATGGCGCAGAGATCAGCTGTTACGGACACCTTGGATGTTTTGAGCGAGGTTAAGTCTGAGCCTGGCACGGCCGGGCTCGGTCCGATGCCTGCTTCAATCGTGCTTACGTTGAGGAAGGACGCAAAACAAGCGTAGCAGGGGTGTTATGGCATCTGTCGATATCACGTCAGGATTTCTTAATTTACTCAGTCACCACGCCGAGAGGACTGTTTATGAGTTTTCTATAGGGATTGCTTTTCTAGTTTATCGGGTAGAGTGCAAATGGTCGGGATTCGCCCCTGGAATGCGAATGGAAGGGTGAAGGGTGCCCTGCACGGCCCTGCATTACCGAGAACGGCGCTGCACAAGTCCCGCGCTCGGGCCGCGGCGCGATCAAAGGTCAGAGAAATCGTTTTGATTGGATTCATTGTTTTGTTGGAGAGCGCTAGGACTGTTGTCCCAAGACTCTTGTCCCAGTGTAGGTTACGTATGCTAGGATTTCCATGTAGGGGACTTCTTAAAACGAGGCCGTGGAGTGACTAAGCTCAAGGTCTCGTGGTAGCTTCGCGAGGCTCGCGGCCCCTTCGCGGCCCGGTCGCGGCCTCTGTGGCCCGTCGCGGCTCGGCCCGGCTCGGCCGCGCTCGCCCCGGCTCGGACCGGCGCCCATCTCTGCTTGCAATCAGGGATGGGTGTCGTCATCTGATGCGGCTTCTCATTATGATGAAAAGTGTCGTGGATTTTTACGATTGGTGGCTGCAGAAGGCCTAAGGACTTTTTTGCGGACTGACGTTTGTGGATGGTTTTATTGAATTTCGTGATTGTCTCCCTTTTTCTTGGTGGAAGGAGAGTGATCGGCGAGGTTTGACGGGACGGATATGATCGGAAGTTCTGTGAAGGAACGCAACGTTCCAAATTTAGTCGCCTATTTGGCTATGAGGATTTCCGTTTCGGAATTCTTTTGATTCAAAGACAACGGTATAATTTTTGTCGCGGAAATTTCCTGATTCGGATAATTTTAGGGCACTGGAACTTCTCACGGAGAACTTACTTTTTGTAACTTCTCTGTGGAAGTAATTTTAATGGAGGAGAACTTCTGACGTAGAAGGACTTGCACGAAGAAGAACCTTTAGCGGAGGAGAACTTCCAACGGAGGAGAACCTCCTACGGAGGAGAACCTCCTACGGAGGAGAACCTCCTACGGAGGAGAACCTCCTACGGAGGAGAACCTCTAACGGAAGAGAACCCTTAGTAGAGGAGAACTTCCAACGAAGACAAACTTGTAAAATAGAAGAACTTCTAGCAGAGAAGAACTTCTAACGGAGAAGAACCTCTAACGGAGGAGAACTTCTAATAGAGAACAACTTCCAGCAAAGAAAAACTTGTAAAAGAGAAGAACTAGCAGAGAAGAACTTCTAAAGGAGTCGAACAACTAACGGAGTATAACAAGAAGGATTAATAATCCATCTTGGAGAATTACTTCTATCAGAGAAGAACCCTCTAACGGAGAAGAACTTTTAACTGAGAAGAAATTCTATCAGAGAAAAACTTCCTATGGATGGGCCGGTATAGGCCTAACCTTTTCTCAAAAACTTCCACGTCGAAAAAACTTGTCACAGAGAACTTCCATGTCGGAGGACTTTCGTGAGGGACATCGACCTTTCAGGAGAACTTCCATGCCTGAGGTGTCGGTGCATCTATAGCAGGAAGGTCGGGGTGGCTTGTATACACGACGCATTACTACAGGGCCGGGAATTAGTCGAGCGGGCGTTAATAGGTCCGCGTTGAGGGAAGCAAGGAATGATTCGAAACAGAAGCAGCGTGTGTGAGTGTTGCGTCCCTCGAGTCGTAGGTCATCGACGGGGTGGCGCTAGTGTCTCAATAATTCAGGGGCGCTAATGGATGCGAGGCGAACACCAATTGGACGGCGTTGACGCCGAGCCGGCACGGCGCTCCCGACGTCTTGTCGTAAAGCTCCCGTTCTCTATTATTCAGCAACCAGCCATCCATTTCCCTCCGCCCCCTCGCTCGCCCGCTTCGCCTGCAACACTGGAAAAATACACAGGGCTCCGGCCCGGCCATACCCCGCTCGGGCCCGCTTCGTCGCCGCCGCCCGCGCCGTAAATCGCAGGAAGCCCGTCTGTCCGCCGTCGCTCGGTGTCACTGCGCGCCCGCCCGCATTTATTCCCGGCGTGACTGCGTTTTACGGCGTGCGGCGGCGGGCTTACGGCGCCGCGATGCGACCAGACACCTGCGGATTATTGTTGCAAACAAATCGTTGGCGTAAAGGCGCGGCGGAAAGCGGGCCAGCGGCGTTCGCGTTGCCCACTTGTTGCTGGACAAAACGTTGGCCGTGGCTTTGACGGTAGCCAGGCGGCGCAAACCGGAGCAGGAGCGCGCCGCGCTATGCCGCGCCGTCCAGCTGTTGAGTGGAGCGAGCGGACGAAAAACCACAGGTGGTGCGGAGCCGTGCGGAGCTGCGGCGGCGGCGGGCGTCTCACCTCACGTCGACCCCCCTCCTCCCCCCACCCGCCCACAAGTTGCCCCGCGCGCCATCCCTGCCTTTCGGCTTGAGCGGAATGGCCTCCTTTAAAATACCTTTAAATCGCTCCTTGATGAAATTGGCGATATTCTCCAAGATTCCCGCTGCTTATTCCAATCCAGTCAATGCAGTTGTTGGCGCTGACTTCTTACGCGTCAGCGGGTGCGTATCAACTACTCCGGGATGCAGGATTGAAACAGCGACGATCCATCTTTAATTTCGATTTGTCTATCCTCGTTATTTGTCAAGTCGCAAGTACACCTACTATCCTAGACAGAAAAAACGTCCCCCCTGCAACCACCCAGACATCGGTGCGTTGCGGTTGCCTACCTTAGCTCGGCATCAGCCAATCACCTGCCTGAGCTAAGGTATACAACCACAACGCACCGATATCTAGGTGGTTGCAGGTGTGGATAATACTGATGGTCTGTCCTTTCGCAACTTGAAATACTGTCCATTTCTACGAAGTCTGTGGATTTTTAGTACAATTCAAACCTAGTTTTTCGTTCAACAAAGTTTGTTAGATGTGCTTAGAATTCGTGACTTTTAACGGTCCTCGTATGCTCTGAACAGATGATCCCTGCAGTCACAGGACGATACCGTTTAATCCCTGACCAGCAACCCTGCTCCTGGTTTCGTATTGGTTCCAGGGTTTGCTGAAAATGCCAAGTTTTTGTGTGGGCCCTCGGCTTGGCCAGGGGGTGGTTTAACAACCCTCAACCCCAACGAGCGCTCGGAGATCCGGTCTTGTCCCCCTCCCCCGCCCTTTCCCCGTCTCCGTTGGGCCGTCGGGATGGGAGCTGCGAGTGCGAGCTACGAGCAGCGAGAACGACGTCGGCGACCAGCAACGCCACGTCCCGGCGCGGCGCTCGGCGCGGCGGCTGTCCCGCATCGCATCGGCGACGGTGCTGCGCTGCGGCGAGCGGAGCGGCTGTGGGCGGGAGCAGCGGACCCTTCGGCACTCTCCGCCGCTCCTCGGCCGTCTCCGCCACGCCATATGCACTCTCAAGTCTGCCCCTCGCCCCAACCCACCCCACATCCCCAGCCACGTCGTTTTTCTTTCTTTTCTTTTTTTCGCTATGTGTGTTGTGTGTGTGTCGGTCGGTCGGCTGGCGTCGGCGTTGTTAGTGCTCTGAAAGCGGCGGATGGATTGTACAACGGCGTGCGGCTAGGCTTTCGGCTCGACCGGTACCGGTGCGCGCTGCTGGTAGATCGCGAAGCTGATCACCGATTTCAACAGAGGGTCTATGCGTTTCTGCGGCTGTGTCGCGAGTGTTGTGAAATGTGGTTGTGGCTAAGTGCGGTGTCGTCCTGACGGCGAGCATGCCGATGTGGGAAAACGGCCCGGGCTTCCTGGGCAACCCCGAGTTCATCTCATCCGACCTGCTGAGCCCCGGCGTCGCCGTCAAAGCCGACCCAGGAGACGTGGACACGCTGACGGACGGCAAGCCGCTCGACGACGGCGGCCAGCCCGCCCCGAGACCCACCCTGCTACCCCTGCACCACTTAAAGTATTTGAGCGGCCAGGAGAGCGGGGTAAGCCAAGCACGGCCCCGCCAGGGCTCGCCGCCCGCCTCGGCTGCCTGGCAGCGCCGGGGCTGTGGCGCGGCGTAGTGCAGCGTAGGCAGTTGCAGATCCCCGTTGACTAGACCAGGTTTTCCTGTCACGTGGTTCCTTTGATCGGTAGAGCTCAAGGTGCGATGCGGCCTGACCGACGATATCGGCTCCTTTGTCCAGCCGGCCCGGCTCGGACCCGCCACCGGGCGTTTCAGGCCTGCCAAAACCGCCCGCATTACGGCAGATTTCGAGGACGGGTTGTCCGCCTCCTCGCCAACCCCCAGTAACACGCCTCTCCACTGATCTTTGTCGCGGATTCGCGAATGATGAGGAAAGTCTTCAGGACTTGTTGACAGCAAGGGACCTGTCATGGGATGGCTTCCAAGTAAGGACTTGGTGTTCACGTAACGCTGTTCCTCCAAGCCGAGCGGTGCAAAAGGCACATAACGCCTTGTAACGTAACCAAGCCAGAAGCCGCTTGCTTTTCGGCATTAGTTACCTCCTCGGAGGATTAGCTCGAAACTACGCGAAAGGCACTCAACCATAACCTCAACCGACGTCTCATTTAAGCGAACCCCAAAACACTAACGTTACCTAGTTTAACCTACGCGCTTTTATGTAGGACATCTCGACAGAACAACGAAGTATTAAACCAGGGTGGAAGACGAGCTAATTCCACCTTTCAAAGAAGTGTAGGTTTGGGCTTGACAAATGCAACCTTTCTCCATCCCTCTCCAACCGCTTAAGGAACGCCTTGCAAGGATACCTCCTCCTTTGTAATCAGAGGAACAGTTATTCAAGGCGTTTTAACTTAAATCACGTTACTTCTGGACATCACCAGGACCAATGTGAACCGCCTGCCATAAAGCATTTTCGCAAATTGTGTCTCATACATCTACGTAATGCTTATCAGGTTAGGTGTTCTTAAAGAAAATCGACAACTAGTTAAAACGTAAACGAGTGTTGGTCCCTGAGTATGACAAGTTGGTTTATTAATCTTCACTCAATATTGCCTTATTTTTGACGACTATCGGAGAAATAAGTCCTAAACCTAGATTGGAAAACATTAATGAAGTAATGACTGCAAAGGGCTTTAAATTCTTCCCGGTTTACGTGTTCATTCTTACGTGCAGTTTTGTGCCGCGAGGTCTGGCGGTTTAAGGTGGAACACACGGTGGAAATCGCCACCTTTGAATTATCAGTGCAGAGTAGCAGTGCTTTAAGTGGCCCTCTGTCGGATTTATACGAGTATTGTGCCAGAGGTTGATGGCCTAAGGCATCTTCAGTGCCCTATTGATGGCGACGAAAGTTTTATGCAGGTATTAAGCCGTGGTCAGCCCTATACCCGCCGTATAAAACCCACGGAGCCCATGACAAAGACGAGAGATCGCTAAAGGTGGTTGGAGCGAGAGGGGAGGGGGGAGCAGTTGAGAGGAGAATAGGCGTAACGGAAAGATGGAAGAGAGAGGGTTGCTGGAGATTCGCTCAGGCGGTAACGTACACTCTACATTTTGAAGGTTGCATTTTCAACCTATCGGTTCAACCTACGATGTTACGCCGACGACCCTACGACGTTAAGCCGAGCGGAGCGAGGCAAAAGCCACGTAACCTAACCTAACTTAACCTAGGGTTATCTAATTAAACGGTCGCCAAGCCTGATGCCGCTTACTTCTCGGCGGCCGATTTAGGGCCGCCGAGAAGTAAGCGGCATCAGGCTTGACGA
>Ga0058701_10005381_pt1 | contig 10608 bp, 7 predicted proteins | sample AgamicOrMae_FD_97039 | JGI IMG/M metagenome (GOLD analysis project Ga0058701, IMG submission 97039) | Agave microbial communities from Guanajuato, Mexico - Or.Ma.e | ecosystem: Host-associated > Plants > Phyllosphere > Phylloplane/Leaf | place: Guanajuato, Mexico | collected 2012-06-04 | reverse complement strand
TCAAACGTCTTCTCAGTGGCCGAGTGGTTAGCGTTGCTAAGTTACCAGTGATGATGTCTAGACTCGGTTAGAGGTTCGGGGTTCAAATCCGCGATTAAATGTCATGGGCAGCCTCGCGAAATTGCGGAGATCCTTGGAATCTGGCCGGATGGGTAACACCTCGCCAGCCACGGAGCCGCTGAAAAGATACTCGACCTGGCCTCAAATCTGACGAATTGCGCGTCAGGAGGTTTCCCCTCAAAAACCCTATCCCGCAAGATCTGGGAAGTTAAGGGAAGGCTTAATCACGGGTAATTTTTGTATTTTTTTTCTTTCAAGTTTTTTTTTAATTCTTTTGTAGACCAGTAGTAAAGGTTAAAGCTTCGTGGTTGAAATCCGTGGTTAAAAGCCATGGGCAGCCTCGCAAAATCGCGAGGATCGTTGGGGCCGGCTGAGCAACTCCTCGGCTTCCACGTAGCCGCTGAATTATTGACCTACCCAATCTCACTCTGACCAAGTACGCGTCAGGAGGTGGCGCCTGGAAACGCCCTTCATTTTCCACATGCACCTTTCCCAATTATACCCTCAGGACAAAAGAGTATCATTTTTCATCTAACACATTTTCTCGATAGACGCAGCTTTTGGTGACAATAATTATTTCTCAGTCTGTTGCACTATCTGCCATGGCAGTATGCCAGAATTTTTTGAAGTCCAACCGCGGCAAAAGAATAGCATTTCTGTGAAACCCATTGATTTTTTTACACACTTCGAATTCCACAGAGTAACCGAAAATATAAGTGGATATTTCAATCTTGAATCGATTCTCGATTACGATCTTGTTCCGCTGCACGCTTCAGTCGTGCGTTAATAAAAAGTAACTTTTATGTGGAAATTTCCGTGGAATGTGGCACATCGGTATCTCTCATAAGCGTACAAAGGAATTTTTCTGTTCTAACCCTATAAGAAGCCCCATAAGAGTGAACGTAACACGCCCCATAAGTGCTGTTCACACGTCGACATGAGGAGCCTGACTTCTTGTCTTGGACTTTTCCTGGTGTTGGTTGCGGCTGTGATACATGTTGGCTTACGGACCTCATCCACGTTGAGCGCCATACTCGTTCTTTCTACCTCTACAATGGAAGATAAGGAGAGAGAGGAAAAGAACGAGTAAAAATGATTTTAAAAAAAGTTTCCGGCTCATTCTGGTCAGGTCCGCTCTTGTTAGCTTGGAATCGAGAACTGCTCTCTGTTCTGTTGTCCTCTTGATCTCCTTGTTTGTGTCTGCAGCACCGGAGCAGCGCGAAGCTCTGGTGAACTCGTTGACAGCGCAGCAAAAGAGTATGTGTCGACGAGCCGCCGGTTCGACGTTGTCGTCAAACCGCCTACGACATCGCTTAGCCGTCGTCCATCGGTATCTCGTCGCTTTGGGTCGCCGCTCGTCCGTCGACGAAGTGAAACCAGAAGTTCGAAGCCGCGTGAGAACTACCAGCGTGGGACAGCCACAATCGGGTACCTCGTACGTACAAACGAACCGTCTTCATTCTTAAGTCGCTCGTTCATATTCACTGACAATTTCATTCCCCATGTTTTAGAATTAAACCCATCGAAAAAGCTGCCACAAGCTTTACTAGAGTCGGATCGAGAGCTGCTCTTAATTTTACGTTTGCGTTTCTGCGTCGAGCCTGGCGATCTGGTGAGTAAAAACTTTCCACGGTTTTGATGTATGAACAGAAATCGTTTTTCGAAGACAAAACCCGATTGAATGGCCCGAAGAAAATGTGAAAAGTCGAGGGGAACCCGTTTTTTTTTCTTGTTCGCAGCCGTCGTTGTTTGGGCTTTTGTAATGATTGAAAATCGCTTGTGTTATAGGTGAAGATAAAGATCTGTGTAGCGAACTCCTGCAAGAATCGTTGGAAGCACTGCAGTCGTTGCCTGAAGCGACTCTGTTCGACGAGTCCGCTGTTTCTCCTGTGTGGCTCGAAGTGGTGGATCGATCTTCCCGCTTCTTGCGTCAGGTCGTCCTTGGGTACGTTTATTTCATACATAACGGCTTTTCTGCTTCACATGTATGATTTTTTTCCCAAAATACCGCGCGCAGTTTTTTATGATCTGAAAGTAAATAGGTCATTAGCTTTACGTGGTAGTTCCGTCGTCCGGAATAGGGCTGCACTTCACCAAACATTTTTTCTTTATCCTTACATACTGATTACTCTTGGGGTGATTTGGGGTTCAAGATAGAAAAAATGTACGTTTCGGTCTGTAATCATAGGTCGCATGTATCAAAGGCTACCCTAGCAACCTTTTCTTACCGATACTCGAGTTCGACTGACTCCACAAACGAGACTCAAAATGTGCCAATGCAATTTGCTTGCATCAGCAGGCGAAAGACCTACGTTTTTCTAATGTGCGAACATGCGACCGAAAAGGAATAATTACTACCCGTAATTCTAAACAAATAACGGTCGCAAGGAAAACGTATGATAGACTCATGAATTTATTAATGATATAATGCCCCCAGATATAATAGAAAAACTCACAATCTAGCACTTGGGGTTAGTTACCAGACGTGGTTTACAGATTATTTTTTTAAATTTTGACGGAGCTAGAAGGAAAATAACATTAGAGAACCTAAGCATGTTAACAACAAAACAACATTGAGCGGAAACAAGCATCAGCAGGCACAGGGAGGCCGTCAGCACGAGCAGGATGTGGCGTGACATTTTTGATTTTTCGTCTTAATTTCGGGAAAAGGTAGCCAATCGCACCATCTGTAACAGTATGAAATTACATTTTCTCATAAAAAATGGTTTCAGGTGTCTGACATGGACAGCAATGGTGGGGATCTTTCCTTTTCCATGACACCGGACCTAGAAGACCGAGTCATTACGTTTGCACTCTTAACGGAGTGGATATTGGCACAAATTGTCCATTTAAAATGCATTAGGTTGGGTTACGTGCGTTCAAGTCTCCCCATAAGAAAATGCATTAAGTTGGTTACGTGCGTTCAAGTCTCCCCATACAAATGCATGCTTTGTGCGAATATCATCGGCCTTTGCTTAATGTGCGTCCTTCTGCGTATCGGAATTTAGTTATCCCAAAGGGTGATTTTGATTTTTCATAGATTAAAATTTGATTTTTCGTAGATTTTTCATGGCCGATAAGAGAGCAGTTCTCTGCCTTTGTCAAACCGCTGCTTTACACGAAATCGTTTCTTCGCCCAGCGGACTACAACGTACTGGTGTGCCAGTGAAAGGCTGCGTTTCATCTTAGTTAAAGATATTTTCTTTAGAGTTGTTAGTGTTAGATCGGAAGGCCAGAGGGGCGCTCTGCCGTTCATGACGTCGGCAGGACAATTGCCAGTGCCATCGATATAGCTCGAGTTCATAAAAAAATAACATGTATGTGTCTAGGACGTATCGAAGTTTAGTTTTTGTATTTTTCGTAGCCTTTTCGAGGATCTCGTGTGTACAGTGTAGTGCAGCGTGGAGTGAGTGTGGGTGAAGCTCTAATTCAAGTGCTGGGTATTTTCCAGGGATGGCAACAGCGGTCGCAGCTGGGGAAATGTACCTTTAGCCGATCGGCATACAGCTCTTAGTCTTCTATTGGAACTGGCCATGCAACGAGCATCGCTTAGTCATCTTCTTGAAGTTATTCTCCTGCTCCTCCAGCTTTGGGATCAGGGGAAACACGAAGCAGACAACAGGTACACTAACCTGACAGCCCTCAGAGGTGATATCGACGAGCAGTGCTGGCTGCCTGTGCCTTGCCTACTCACGAGTGGCATCTCCTTGTCTCTCTTCCCTGACGGCGGCCATGTTGGTTGTCATTTTATTTACGAATTGTGTGCTGGTTGTGCTAGTTGGCGCTGGTCTGTGCTTTCGTGTTCCGTTTGCTTTATTCTGTATCAAAATATGTTGTCTTGCACTTTAAACGGCGTTGTTGCATTGAAGAATTTACCGCATAGGAATAACCACCAACATGGTCGTCGAGGTACATAAGGAACAAGGACATGCCACTCATCAGTAAGCAGCCCGCACAGCTCAGTATCACGTATACTCCGGAGATCGCGTTTTCTGCCTCTTGTTTACAACATGAGACACTCGTGTGAACTGCCTTTCTTCGCCGCATGGAGCGAGACACAAATCATTGAATTAACCTCGGTCAATCTAATCAAGCCGAGCTGAGCGATTGCGAGGCATTGCACAAGACATCTAACATAACCCACGCTGAGTGTGTTGTTGAAACTCGTGGTAAAATGGAAGATTAAATTAGGATCCATTGTAGAACGTAAGAGGTAGACAATGCTACCGTTGAAACTCTTGAGCAAAGGGTGACAACTCATGATATCCAGTTTACAAGAGGTCTTGATATCCGGCTTGATATTGGTCCAGCGTGACCAGCACCTAGGGGAAACGGAAAGCAGGGAAAATACAGGGAAGTTTTTACTCAGAACTGGCACAGGGAAAATACAGGGATTAATTTTAAAGCCAAAAGAAGTACGTTATTAAACCTTTCTACGCTATTTCGCGGCGGCCTTTTTATTTATAACTCACCGAGCAAAGCGAGCTGCAAAATGTGACACGCGACCCAGTGATAGGCAAGCAAGCAGGAAATCTTAGCTTCCGCCACCCTTCTCATTTTCCTGCCAGCGCGCAGAAAAATGAACAAATTGAAGTAATATCAGTCTATCTTGAGTATTTTTCACATAGCGAGTTGAAAAGAATTTAAAAAAAAATGATTAAGTATTATTAATATTTCTTGACTATCTTTCACATAGCGAGTTAGAAAGAAATATTAAAAAAAAATGAAAAAGTTGTATCATTTTGTCTTGACTATTTGTCACATAGCGAGTTAAAGAAGAAGAAAAAAGATGTAGTGATATTAATATGTCTTGACTAATTTTCACATAGCGACTTAAAAAAAAGAAGGAAGAAGTAAATCAATCTGTCATGACTATTTTTCATTTTGCCCTTCAGACAAGCTTCCCAGTCCAAGCTCAAAGCGATTGACTTTGACAAAACTTTCTTTGGTTTCTTTTTTTTTCCTTTTTTGTGATTCTGTGTCTTTACGTTGCACTTTTTCCGCCCTAAATTAACTGAAGTCCACAAAACCTATTCGATACGCACTAATTTTATTAATATTTCTGCATAAACAGCTATTATGAAGATTTGTGGTTGTTTTTTTAAAGTATTGTGCCGTTCGGGGACTTTTAAGGCACAGGGAAAAACGGATATTGGCAGAGAAAATACAGGTAAAATACAGGAAAAGTGCAGGGAAAACACACGGGATTCTGCGAAGAGGGACCGCCGGTCGCCCTGTGGTCGAAACAGGTCTGTTTTCAGCGATTTTTAAAGTTTTTTACTCGTTGACCACTGTCCACTGATACTTGCCTAATGTCCAGGTATATCCAGTAGATATTTTTTAAATACTATATGCTGCTGAAATTTGTCAGATATTTAACTGAAATTTTGTCAATTTTCTCTTGATATCCGTATATTATATATACCTCTGATATCCGGCTGATACCGGTATCCTTGATATCCGATGTACGGATTTTTAGCAAGGTGTTACCCCTTGCCCTTGAGTATACTTCATACCCAATAGACTTGTCATAGCTAAAATCAAGACTTCAATTCAGTGAATATCAGCAGTTGAGATAAACACTGCCCTAGATTAAGTTCACATGTCTGATGGTCGCTTGGACTTTGACGGCCAATTTTTAATTACTGATGAATATTTCAGAATGACGTCTTCTGGCACGAGTGCTCCTTTAGTGCCTTTTCTGCGACGACTCGAGTCCATATCTGAGGATAAAACGTTCAGCGCTTCAGAAACGTGGGAAGATGGGACTTCGATGCAGGTGAGGTGGATAAGAGATGTCCGGCCAAGATGCTTGTGGGTTTTTGCTCGCGCCGCCGCGCTGCGATGTGACTATCGAGGTAACCTTTGCCAATGCAACACAACACCGGTCCGTCCGGTTTGTCTTTGTGGACAGATGAGCCCCACTGAAGTGTTCCTTGAGTGCCTTGAAATTCCGGAGGACGACGACTCGCCTGTGGATCTTCGGCAAGCCGCAGTTGTCATTACTTCCCATTTGGACAGGCTTGCAGCTCCCCACCTCCCCTCACCGCCAACAGGCAAGGTATGCACCGCGCTCGACAGTTAACCTGAATTAACTCCTCCTTTTCTTCGAGGTATTGCAAAGATTTTGAATTTTTACTACGAATCGTTGATGCGTTCATTGGTCGCTGAGCGTTTTTAAAATTTAATTTAAGGCGGCCTCAAGAGGTGCAAGGCCTTTACGAGACGATAGGAATATAAAGTAAACGAGGACATTTTTTTAAAAATACCGCGTTCCGTTGACAGTGCGCTATAGATTGTGATACGTAAGTATTCTTTAAGAATGCCAAAGCGCGAAGGGTCATGTCTTTTTTTTTTTTTTTATAAAAGTGGTCTCTTAGTTTTCCTCATTTCAAGGTGCATTAGAAACGCCATCAAAAGAAGGCGGTCATTGATCTATTTCTTGAAAATATTGGTTATGAAGAGTTTCAAATTGTATATGATCTGATGACGGAACGGAATTTCAGCTTAACTTCTAAGGAATTTTCCTTTTTTTTAGGGGGAAGGGGGACTATTTAACTCTCCTCTTTCAAGAATCAGATTTACGCATATCTTGTTTAAGTAAAATGATGTAAATGAAAACAATAATTAATCATTTTGAGGAAATGTAAGAGAAATCTGGAGATATATGCTTCTTTTTGCTCAGATTCTGCCAAGTTAGGGTTTTCGGGTGGTTTTTGATCTACTGAACGAATATGAAATCACTAATTTGACTTCTAAAGTTAAAAAGTGGAAAACATAAACCTTTCTTAAGACTTACAAGAATTTACGCGGTAATTGGAGCAACTTAATTCGACATGTCCCGCGGAACGGACCGACCGCGCTCGGGCATCCTTAAGACCTTGCGACACCTGCCCCTGTGCTCTCATTAAAAACGAAACATCTGTTTTAGGATGCTCTTACCTGTTTCGGGTGTGAAAATAAAACGTATTTTGGTAATGTTTCAAAATAGGCCTATGTTCAGCCATGTGATTCAAAAGTTCTCCGCAAGAGCTGTCCGTTGATGTGACTGAACATCGAAGTATTTTGAAAAATAATGTAAATACGTACTACCGCTGTTTTATTTTTACATCGAAGACAGTAAAGAACTCCCTGAAACAAGTGTTTCGTTTTTATTGCGCTCTTTTTCTTGTCTATTTCTACGACCCCTCGATAAAGGCTCAAAAGCAGTAAGCAACTTACGTTAGCTCGCGCTTGAAAATGGTAAGGTAACATAAAACTAAAAGACTATCTATTTTAGATCACCTGAGAATCCCTCTTCTCTGCCTTGGAATATCATTCAGGCGTACTATGTACGAGTTTCTCTCCTTCTCTTTTATCAATATAATGGTCTGTTCTCTCCCCACTTAGATTAACCTACCCGTTCTCTCTCTGGAAGAAAGAGTGAAAAGCATTTATTAAAGTCACTTTTATAGCAGAAGGAAGTAAAACTGGAAACTTGCTTGTGTTTGTTTTCTACAAACCACTACAGTAAGTCAAAATATCCTCCGAAAAAAACACACTTAAAATTAAGTTGAGCTCTCTCAGTTCTTTACTTGTCAGATTTAACTGTATTTGATAGAACCGACCCAAGGGAAAAAGAATAATTCTAAAAATTAGAGGATAAATTGAAAATTTTTGTAATTTTTTCGGAGAAATCACGACAAAGCTAGACCAAAAACATTTTTTTAAGACTTCCAGGAGGAAAGGTCTGAATGGAACGTCCAGGCCTTCGCAGCCGTAGGCGCCAAACTAGAAACTTTTGCATTTTTGCGATTCTTAAGTTCGAATAGTTAGATATTCCTCTTTTTACTTTATTTGATTCGAAATTGGAATGAATCGAATCTGCGTGATTCGATTCGAGTTTCGAATCACAAGCACATCCCTTCTTGATACTCTTAGCATAATTACTAGCGACCGCTTTGTATTAGTCTAATTGATGATGTTGGGAATCTCTTTTTTGTAGAATGGTTTTGTATTCTAGAACGAGAGAGTTATTCGTGAAAGGTTTTCGGTTCGCAGAGTGGCGGAGGTCGCCGGCAGAAGCTCATGTGTTGGGGAGCGTCGTACCCTCAGCACGATCTCGACGCCATCGCCGATTGGGGCATCTCACAAATCGTATGCGCGCAAACCTGTACCTTTTTCCTAACATTTTCGGGCAAGGTGTTCGCCTTGCTGTTTAAGCCACCCGCAGAGGTAAGTTTCCACTTGCTGTGCTATTTTCACAGAGGTCGATGCCAAACGAACATCGAAGATAGAGAATCGAAATGCTGCGAATCTCGACAAAAGTGGAAATAAGATCACATTCATCTGCGGACACGCAGATTTCAATCGAGGATACGTTCATTTGGGTTTAGATGGTATCAATGTGGCTCTGAAACGGTGGAGTCACTTAAGGGTTCTACACCGAAAGACGGGGGCGTTTTCTGAAGCCTTTAGTTTGTGCGGGCTATCTACTTACAGGATGGAAGGCAGCTTGCTCGGGTAAGTCCGGCTTCGTCCGGCCTTGTGAGGGTCCTCCTCACATGGTCCGGCCCGAGCAAAGGCTGCCGTTCACCCTGTGTAAGTAGGCAACCCAAACATACAAGTGAAATCAGAAAACTTTTCCCATTTTCGATGTGAGTGATTCCACCGTTATAGAGACATCATGGATGGTATCTGTTTCGGGGCCGTTCGTGCATCCCCTGGAAATTCGTAGCTGCCCATTGGTTTTGTAAAATTTGGAAAATCAGTCCCTATTTGACTTCAGGGTAACCGAGGGTCGGAGGATGACGTGCCGGAGACGACCCGGTGCATCCAACTGATTCATCACATCGATGGATTCGGCGATCGAAAAGTGATTAAAATGGCCGCATCGTTGGTGCGGACGCTGTTCCTGGCGCTGACCGCCGACGGGCAAGTGTACTGTTGTAACGGCGGGGAATGCGGACGGTCGGACACGGGCCAAACCATTCCGGCTGTCACGCACGTGCAAGCTCTCACCGGCAAAAACGTTGTCCATGTCGCCTGTGGCAGCGAGTATTGGTGGGTATCTTAGCGAACCGGAAGCCTAGGTCCGTGGGGAGGGCAAGCCTGATCCTCGTTGACTAATCATGCGCTCTCTGTCGCAGTGCCGCTGTAACGGCCAATGGAGAACTGTATACCTGGGGAAGAAACTTGTACGGTTGTTTAGGATACGACGGCGATGCGTTTTTCTCGACGCCGACCTTGGTAACCGCTTTACGAGGTAAGAACTGAAAACGGCAAGGTCGAGAAAAGTTCAGCTTTAGAGGCACCCTTACAAAGAAGCACTCGCATAAAGACCGCCGACCGTCATGCTATCCACTGACGGTTCACTTCACGAATCCACAATTCATTTCACGTCAAACACTGCGTTTCGTATCAAACAGAAAATATTTAGCTGTGAAAGGTGGAGTGCGTTGTGAGTATATTAGGCCAAAGTTATTGTCTCTCTCTGTTCTCTCTCCGTCAGCTTGGCTATACAAATTGAAGCACAGTTAACTATAGAATTTTACAGATTGTTTGATTGTGTGTGTGACTTTTCAGGTCTTCATATTGTTGACGTCGCTTGCGACCCTGATGGAAAACACACTCTGGCCGTCACCGACAAGGGTTTGCTCTTTTCATGGGGGAGGCACGGATGGAACATGGCGGGTAACTTGATTAGCTCAACAAGTGAGATGCCACGTCAATAAGTTGACTTTTGATGCCTGATTGTTGCTTTGATGACTTTCAGGACGGCTCCCGTCTGATACCGCAGACTGCGCCACTCCCAAACTGGTTGACAAGCTGCAAGATGTCTTCGTTTCCCGCGTGTGGTGCGGAAGTAAATTTAGTGTAGCCTTATCGCGCACAGGGAGCGTGTACACTTGGGGCTGCGGAATGTATTGCTGCCATGGACATCCGACTCAGGACACCATTCGATCGCCCACGCTGCTCGAAACTCTTCAAGGTTTTACACTCGTTTTTGCTGCCTTAACACTCCCGTCACGGATTTCAGTCCATCCTAGCCTACAACAGCAGACTCGAAAGTTTTATAATTTGGAAGTCTACGCATATTTCCTTGTTATTTGAAAAAATGTAACCAGCGTGTTAAGTGTGATCTACGAAGCTCTTACCGGAAAAATGCTTTCATACTTTGATTTACCAAGGTCTGCAACGGTGTTAAATAGAGCTGCAATCTATCTTTTTAGATTTGAAATGTCCATTTTTATATCTCAATTACTTTTTAAAAATTCGGAAATACTGTCACACGGGTAAAAGCCAAAATCGACGATGAATTACTTAATATCGTACTTTTAGTATGAGCATGTTGAGAGGGTTTGGGAGAAATCCTTGAATCATCGTGGCATCGGGGAATCTGGTACCGACTCCGCATCTAAAACTGTGTTTCAGATCTCAAAAGACAGATAACTTGTTCTTTGTTTATGGAAAGGGAAGAGAAATCGATTTTTCAACCAAATTGCCACATTGACAAAGTGTTTCTTACTTCAACAAGGCGCTCCTGGTAGGGCGAATAATGATGGTTTT
>Ga0058701_10005380_pt1 | contig 10609 bp, 5 predicted proteins | sample AgamicOrMae_FD_97039 | JGI IMG/M metagenome (GOLD analysis project Ga0058701, IMG submission 97039) | Agave microbial communities from Guanajuato, Mexico - Or.Ma.e | ecosystem: Host-associated > Plants > Phyllosphere > Phylloplane/Leaf | place: Guanajuato, Mexico | collected 2012-06-04 | reverse complement strand
TCATAGATATATTCAAAGCCATATCATAGATATATTCAAAGCCATATCATAGGTATATCCGAAGGAATATCATAGAGTATATTCAAAGGTATATCATTGATATACAGTATTTATAGGCATATCACATATATTAAAAGGCGTATCAGAAATATATTCAAACGCATATCACCATTTTCTGTAAACGCATATCATCGTTATAGTCCAAGGCATAATATAGATATATTGGAGACATATCATAGATATATTCAAAGGCGTATGAACAGGAAGTTCTCAAGGGCCCTTTCGTTTATGCATGGGACTACCAATAATAGTTCGAGCGTGTAGTTGAATATCATTCTGAATGACATGTTGTGATACTCTATTAATGGCTAAAATAGTTCGTAAAGAACTTCATGAATTGGAAGACGGGTGTCCTTCCAGGTACTCCCGTAGAACACGACTTTCCGGCTAGCCTAGTTCCTCTTCCCATCCCCACAAATCTCTCAACCACACAAAATATTGATGAGTTGTTCAACCTTTCATGAACAGATGCGGCTGTACACTGAAGGTTATATGTCATGGTAGCAGGGTCATAAGTGCTCTTTTCTTGTCACTGAGGGGAAATTCAACGGTAATATGATGCCGGCCTGAATTGCAAATTAGTAATGACAATTTCGTGATTTGTCTCCCGAATGTAGCACATACTTCATACATAGGGTTTTTATAAAGTTGAATTTTTAACCACTTTGCACTCTCAGGTTAAACATATTTTAAAAAAATAGGAGTGCGTTGCATTTTGAACGGTTCTGGCGCTGGAAGCTAGAAAATGGAGCTGTCAAAATATTGTGTCCAAGGCCAAGGGTTTATATTTTGATTTTGGCGTCTAGCCTTTTAACCGCTTAGCGAACAAATATAACTCATATCAGAAGTTTCGCGAAAAACATATGTCACGTATCTTTTTCGATTTTTTTTTCGCTGGAATAAGAGCTACTTTAACTAAGATTTTATTGAAAAACTTATCTCATACTTCTGGACATCGAACGTTTCACTTTGATCCTATGTTCATTTCTCATATTGTCAATCAAGGATGATTCACAATTCAGTCTTAGAATTGCTCCATCTGCTGTATTGAAGAATGATCTTAAAGGACTTCTCTTAATAAAAAAATAAAAAAAAGGAAAAGAAAGTCCGTAAACATAGTAAGTAAAAACGATGACCACTAAAGATCAAACCTGCGAATCGCCTTGTGGATTTTTTCTCCTTACAAATCGGTCCGTTTAATTGGGCGCTAGTAAGGCAATCTTTATCTGTGATCCAACCACAAACATTAGCCAAAACGGCGCTTTGGTTTTATGTTCTAGCAGCACGTAGACGAATTCCGAGACAGCGTAAAATGGACGTGCAGAAATTTGCCTGATCTGTATTCTGGAACGTTGAGGAGGTCTTGAGCAAATAACCTATACGTTTCCCTCTCCTTTGCGAGCAAAAAGTTCCGAAGGATTCCTTTCGTCTGCTGAAGTGCGAATATTGTGGATGATTGGAATCAAACTTGTGTCTCCACTTTTCCGGATGCTGGAGTGACTCAGACAAACTTGTTTACTGTCGAAGAGAGTGATATCCTAACTGAAAAAGGGAATGAGCTAATCGTTGTCTCAGGAATTTTGAATTGTCTTGGCGTTTCTTTATATCATTGCGCCGGTTCTGCGCAGGCAAACTTCTCTTGAATGAGAAGTCTACATCCTAATGACCTAGTGTTACGTACCTAGTAAACGCATATAAGAGGAACACGCTGCCCTTGATGAAGGAGACCAACCTTTTCCGATCGTCTGGGTAGGACCGAATTACTGAGCTTTACTGGCATACGAAATCCATCCTAACTTTGAAAAGACCTCCTCCAAGTTTCTTGAAACTGCCTGAACTATGACAAGGCTGAATTATTTTAGCCAGAGGACAACGTCCGGATCACACTTTCTCGCAGGACAACTGGAGTATGTCTTTCCAGACCTCCAAATCGTCTTCCGAGGGATTGCTTAGTTGTATCCTATAAATAATTCGGCTCCGTTGGGTCAAAGGGACTGCTGGTCCAAAGCAGCGGAAATAGTGGAAATCCTGGAGATAACGCGTGTTCAATTTAAATGCGGAAGCCACATAAAATAGGAACCACAGGCCAGCGAACTAAACAAGATCTACTGCACTACTATCCATTAGGAAGAGTATGTTGGTCACGAACAGCCAACAAGAGACCACTTTTTGTGGCCAAGATCTGCGGCCGCTTTCGTACTTACCTGTACTCCTTTTTTATTGCGGATTTGCTCAGTCAAAACGGTTTGTGTGGTTGTTTTAGCATGACAATTTCTGGTCTACCAGAAAATTTATTTCTTAAGGTTTTGGAAGTAAGGTATTGAAGGATTTTATTAGGGGAAGGCCTTATAGCAATATAACCCGAAATTACCGTGACCAATCTGCAACCGACTTACATCGCACTCTTAGATTCGTTGCTTCATTTTCTGAGTACCTTTTCCTAACTACCTGAACTATTTTATCTAACTATGTAGTGGTTGTCCGAGGTGGACGTTCTTGGTTATAGTATTAGGGATCGAATCCACGATATGTGGACTTTGGCGCTGCTTCTGACCACCACTCTCGATACTTGAACCTACATGTAACTCACACTTGCGTAGTTCTTCTTATCTATTCCGTCGTAACCTACCTTGACGTAACGTAGCTCTGCAGCCCATCCTAACAGCTTCTATAATTACTCTTTCCCAGTGAAAATCATGTCCACTCCTAGAGTGACGCAATGAGTAGAAGCACTAGAAGGACTGCATCATCCTTGACTCTGCAGGCGGACTCCCCAATGACCCGAAGTCTCCACCGCGTGGGCCAGAACGTCCTCGCGGGTGCAAGAAATATCTCTGAAGAAACCCATTCTCAGTCAAAGTACCCCTCCATATCGCGTACCATCAGCACCCCAAGTCATGTCCTCAAACAACTCTCATCTAACAAAACTGCAGGAACATCGTGAACTTACGTTAGCCCCGCCCGCTATAAAGTGGCTGCATGCCTCCCCCTACTTTGTATTCCTCTCGCCTTCATGGTTATCATTCTCTTCCGTTCCATCCCATCATTCCAATTGCCCTATTCTATTTAATTCCTGCACAGATCGCACTCATTTTTAACATTTTTTTTCATCACATTTTCGCCAAGGATCATCTTATTGTCAGTCCAACTGGAGATGCCAAAAGTTCCTTGACACCGACTCCATCCAACGATGAATCAATACAGAAAGTAATCACGAAAAACGCATAACCTAACAAGCATAAGATTCCATATAAATTTGTCTAAAATAATCATATGATACATCATCGACACTCTCCATGCAGGAAAGTTATACTAACAAAACCCAGTGCTGTAAGGTCATAACTATGAGGAATCAATGCTGTGAGGTCATAACTTTCCGCCTGAGAATATTAGCGCATTTAGAATTCTGACTTTTATGCTCTCGGATAAATTTTCTGACACTCTTTCTACCACGTACAAACTTTACTTATTAAAGTAAGCTTCCAAAATGCAAGACCGAACTTAGCCCGTTGGAGTAGAAATTGAAATTCTAATAGCTCGAAAATGATCGGCCTAAAAGTTATGACCTTACAACACTGGGTTTCTCAGTTATGTCCTTACAGCACGAGTTTTTTCAGTTAGTGCATTGAGGTATCAGGTATCGGCTTTTTTTTGCATGCCTTTTATGGGGCAAATTTACACTCGAGAAGTTTGAGGGGATGGCTTTTTTACCTGTTGTGTTCTACCTTTGCTTAAACCTTGTGTTGCGTTATGAAGAATGACCACATGAAACAGTGTTGTTTTTAGGTTATGTTTTACTATCAGGAAATGTTTCTATTGTGTTATGCAAAGGAGAACCGAAGTGGTATTTTGCCAGATAAAATTATGTACGTGAATACGACAAAAACTCTGTCCGGTTCTTGTGATATCGCAAAAAGTGATTGAACGACGGTCGTCTGCCCAAAGCTAAATTTTGCAAATAAAATACTTTTTGTCGTCGCAGCACGTTTAACGAGAACGGCCCTTTCGTGCATCTGATTTCGGACTCTCGCGAGTTTCTGCAAACGTAACGGATATTTGTGAAGCTGCGGATCGGAAGTTATCTTCGAGCGAGTTTTGTTGAATAGAGTCCGAGACTTCGAACGAAGCAAGTTTACCATTGGGCACAACTTATCTCTTTGGGTACCGAATCAATGTGCCCCGCAGTTACCCTGGAGGGCAACGCACTGTACAAGGTATATTGTGAGTTTTTTTTTAATGGAAATGTGATGACATGCTCACTTTGCAGATGAAAGGTATTTCATATTCCTCTTTATATGTCATGTCCACGTACTAATTATAGAGTACCTGGTCAAGAATTAACACCATTAACCCATAGCCCAAAGTATTAGCTCCTAATACTTTGATAGCTTAAGAGATTTTCGAAGGGTTTTTACTATTAAATTACGTAATTTTAAGCTCTGGAAAGTGCTTAATTTCAGGTTTCCAGAGGGGTAATATTTTTTAAATTGTGACAATACTGAACTAAAAAGATCCTCTATATTATTTTTCTCTGTTTTCGAACGGCATTGCAGGGTGGTAGTGGCTTAAGGAGTCGTCTTTGCGTTTCAAAAGCATTATTTGTGTTCGTGAGATTCTGAGCAGTTGCAATATCTCCTCGTCTTCGGAAACCTCTTAGTATATTTTTCGAGACATCTCGGGATTTACTCATTTATGTAGAGGTTGAAACTCTCTTTGGTAATTCGATGAATAGGTGAACAAATCCGTTAAAAAATGGCGTGTGAAGTTTAGAACGATCCCTTGGGGAGACTTCGGCTAACTTTGTACGAGTTTCCGCATGTCATTGTACGTTATTACAGCTTCGGCTATAAACGACTTTTCAGAGTCGACTGTGATTTCCCAAGGGGCTTCGATCGTTACGATATCAGGTCAAAAAGGGCAGAGAGAACGGTTCATCATTAATGGCATAGTCCTTTCGCTTTTCCATCCTCCAATGTCAAGGTCCTTTCAGATGCGGTGCACAACGTTCAAGTTTGTTCTTCCAACTTTTCTGTCTGAGGACCGTTTGAAAGGGCAAGGACCTCCAAGGTCGGGTGATTGTCGATTCCGGATCAGACTTAACGTAAGAGATTCATTTTATGTGGATGCATTCCACTCGCCTCATGAGACAGGAGTTGGCTTCCACTCATTTTTCAATCACGTCGTACGGGAGAATCATTGGCATCAGTCAAACTGTCCAACAGTTCCTTCTCGGTGGCGAGGGAAGAAGATACATCACATCTTCGGTGAGATCACTTCCTTTCCAATTTTAAAGATTTTCGGAAATTGTATCGGTGAGTGGGGTGAACTGGTGTTTGTCTGGATTGATCAGCTTTCTGATTAATGTCTAAGAACGGAAAACAGGTGCGTAATAGGTGTTCTGACATGAGAGGCGTGGAGTGTATCAGCGCAAAGTTGTAGTAAAGACACGACATGTCGTTATACCAACGAAAATCAAGCTATTTCAATATTTTGCCTTGTTTTATCTCTGTATCGTTCTGAATTGTAATCCTAAAAAATTATATTGAGGTGTGAAGATAGAAATTTCAACAACTTAACTCATAACAGCCAAAAGTATTTGGAGTGAAATTTAGCTTAAGAGAAATTGGATTTTTTTTTACTAAAATACGCAATTTCAAGCTTTAGAAAATTTCTAAATTATTAAATTTCAGGTTTCCAGAGGGGTAATATTTCTTAAATAATAAAAATACTGAACCGAAAAGATCCTCTAATTTTTTTCCTGTTTCCAAACGGCATCGCTGAGCGGTAGTGGGTTAAATCGTATCAGAAGTCTATATTGATCGCGGCAATGCACATGCAACATGAACATTGTCAAAGTGGCTAGTTTATGGAATTTTGTTGATGCTTTTTTGTAGGGAGAATATTCGTGGATTAGTTCCAAGTGTGCCCACACAAAGTAGACGAAAAAAGACAGGAAGAATGAAAAGTGTTTGCGATCAAACTCGTCCGCAGACTTAATATTATTCACTGAGAATACTAATAAGCACATTCAATTTTGTCGAATACTTTCCCGAAGTACCAGCCATCCCGTTTTCTCCTGTTGCCTGGAGCCAGCCCAAAAATATCTGTTCGGAATTTAAAGTTTGCTAAGGTCAGCAAATCGGTTCGGTTCTTAGGATGAAGGTCAATACAGAAACTTTCCCGCTGTGCGTTTCGCCACCGTGTGCCGATCCAATCCCCCCCATCCCCCGAAATTTCCTCACAAACGTTGAAAAATCGGGGCTTGAGTGAACAATTTACATAAAGGATGCAGATTTTGTAAAGGCAAAAGGGACAGGCGCCCTCGTGGGAAAAGCTAACGAAGTGCTTTAGGTTCGATGGGAAGACACCCCCAAGGGGAGGAACTAGGGTCAGCCCTTTCTTATCGGCAGGCCCTTTTCAACACTTTTGCTCTATTATAGTAACGCAGATGTAGGCCACTGCGTGTGACGACTACTTGGTATTCATTCGAGGTATTTTTGTTCCTGACATTGGGTAGGATGCAGTTATACCAACCTGGATCTGCGTGGTATCAGTGTGGTTGGTTGCTATTGGTGCGTTTGAAAGTAGTTTACCTTTAGCCCGAAGAAAGAGTTGAATCACAAAAATCGTCGGATGATGTACATTAATATTAGTTTGATTACCTTACGTTAACCCACTACCGCCCAGCGATGCCATTCGGAAACAGAAAAAAATATTTTAGAGGATCTTTTTAGTTCAGTTTTGTCACAGTTTAAAAAATATCGCCCCTCTGAAAACCTGAAATTTAATAATTTAGGCATTTCCCTAAACTTCAAATTGCGTAATTTAATGTGGAAAAGCCTTCGAATTTCTCTTCAGCTAAATTTCACTTCAAATACTTTGGGGTGTTATGGATTAAGTTACTTCAACCTAAGTCTTGACCGGATGTCCTTGCATTTCCGTTACCATGACGAAGATCTTCCTACCACACTTTAAGACGAGTCCCAAAGTATGTTTTATCTATTAAATATTTTTCATAAAAAGTTGAGTTATATTTTTTTGGGGGGAGGGGGGGCGAAGTACCATGCAGAAGAAACGTTTCTCATAGCTTTAAAGATGTACTACTTTTGCTCTTCGCATAAATAGATTACTAAACGCTATTGTATACACCGCCTCTTCGTTATCCCTATTGCCCTAGTTTTCTTTCATAAAGGTACTCCTTCTATCCTTTTCCCCCTCAGATAATTTTAATGAAAGATGTCCACCAGTAGAAGAAAAGCAAAAGACGAAAAGCCCTCGCTGAATCGCAATTTCACTTCTCGTGAAACTGACTCATGGGCCGATGTTTTCAGTCATGTTTGATCTGCCGCGTGCAGGAGACCGACTCACTTAGAACAATGTTTACAGAGACCAATCAAAGATTTCGCTCCGAGTGTGGAAACTTCCGAACTTCAACTCAACCTTTTCTCCCTCTCAAGTTCACTTCAGGATCAATTTTCTCTCCCTCCATCATGATGGGTGCCTTTACTCAAAGGCAAAATCTCCTGTTGCAAGTATGGATAATTTGCTTTCTCAGAAGTAATTTGGCACAGTGCCGCTTGGATCACAGCTGAGTCAATTTTCATATGTTCCAGCAAATCCACTGAGCAGGCGGTGATAGGTACAACCTGCATCTGGGATAGCCCTCCTGTACCTTTTTTGGACGCACTATTGTGACACGTATAATTTTTAGTTTTATAAAAGACTTATCAATAGCCATATCAAACGAATTAACCCATAACAGCCCGAAGTATTTAGAGTGAAATTTAGCTTAAGAGAAATTGGAAGGATTGTTTTCATACGAAATTTTCAGCCGAAGGAAATGCCTTAATTATAAAATTTTAGTTTTCCAGAGGTGTGATACTTTTAAAATTGAGACAACCCTGAATTGGAAAGATCCTCTGAAATATTTTTTTTTCTGTTTCCGAGCGGCATCGATGAGCGGAAGTAGGTTAATTAATCTTTTTTTGGTTTTGATAAGGCTTATGATTAGTCTAAACCGTGCATTTACATTACATGTATAGCCGTTCATGTCCGTACTCAAAATAGGCTGAAAAATCACGATTGATTTGAATCTGTAATCATAAAATCACCCCTAGAACGAGGAGCATTGAAAGAAGTTCTTCCTTATTGTCGCGGCTTCAATCAATTTAACCGGGCAAATATCAAAAATGGAGTTAAAACATGAAGTAAATGGCAGTCTCTTCTTTTCGTGGTGAATCAAGAATTCATCTGAGAATCTGACTCTCAGGTTGTTATTCGCATTGTGTATTTTTTATTTATTCATTTATTTAGCAAACAATAAAAACAGCTTTCGTGCATCCAAGGAAACGAGAAAGAAGAGTTTTAAAAGCTGAAAGCAAAGCTTGAACCTAAGTGTAATTCCTAAGCGGTGGGAATAAGACAAAAGTTTTTTGAGATTTGTGGGCCGAGGAATTCCCTTATTCTGTTTTAAAATATCTAAAGTTGCCAGCTTGTCCGTAAGTGCGAAATTCTGTCATATGGCAGTAGGTGACCGCTTGTAACTCGGGAACGATCATTTCGGAAGGAATTTCTCAGTCTTTGGTGAATTCGATCGTCCCTGGGGTCATTCGGTAAAACAAGCATACTGCCAGTTATCTCTGGCCTTCTAGCTGGTCCTTCTGAAGACGAAGCAAGTGCTCAGTATATTTCACAAATCTCAACTCTTCACCCAGTTCTATCGCAGTTTCCCGCAGCTCTGGTCTTGCTCGCAAATCTACGGAGGAAAGAGGCTTAGAGGGCAAGTTTCGTTAGTGTTTACTGGACAGTTTTCTTGGTGCCTCAGGGATTCAAAGTTGTTGAAATCCCATCTTACAAAGCTGGCAATTTCATTTGCGAGTTTCTACAATCCAAACATTCATATACATTTTACTTATAGCATTTTTGAACTACTATAGAAAAAGCCCGTTTCAGGCAGTTCACACGACTACACATCTTAAGATATGAACAGCATCACAATAATTCCTGAAGCTAGAAAGGCAATCTCCCCTTCATTTTTGAGGTTCCTAACTTTGACGTAACCTGCATATTTGCGTGATACGTGAGAAGTGTACTCGCCATTCATGAATAGAAGTTCACATGTATGGAGCCGTGCTAACTCGTACTACGCGTTGTTAGCGCATATGCGGCGCTTACGCTGTGAAGCGAGTCAGCGTCTTACTTACCCGCCTCATCAGCACGTAGGCACTCTTATGTGCTTCAAGATGCTTTCTTTTAATACGTTTCTGTTAATATCTAAGGATATCAAATAAGGATAATTCCCTCCCAGATAAAAACTCCATTAAGGCAATTAATCCCGTTTAATTCTTATACTTTTCGTGACAGGCTCTAACAGGGTTGGATGTATGCACAAATACCACACTTACATTCACGCCTCATGATCCCGAATCCAAGGGCCCTGCCTTACAACTTCACACGAGTATCACTTGCAACGTCCACCTTAACTTGCTCCCGCACTCCCACACAGAACTCACTCTACATTCTTCTCGTTACTCACTCTTCCATCTTTCTGCCCCGTCACCTGATTTTTTTATGTCAACTCTTACCTGTCTTTCTCTCCCTCCACCGCTACAGAATTTGCTTAGTACAGCTGAAATTTTTAGTGGGTGATGTTGCTTTCTATTGTGGCGGTAAAAGATTTATAGAATAATTGATCAAAGTTAGAAGGGAATCATATGCGTTAAATCGAATATTATGAGTTCTCTAACAGCGCAGAAGTTTTAATTCTCTATTTCTTCAATATACTGTCAGTGGAAAATGTCTACTCAACTTCGACTAACAAGTCCTTACTGGAAAGGCGTGTTAGATTTTGACTTTTTCAAAGCTTCGATCAGGTCTTGCAAACTGTTCTTTTCGGATCGTTCATTCGTGTGTATCGGCAACAGTGTTCGCTGCACAGGCGTCAAACACATCTCTCTCACAGCAATCTTTCGCCGAGGCAAAGACTATTTCCTTTGTCTTTTGGATTAAACCCGATCTTAAGCGCTCTGCGCCTGGAATAGACATACCTTTTTCACGAGAAAGTCGCGAGGATTCTGATAATTAATACGCGCTATAATTTGCGGTCTCAATGAGCGATATCTTCGAGATCTCTCATTGGCTCATTAGATTTCAGCAGTCTCTATGTGGGAAGCATACCTAGCGCGCAAAAGCAGGAACACTTGTAAGGAAAGTATTTCTTTTTCTATGTCTGTTTCATATGGCTACTGGTAAGGTTGCTCCCGGTTGAGTTTTTGTACTAAAGTTAGATTCCATTCGGGGATTTCTTTCACATAAGATCAAGGGACGCAGTGGAATAATTCAAAATAACCTCCTTTATGCCTCACCCGTGACAAAATTGCGGTATGGCTCGAGTATGGGAGAGACTGGTCCAATACTCCATCCATACCGGTATGGCACGGTATTGCTTACAACAGTAAGGAGCCATACTCCTTGCCATACTCCGCAAGCTGTACACAGAGCGGTATGGGACGGTATGGGGGCGGTATTGGAACGGTACGGGAACGGTATG
>Ga0058701_10005379_pt1 | contig 10609 bp, 2 predicted proteins | sample AgamicOrMae_FD_97039 | JGI IMG/M metagenome (GOLD analysis project Ga0058701, IMG submission 97039) | Agave microbial communities from Guanajuato, Mexico - Or.Ma.e | ecosystem: Host-associated > Plants > Phyllosphere > Phylloplane/Leaf | place: Guanajuato, Mexico | collected 2012-06-04 | reverse complement strand
GCGATGTCGTCGCTAGCGGATTTTTTATTTTTCGTCCGATTTGCGTTTTGAAGGGTGGAAAATAATCTTGAAAGTCTGGCCTTTCATATGCAGCAATCCACGGTTTAATACCATGAAAAATAACAAAATGGCAAGCGATGGTTTGTCAGAACTCCTATCCCAGCAATGCATTTCCGAAGATTGTGTCACCTTCTCGGTAGCTCGCGAGTGGCCGCTAGGAGCGCTGCCGTAGCTGTTTGAATCGCCAATTCGCAGTGTGGGCAAGTGCGCTGCTTAAGGTACGGTAGCTCTTCGCGTCGTCTTGTTGCGAAACTCGTTAATCGGTTCACATAGACTGGTGCCCGGTCCGGGCAGGAGGGCCCGCGGCTCAGGGAAAAGGGTCAGCCCGCTACGGGCAGCCACCGCAATTTTCGGACCTAGGTCATGGTTAGGTCATCGGAACGCTCTGCGGCTTTTCCAAACGGGGACCCCTGGTGACCTAGTGTCGTGCATTCGCGAAAAGCAATTTCTGACGAAAATCTAATTGACTTAATGGAGGACGGTACGGTATCATGACTTTGTCGTTGAATATTCGGATTGAGATGCCGTTAGCCCAAAAGACGTTTGTGGAGAACTCCGCCCATCTCGAAAAAAAAAAGGTTTTGTTATACTAACAAAGTCATTTGTTAAAATAGGGATAACAAAAATATTTTTTTACAACAACAAAATGTTTAGTTCTATCAGCAAAACGTTTGGTTGCTGTAGCGAAATTTTGGGTTGAAGCAACAAACATTTCATTTGTTGTCCCTAATTTTGTTCCCGTAACAAAACCATTTTTTCCCGTGCATTGTGCTAAACGATAAATGTGAAGTCAGGACCGGCGCTTGTGGCGCTCGAACAGTTGTAACGACCAGACTTCTCGTTCCTTTTTTTTGTATATAGTACTCATAACTACCATAGCTTACAATTAACGAAATAGCTCGCAAATCAGGTGGTCTTCATACAAGTTCTCGGCTGTATCTCAAATGTAGCGTGTGCATTGAACATTCAACATAATCTATTTCCTTGGATTAAAGGTAGTAGACTCGACCGTGGTGAAGTGATCAGAATTCTGTGGCATGCTCATCACGACCCGCAAAATCCATTTCTCACAAGAAAACCCACTGTCAACGAACTCAATTTTGAAATAAACAGGATTGAATTACACATTGCTCTAATGGGAAAACGCAAATACTTGCTTTTGTTTACGTAACTTTTTAGGTTTACGCCATGTTTGAGTGATAAGAATTTTCTCCAAATCAAAATCTGAGCTCTCTTCAAGGCCTTAAAGGTAAAGTGTCAGCGAACGAGAGCTTTTAGCACCACCTGAAAAATCACTAGCGGTTCTTGTAGGACTTGCAGAAAATCTTGATTTACGCTTTGCAAGACTATTTTTATTCGAGTGTGCTGGCGCCAAGAAATGTTTTTAATAACTCCAGACCCAAAGGGTTTTTTTCCCTGTGTACGCCGAACCTGCATTAAGAAACACAGTGCGTTGCTGGGGTCCCGATCAGAGATTCTTCTCTCGGCCTAATGACGAATAACGTGACAGTCGAGGTGGGAAAAGTCGTACGTCGCTGCGCCATCTTAGTTTATTTGCTTCCACTTCGCTCGCGCTTCCAGCCGAAATTTGACATGAAGCATGGCTGCGTTGCTGCGTTGCGGCTGGCTGGCCGGTGTGGAAACAAGCCGGTGCGGCGGGCCGGGCCAGCCGCAGCCAAAGCCGGCTCAGGACTCAGGAAATACCGCAGAAATTAATTTATCGTGATAAACGGTCAGGGCTACTTTGTCAAAAGTGGGTGCGGACATCCTTACGAGAGGAAAAGGGCGAATTTCGTATGCAGCGTCAAGTTATAACACCTTGCTGGAAATCTGTACATCGGGATATCAGGGGTATCCGTATCTGTACACCGGGATATCATACCGGGATCATCAGGATATCAGGGATGTAATAAATGGATATCAAGAGAAAATTGACCAAATTTCCATTAAATATCCGACAGATTTCATCAGAATGTTAAAACTATATGGTGGATATGCCTAAATATGAGCCAGATATCAATAGACAGTGGTCAGAGATTGAAAAAACTTGAAAAATCTCTAAAAATAGCAATGTTTGGACCGAATCCAACAGCCGGATATCCAGGATATCAGCCGGATATCAAGGACTTTTGCACACCGGATATCATGAGTTGTCACCCCTTGGCGGCGTTTTGTTGGGATTTATGGGTGCGGTGGAGGGGGACGGGGTACTGCACCTGACTGATAGTTGCTGATTGAACGCGGAAAGAGAGCAGATGGGTGTAGGGAGAGTCGCGAGCGTCTCGCGTCCACCTACGTACGGACGGACTGCATTGGACGTGGACGGAGGGCTGGGGACGGGACGGGAACGGAGAGCTGAGAGGAGAGCCCGGCTGGAGTGGCTGGAGTGGAGGCTGGAGTAGGAGCGGAGCGGGGCGAAGTGGGACGGAGGGGAGGAGCAGGGGCCGGGCCGTGGCATTCAGGCCGCCCGGCTGGAGGTTGAGTCGCAGCGCTCCAAGCGGCCGGCCGAGGAGTTGCGGACAGGGGAGGGGCTTTGGGCCTGGCCGGCCGGGCCGGCTGGCCGGCCGACTGGAGAGGAAAGACCGGAGCAGGAGCAAAGGCATGCGAAGCTGTAGGAGGCGAGGGGGAGCGGAGGGGCGGTATGAGGAGCAACCGGCGAGAGCCGAGCGGCGCAGCGCGCCGAGCCTGAGAAGAAGAGAAAAGGAACAAGAAAAGGGGAATACACTTTGAAGGCTTTTCTGTTTGTACAGTTGTGCGTAAGGCGTCGTATGAGACGCATCGTCGCGTGGGGCAGAACTTCTGCTCGGTGCGTTAACGTTGGAATGTTCGGTGTTGTGCGTTAGTGCGTTTTTAGCGAGTTGGATACGGATGTGGTCATGCCATAAAGTGATCGTGCCCACCGTGGAATCGCGTGCGTTTGTGAAGTGTGTGTGTGTTGAAACAAGTGAGTGGAGGTGAAGCATGGCCGCCACTTAGCGGTAATCCCCGCCGTCGGCATGAATTTGTGGACACTGCTGTGGGCCCTGGTGGCCTCAGCGGTGGCCACGGCGGTCCAGGGGCCTGGACGGCCTCCCGAACAGGACAGACGAGTCACCCTGGACATCTTAGAGGGACAGCCGAGCGGGACCGTCGTCGGCTCGATCCCGGTCAAAAGCAACTTCACGTACCGCTTCAACGAGCCGCCACGTGAATTCGTCTTGGACCCGCATACCGGCGAGATCCGAACCACCGCAGTCTTGGATCGCGAGGGCCTCCGGAATGACCGATACGACCTGGTGGTGCTTTCCAGCCAGCCCACGTACCCCATCGAAGTGCGAATCGTGGTGCTCGACGTGAACGACAATGCGCCCGAGTTCCCCGAGCCCAGCATCGCTGTGGCCTTCTCCGAGAGCGCCGTGGCGGGTACGCGGCTGCTGCTCGACGCGGCTACGGACAAGGACCTGGGGCGCAACGGTGTGTCCGACGACTACCACATCGTGGACGGCAACCAGGACGGCAAGTTCCGCCTGGAGGTGACAGCCAACCCGTCCGGGGGCTCGTACTTGCACCTCGAGACCACGGGCAAACTGGATCGGGAAAACAAGGCATTCTATCAGCTGAATATTTCGGCCCGGGACGACGGCGAGCCCGTGCGATACGGCTATCTAAAGGTGAACGTGACCATCCTCGACGTGAACGACAACCCGCCCATCTTCACCCAGTCGGATTACTCAGCGTCCCTCAACGAGAGCGTCCCGCCGGGTACTTATGTGCTGCAAGTCATGGCCTCCGACACCGACGTGGCCGAGAACGCCAAGATCACCTATTACCTCGCCGACTCGGACCGCCAGTTTGCCGTGGACCCCGAGACGGGCGATATCACCACCACCACCTTCCTGGACTGCCCGCCTCAGCAGAGCTGCCTTCAGCTGGTGCAGCGGCCCGGGAGCTACTGCCCCAAGAGCTGCGTCTTCACCGTGTTCGCGCGGGATCACGGCTCGCCCCGCCAAGATGGACGAACCTACGTCACTGTCAGTCTAGTCGATAACAACGACCACGATCCCACCATCCTCTTCAGCTACTTCTCATCGACGACCGGCTTTGCCACGGTCGACGAAAACGCTTCCAACGGCTCGCTGGTGGCGGCCGTCTCCGTCGTGGATCAGGACGAGGGCCTGAACGGCGAGACCACGCTGACCATCACCGCCGGCAACGAAATGAAGCACTTCAGACTCGTTAGCCAAAGCGACATCCATTTCGTGTACGTGAATGGTGTTCTAGACCGGGAACAAATCAACAAGTACAATCTGACGGTGGTGGCGACCGATAAAGGCACTCCTCAGCGGACAGCCACCGCATTCCTCATCGTCCACGTTAACGACGTCAACGACCACGAGCCCGTGTTCACCAAGAGCGAGTACTCCGCCGTCCTGAGCGAGCTGGCGCCGCCGGGCTCTTACGTCGCCGGCATCACGGCCACCGACGAAGACACCGGCGTCAACGCGCAGATATTTTACGATTTCGTCTCGGGGAACGACCTGGAATGGTTCCACATCGACTCCAACTCGGGGCTCACCACCACCAAGGCGCCGCTGGACCGCGAAGTACGGGGCACCGTTGAACTCAATATCTCGGCAAGGGACGGCGGGCCCAACCCGAAGTGGGCTTACACCCAGCTCAAAGTGACTATTTTGGACGAAAACGATGAGCGGCCGCGATTCAACCCAGACGTCATAAACGTCTCTCTATCAGAGAGCACTCCGCCTCGAACTCTTATCGCCATGCTAAAAGCTGACGACAATGATCAGGGTACAAACGGTAGCGTCACCTATAATCTCATGTCGGACGTGGAGCACAGCTACCCGGGGACCTTTGCCCTCGACCTCATCACCGGCCAGCTGACGACGAAGAAGCTGTTGGACCGCGAGAAAATTGCCGACTACGAGATCCGTGTCATAGCCCGCGACCAGGGAAGCCCGCAACAATCCTCCACGGCGGTAGTTCACCTCTCCGTCCTGGATGTGAACGATAACGATCCCGAATTCCAGCCTCAAAAGTATTTCAAGCATATTAAGTCGGACGTCCCCGTGGGCACCTCCCTGCTGCAGGTCACAGCCACCGACGCGGACACCGCCGAAAACGCCACTGTTCGCTACACTCTCGAGAGCGGAGACGAAGGCGTATTCGAAATCGACCCGGATACCGGTGTCATCTCTTTGAAATCCACTTTCATCAACTCGAAATATCTTTATCATCTTCGCGTGTCGGCCAAGGATGGCGGGGGCAGGAAGGCGGCTGAGGATGCGACAGTTGAAATCGTCCGAAACGACCACCTTCCCGTGCTGGAATTCGAGTCCACTCGGGGATACGAATTCGAAATCGCCGAAGATGACGGCATGAAGCAAGCCGAGCTTAGCAGGCGGGTCGGCTTAGTGAAAGTACGTGTAGGCGATGTGCGCTATTCGATCGTGTCTGGCGACGCCCGGAGCGCCTTCAAGATCAACGAGCGCACCGGAGAAATATCAACCGCCAACACGATAGACAGAGAGCTAACAGCTTCGTATAATCTGACCGTGACTGCGCGCTCGGGCCTGGCTTTCGGGCAGACAAGTGTCAGGATCAGTGTGCTCGACGTGAACGACAACGAGCCCAGTTTCGGGCGCGACCGCGACGAAGTCAGGCTTGCCGAGAACACGGCCGTCGGCGAGGAGGTCCACATCGCCAGGGCTGTCGACAAAGATGCCGGAGTCAACAGCCAGGTGCTTTATAATTTGAGCTCGAACCCCCACGACCAGTTCCGCATCGTGGAGACCACAGGGGTGATCTACTTAAACAGACCTCTGAGGGTGGAGCCGGGGACGGTGCTGCATCTGGAAGTGAACGCCTCGGATGCTGGCCAGCCCTCTCTGTGGACCGTCCAAGCGATATCGGTCGTCGTGGAGGACGTGAACGATCACACCCCCGTTTTCGACCACACGTTATATGAGACCTCGCTCTTAGAGTCCACCCCCGTCAACCACCGCTTCTTCCAACTGTCCGCCTCCGACTCGGACCTGGGTGCTAATGGCCAGTGGTCCTATCGCATCATAGACGGCAATGCAGACGAGAAATTCGATATCTTTCCGGACGGGTTCCTGTACGTGCGCAGCGCCCTGGACAGAGAAGACCGCGATTACTATTCGTTGACGGTGACTGTGACAGATCACGGCGATCCGCCGAGAAGCTCCATGGTGCCATTAGTGATCCATGTCCTGGACGACAACGACAACGCGCCGGAGTTCTCAAACGCTACTTTCAATTTCGTCATCCGCGAGAACGAGCCCCCAGACTCGTTCGTCGGCAAGCTCATCGCGACGGACAACGATATCGGCCGGAACGCCGAGATCACATTTTCCTTGACGAACATGTGGAACGATTTCACGGTCGACCCGAGGAACGGGTTCATGAAAACGCTGCACTTCTTCGACCGGGAGGAGGTGGTTCGCACCACGGGACAGAACTTCATTACCCTGGAGGCGATCGTGTCCGATAACGGAGTCGTTCGGTTGCGCGACAAGGCTAAAGTTAACGTGTTCATATCAGACGTGAACGACAACCCCCCGAAGTTTACACGTTCCTCCTACAAGGTCCAGGTGTCCGAGGGCGCCGCTGTGGGCGACGTCGTTGTTCGGGTGTACACCACAGACGCAGACGAAGGCCCGAACGGCGACGTGGTGTACTCTCTCGTCTCCGGGGATCACAAGAAGCAGTTCGCCATCGACGAGTTGCAGGGCATTATCACCGTGGCCCGGCCGCTTGACCGGGAGACCACTGCGCACTACCAGCTCGTCGTCCTGGCCCAGGATAAGGGCACCCCGATCAGGCTGAACGCGTCAGCCGTCGTTAGCATCGATGTTCTGGACGAAAACGATAACGCTCCTCAGTTCACCCAAAGCGAATCGGCGATTTCCGTGGTGGAGAGCACTGCGCCGAACATCGCGTTGATGCAATTCCACGCCACGGACGCTGATTTGGGACTGAATAGCGAAGTGACATTCTCCATCACGGCCGGGAACAGGCGCGACTCGTTCCGCATCGACGCCGCCACGGGCACGCTGTACCTGCACCGGGCCTTGGACTTCGAGGACCTGAGCTGGTACGCGCTCAACATCACGGCGTCGGACGGCGGCAACGCGCACCTCTCCACGACCATCCCGTTCCGCATCAATGTCCTCGACAGCAACGACAACGCGCCCTCGTTCCCCAACACCGCCATCGTCCGCCAGATCCGCGAGGGCATCTCTGTCAACGAGCCCATCGTGACGGTGACCGCCGAGGACCCCGACTCGGGCGCCAACGGCCGCATCGTCTACTCCATCGTGGCGCAAGAGCCCCTGGAGATGAAGCAGCACTTCGCCATCAACCCCCACACCGGCGTCATCTTCATGAAGCTGCCGATCGACCGCGAGACCGTGGACACGTTCAAGCTGACCGTCCGCGCCACCGACCAGGCCGAGCCCCCGGAGCGCCGCCTGTCCGCCGAGAAGCTGGTGACAGTCCTCGTGGACGACGCCAACGACAACGCGCCCGTCTTCGTGTCCATGTCCGCTGTCCTGTTACCCACGTCCGGCGACTTCGTCATGACAGTCCAAGCCCATGACGCGGACTCGGGGAGCAATGGCCTGGTTACCTACGACCTGGTGAGCGGCGACCGCGATCTGTTCAGCCTGCAGCGCGCTACGGGCGCGCTGACACTCCGCCGGCCTCTACCCTCGCCGTTGTACCGCTACGAGTTGGCCGTGAAGGCGTCCGACGAGGCGGTGCAGTCGGAGCGCCTCTCGACGGACACCTACATCTCGGTCTTGGCCCCCGGCTCGCCGGCGCCGGGCATCCCCGTCCCGCAGTTCTCCGGGGGAAGCAAGTCCGCCAGCGTGTCTGAGAACATGCCCGCGGGCACCTCGATTCTGGCCGTGAGCGCCTCCCTGCCGGGCAGGCCGTCGGCCAAGATAGAAATGTTCGTGACGAATGTGACCGCTTGTGGCGGAGGACCGCAGGCTCCACGCCTGTTCGCCATCGACCCCAAACTTGGAGTACTCATCACAGCTGCGCCTTTGGATAGAGAAGCCGGCCCCTCTTGCTACGACGTGGAGGTGCTGGCCGCAGTCAGCAACGGCAACGAACCCCTCACCTCTAAAACAAAGGTCAGTCCAATTGCTATCAACCAAAACCTTCGTTCAAATATCCAACGTTTTTTGGGAAATACTCTCTAACCGACTTTAAAAGTTCAGAAAATCACGCTTTTAAAAACATTTTGATTCAATAATTCCAAGAATGCCCTCGCCTGAAAATTTTGTAAAACAGCTTTTTGGAACTGTCAAATTTTTTTGCTGTGGACTTGAGGATATTTTTTAAGCCGAAAATATGCAAATTAAGTAGATACTTTCGTCTTTGAGGTGTCTAAATATTTCCGCACAATAGCACGGACAGACCAGGGTTATGGGCGCAATTTCTGAAAATTACCTGAAGAGATTATCTCTTGCTCAAACCATTTCTCCAAAATATTTTGGTTATTTTAATGAGAAACTCCGAGGAAGGACGTCGTGTTCACTGTACGGTATTCCGCTCGTCCTCATTGTCAGTCGAACAAATAAAAAATATCTTCGCCAAGATTAACAGTCGGAAGAGATAATTTCTTAATAAAGCCTCTTTTATTCTATCAAGATTCAATAATCCCTGGAAAAAAGGAAGAGAGAAAAAAAAGGCCCCTAAGATATTGGCTTCAAAACCACACTGGAATGACTAAATATATTTCTCAAATATTGGTCATATTTTGATCCACAATCTACATAAAAACAGTCATTCCTTCGAAAGTTTATAATCATCGCTTACCTCTCCTAACTCAACTAAATTTTGTAGCCGATTTGTGCCCGAAAAATTCGCTACAATTTGATACTTTATGAATTTTGCCAAAAGTTTGGTAACAATCATCTCGTGTCTGGGTTTAAATCTTTTCCTATGAAGCTATTTTTCGCAGGAACGTTAACTATTAGATAATCTAAATGGAAAGCAGTTGATTATTAGTGAGTTGCAATAGCGACACGTTTCATAAGCCTCTTACTTGGAAGTGGAGCAGACTTGCTATGACAAACTGTCATTTTCCGTCATGCTGTGGCGACGAAATAAAGCTTACTCGGTCGCACCAGTAAAAGTGAAGTACCCAATCAACCTGATTCCTCAAAATTTAAGGCATGAGCATCTTGTCATCATTATCTCGAAAACGGTTCCAAAATCTCAACCGAGTTCTTACAAGATAAGAAAACATGGTTCCCTGTAATTAAAATAATGGACGTACGTTGAGGTAGACGTATACATTATATAAATTTTATATTCATAATTCATTATGGAATTTAATTGATACAGTTTTCATCCTCTCTTCCCGAACCAAATTTAATTATACGGTTTCTCGATCATCCTGTCATTGCTATTTCTTTTGTAGATACTAGTGCCGCTGTCATTTCCCGTTTTGAGATTAAGCGTTTAGGCATATTTCTCTACCTTTTCTTTAGAAGAGGTTTAAGGATGTTTGATCGCTTCAGTCTAGTCAAGTTCATTTAAACCTTAAAAATCAATCTTCGAAAAGCAATCAAAGTCATTTTATAGAGACGCAAGAGTAGGTGATTTGATTCATCTTCGCGCCAAAACGCGCTGATTTAGAGGTTTTTGTGCGATATTTCTGTTACATGATCGGTGAGAAATGGATTTTTTTTAGCTAAAAGTGTTCATTTTAATGTATTCAACTAAAAATATTTTTTTACAGAAACTCCCGCGTTATTTTTTTTACAATTCGCTAAAAACTAGTATTTTTAGGTTATAGTGTCCGTATGAAACCGTGTAAAATTCACAACCTTTAGCTCCTCAAAATTTAAAAATCACTCCGTTAAACCGGATGCAAAATTTTAACCAACTATGCAGGACCATGTCAGCTATAAGTTTTGAGAGTTTTAATGACTGAAACCGGTAACGGTTAAACCGATCAAACATTCTTAAGTCTGGCCCGCGACACAAAAATATGAATAAGAGTTGTGACTAAAACTGAATATGACCCCAGGGAGAGATTTAAAACCGAGACTAAAATGTGTGCTAAAAAGAATTGAAAATTAATCCGAGGCATTTAATCTTTCTCGCATTATAATAATTTCATTAAAATATCGACGTTTTTGTTAGAGTCCTTAACTCAAAAAGTTGCAATTTTTATATTTACATCAATTTGGCACCATTGCATAAAAAATGCCTGCAATGTTTTTACTTTGAACCCTTGCCAAGAGAACGCTTGGAAATCACCGCTTGTTAGTTTGTACGATCGGATTTCGGAAAGAAAGCTTTCCTCTGTAATTCAAAATGACTCAACATTTTTCTTTCAGATATCAAAATAGAGGTTAATTTGCAAACTTGCTACACGTGAGAAAGTTTGTTCATCTAGTCCTTTGTAATTACAGTAGAAATCGTATATAACGAGCACGAAGATCAAGCCGAATTCGCTCGTTATAACCGGTTCTCGTTATAACCGATATCGCTATATTTATATACGTGC
>Ga0058701_10005378_pt1 | contig 10610 bp, 2 predicted proteins | sample AgamicOrMae_FD_97039 | JGI IMG/M metagenome (GOLD analysis project Ga0058701, IMG submission 97039) | Agave microbial communities from Guanajuato, Mexico - Or.Ma.e | ecosystem: Host-associated > Plants > Phyllosphere > Phylloplane/Leaf | place: Guanajuato, Mexico | collected 2012-06-04 | reverse complement strand
CAACCAAAGTGTTCGTTTCCGCCGCGGAGAAAATGACTTTGTACTCAGCAAAACGTTCGTTAATATAGCAAACCAGAATTGTTGGGGTGACGATTCTACTTTGTTACGGTGACAGCTGTATTTGTCGCGATAACAAATCATTTTGTTGTAAGAAATGAAATTGTCACCACGATTCTGGTTTGCTGAGGCTATATTAACTCATAAGAGCCCAAAGTATTTGGAGTGAAATTTCGCTTAACAAAATTTCGGATGATTTTTCCCATTAAAATACGCAATTTTAAACTTTGAAGAATGCCTAAATTATCAAATTTCATATTTTTTGAGGGGTGATATTTTTTAAACTGTGACAAGTCAAAATCGAATATTTCTAATAGTAAGCTGTAAATGACTAATTATATAGTTGAAAATGACTAAAGAATAGCCTTTTTTGACTAGAAAACAGTCAAAATTGACTTGTTGAAAAATGAAAATTTTAGCTACTATTCTTTAGTCATATTTGACCATTTCACTTTTACAGTGAAGGGAACCTTACAAAACTGACGTGAAACAATAGTATAAATATTCTTAGAGCAATTTCACATTAAAGCACGATGCTTACGCTCATTTTGTTCCTATATCAGTTTTCTGCGGGTAGAAATAAAGAAACTAGGCGGTCTATAGACTTTCTTTGGTTTATAAACGTGCCTATATTTTTTCCAGCTGTTTTTTTTTCGGTGGAGCAAAGCACGAATAACTGTGTCACAGGAGTGATCGCCATTTTGGAAATAGACATGGAAGTTTGTGTCAGTCCTTTCTGTCACGGTTCCATGACCATGACACAATGACTATACAAGATGGCGCTTCCAAAATATTTTGACAGTTCTGCGGTTAGTTTCTCGTTACAGGACACATCGCGAAGAATGCGTACCACATATTCAGAATCTTGTCTAAGTCACTCACCGTCACAAAGTAGCGTTTTGAGAAACATCGGGAACGGATCTCCACCCACCTGTGAAGGTACAACAAAGACGTCTGTAATACAACCATCAAAATATGCATTTAAATCACTTAATAAAGGCATTATTTTCGGTGTGCTTTTTTTCGAAGTGTTTTGAGCGTCAACAAAAATGAGATTACCACCGAAGTGTCAGTATTCACACATAATTAAAAAATAATAAGTTTTAGACCGAGATAGCTATCTGCGCGTGATAATGTTCGAGATAAAACAGGCAACGGTACATTAGCTGAACGCAAGACGGAACAACATCGCCACAAGAATGGCAGTCCCTAACAATGCAATATAGCAAGTCAGAAACTCAGACGCTCCTGATAATATTTGACTAACCCATTGCTACCGTTAGCTGTAACTGCTAAAAAGTTTACAAAAACTGAAGCCGATAAATGTACGTTATTAAATTGTCTAAGAGGCGGATGAAGCCAATGTTTGAAAGGATTCTGCAAACAAATGCATGTTGGAGTGGTAGAGGCATAGCTGTTTCCTCACAGCAAAATAAAGCTTGGACTGAGGCAAAAAAGAGCTCGTAAGAACTAGAACTGCTTTGAACGTAGAAGATAACAAATAAGCAGAACGAGAAGAACAGGTTTGTAATTTGTTAAACGTAGCTTACGTTTGTTAAGAAACTGGCTAAAAATAACGTGTTAGAACTCACCATCCCAGTAAAACCTAATCACCCGTTTTAGGAAATGCTGTACCTGTTTTGAGTGTGAAACTAAAACGAGGGTAGTATGTATTCTGGCTGTTTTTGTTCAGCCACATCAATGGAAAGCTCTCGCCGAGACATTTTTAATGATGTGCTTGAACACAGGTCTATCTTGAAAAATAACCAAAATACGTACTACCCCCGTTTTAGTTTCACACGCAATACAGGTATAGAACTCCCTGAAAAGGGCATTTGTTTTTACTGTGACCAACATACGTACAATCCATTAAATCAATTTTGAAAAACCTAAGCTTCGTTTCGAACCACTGCAACCAAATTATCGCCATTGGTGTAAATGCAAATCTATTTACAGTAAAAGAAACAATTATATCCAATGTAAAATTTGTTGCCTAAATACAATGGAAATTCCGATAAAAACTAGGCCAATGGAAAGGGGGGAATCCCTTCATCCCCCTCACACACACGCCACTGCTGATTAATCACAATTAATGAATATAGCTAAGGTTCAGCTGAATATATCAAGCGTTACCAGAAATGGTTCCTCTATTCATCCTAAATCATAATTTTGAATCCGTCAAAACTAAGACCATTAATCACTTCCGGCATCTTGAAAAAAATCGCTGCTCCCGTGGAGGGCGCTATGCATTGCGAAACCGCATTCTTTTCCGGATGCAAGGTACACCAAATCCCTCGGACAGCATCCCTATGGACCAGGAGCAACCTCTTACGTAACCCGCCCTTTCATTCAACTTTTTTCATCCGTCTCCTTTTAAAAAGAGGGTTACTTCATATCCTCAGTTGCTTCACTCACCCCTCGAGGTATAGTACCTCGCTGGAGCAGGTATAATACAACTATGATCGCGCTGATTGCGTCATTCCTTCAGTAGGTCAGTGTGTGAGAAGACCAAAGGGAACAAGCATAAATCAGGGGATCAACGTTTCATTGGAATGCCTTTGAGGATCTGCGCCTCTTGACATTTAAAACGTGTCATATGACGTAAATAGACTGTCGCATCCCTCATCTAAATAGGCTCTGCTTCCTTTGTTTGGTCGAGATGAATCACTTATTTTCTAGGATGCAGTGAAGGCGAAGCCCACACAGCGAGATTAAAAAAAAACTATTTCAATACTATGAAGCAGACGCTAAAAAATTATTAAAAAATATTGAAGTGTCACCACCTCCCCGAAAAAAAATCCTGAAGAGAGAATGCTCTAAATAGGACTAATTGCCTTTCGAAAAAGTAATTCTGATTTCTACATCTAATTGCGTTGCTCTTAAGAAGGTGCAACTTTTCTAATCGGCGTAACCCTTGCGATTTTGAAATAAACTTTCTGATGAGCGATAAAATCGATTTTGGCAATTAATTCGAATGGCTTTAAAAAACATAAGAAGAGTCCTTGAAGAAGGGAACGACTTCAGTTTCTGCTTTGAACACATTTGCACTAAATTTAAAACCTCGACTATTATTTAACGTGTCCAGCATTATTATTTTCTTACAAAGTTCTTTTCCCCTTTGAGTTCATGACTGGTTTTATTCTACAGCATATTTTTTTCCTGGCGTTCAAACATACTTTATCCCATGGTTCGGGGAGGTTTTACATATACCAAAGAAAGTGTTTTAGGGGTCAAAACAGTGTTCTTCTTATAGTACTAAAAATCCTTTCCTTAAAAAATGAAGAAAACTAAAAGGAAAATTTGGTAAAGAACATTCGCCTTAAATTTGATATAGTCATTTTTTGATTAATTGTTTCAGTCATTTTCGTTTGACTATTTAACCTAATCATATCTAAATTCAGTGTTAAATTGTCAAAATTGGCTTAGATTTAGCAGTAAAAACATTTCTACTATTTTTAGTATTAATATTAGTACCAATATTAGTTTGGGCTCTAAGTCTAAAATAAGTAATTTTTTGCACTCTTGCTCGAGGATCCCCCTGTGAGAGGATACGCGAAGAAAAGATATTTGAGGCGACGAAAACATCTTATTAGTGCCGGGTCCGCGTGACGTGGCTTGTGTAGGCGTGGGGTTGGCATACCATTCAGCGAGTTCTTTTATTCACTATTTAAATAGCCTTTTCTGACTAAAAAAATATTTAAAATTGACTAATTGAAATAATCAAATATTAGCTACTAAACTTTGTTCAAATTTGACTTATTTCTAAAGGTAAGCTGTAAATGACTAATTGAATACTTAAAATAGACTAAAGAATAGTCATTTTTGACTTAAAAATATTCAAAATTGACTAATTGAAATATGAAAATTTTAGCTACTATTCTAAAGTCAAAATTGACGATTTCACATTTACAGTGTTTCGTCACATGTCAAGATTAATTTTCCCCGTCGTTACTCAAAATTGTCATCTTTGAATTCCGTCACTCAAGAGAAACCAGAGCAACAAATAAACAAAAGCAAACATTACCAAGAAAAAATACACAACTAGAGATCAGTGCCCTTGTTTGGAGAAAGCATTCCCGATGCTGCACGATGACACAAGTCTATCCAGCGCAGAAGAAAGTTTCTTCAAAGTCACGCAAAACGTCTCTTCAAGTCGCTAAACCATTCTGCCCCAGAACCGCGCAATCAGCCAGATCCGCAGATACGCCACCCTTTGGGCCCGTCCGCGAGTTGCATGCTGAAAGGGCCCTCACTGGGTTGACCGTGAGCGGGGTAAGGGCCGTCAGGGTAAGGGACGTCCTAAGAGTCCTCCTCAGGGACTGTCCCCGATCGTGCGCTGTCTTTTATTAAATACCTTCGACCACCGAATTTAAGTCGAAAGAAACACAAAACGGCGCCTTTTATTTGTGTTGCGCGGCCGCGATTCCCAGTCCCGCATGCAAAGAAGCCAAGGGACTCCGCAGTTGCAACTTCTTTTATTCCCCTTGCATTCGAGACCCCAAAGCTAATTTTCCGTCTTGTATCCTACCTTCTCCGATTTAATCCTACTCTTTCGCGTTGCCGTTTGCAGTCATAAAACTAGGCGTTCATGTTCGCCCTTCGTGAAAAAAAAATGCCTGTAAAGTACGATGTAATGAGTAGGTTTATATTTGGGTAGTTTTATCGGTGTTAAAAGCGCAATGGATAAAGAGGTTAGTAGTTGATGTTGCTTAAACTGTTCGTTAAATATACAAGGTGCATTTATGAGGGATGATGTTAAAGGATGTTAATGGGAAATCGCAGCGCAAGCAGAAAGGGGTAACAACTCATGATATCCGGTGTACGAAGGTCCTTGGTATCCGTCTGTTATCCGGTTGATATCCTTGATATCCGGCTGTTGGATTCGGTCGAAACATGGCTGTTTTCAGCAATTAATCGAATTATTTACCCTCTGACTACTGTCCACTGATATCTAGCTTATACTTAGGTATATCCAGCTGATATTTTGTAATTATCTGCCGGAATCTGTCATATATTTAATTTTGGTCAATTTTCTCTGGATACCCGTTTATTATACCTCTGATATCCAGCTGATATCCTTGATATCCTAAGATACGATGTACAGATTTACATCAAGATGTTACCCCTTAGTGAGCAGAATTACAATCAACAGGAAGATTTTTTCTAAAAAAAGATAAAGTTTTTTCCAAAATACGGCTGACAATATTATTGTTGTGTCTCACATTACATTTTTCATGGCCTACTTTTAAAAATAAAAATATATTATTGCTGTAAAAAAGTAGGTCCACTGAATTGACTACCGAGCTCCTACCGCAAGAGAACCAAAATATTGACACTTCAATGAGTTCTTTGTCGTTGTTGTTTTTTTTGTTTGTTTTTTTTCTTTTTCCGAGAAAAGTTGTCACCACAGGAACTTAGAGGTGACATAATATGTAGTTCATTTAAGATTAAGATTATAAGAAAATTCGATAGGGTTTCAAATTTACACGGTTAAAATTTTAGTCTGCGGGTATAAATGTACATCCCAAAAAAATGAAAAATTTAATGACAGGCGTATTTTTTTTTCTTATTGTCAGCTGGACTTGTTTAGCATGCAGCCGATAAAAAAAATATATTGCGGTGAAAAGTCTGGTTTCCCCTAACGGATAACAAAAAATCGCCCTTCGACTAGCAATCGCCTTCACGTTATCCCGGGCCGATTATGAGAAAAGCTTTGTCACTCACGCGTAAAAAGAGAAGAAGAAAACGCGATAATTATGAGGCACACGCCGGAAGCGCACATTGTTGGCGAATTGGCGGAAATTCTTGAGCCGGCTGATCACCGAGTTTTCTTCCGCGGTCCATTATTTCCCGGTCATCGAGTACTAAGCACCCCAAGTATTGCGCCTTCCACATTCTTTATCTGATTATCTCGCAGTCTTAATTGTTGCGGAGAAAGGCTCCTCCACGAGTCACGAGGGGCCGCCAGGGGCCAGCGCGCAGCTCCAACCCAGCCCCGGCGCAAGGCAGAAGCCGAAAGGGAGTCGCAATAAGTCCTACAGTCGTAATGGTATGAAAGAAAACACGCCGAGGCCAACCAATCTTAACATTCCCTTTTTTGCTGAACAAAGTCGCCTTGCCTGTTCATTTGGATCAGATGATTGGAGATCTTTTTTTTGTGAGGACATTGATACGATATGATTTAGTTGGTAATACGATGAACTGGTGCAGCGTTTTGATTGACAGAGGAAGGGCGGGCTGAAATAGAGGCGAATGACTGGCGGGAGTTTTTCTTGGGTGAAACCCGAGATGCGTTATTTCACGGCCATTTCACGGCTTTCAAATTCAGGTTTGTATGGTGAAATCCACATCTGTAATGTTTAAGAAAGACGAAGTCTAATGTCAAGGACTAGGATGTATGCTGTCCTAAAATAGCCGGTGACAGGAATCTAGGATCGGATTGAAATGACCATGTGCTTCCACGTGTCTCAGCAGCTTTGCAACGCGGTGCTTTAACTCATAACAGCCCCAAAGTATTTACAGTGAAATTTCGCTTAAGAGAAATTAGAGGGATTTTCTCCATTAAAATACGAAATTTTATGCTTTGAAAAATGCCTAAATTATTTTATTTCAGGTTTCCAGAGGGGTGATATTTTTCAAATTTTGAAAATACTGAACTTAGAAGGTCCTCTAAAAGAAAATTTTCTGATTCCGAACGGCAACGCTGGGTGGTAATGGGTTGAAATAAATAAATATACAGTATGTATCCATTATTCTAGTAAAAATCGCTACGTGAATATTTCATATCCGAGTTTTAGATATTACTTAACCCACTACCGCCCAGCGATGCCGTTCGGCAACAGAAAAAGATATTTTATAGGATCTTTTCAGTTCAGTGTTGTCACAATTTAAAAAATAACACACCTCTGGAAACGTGAAATTTCATTATTCAGGCATTTTCTTAAGCTTGAAATTGCGTATTTTAATGGGAAAAATCCTTCTAATTTCTCTTAAGCTAAATTTCACTCGTAATACTTTAGGCTGTTATGGGTTAGTGTTCCACCGCTTTTGAACCTAAATAAGCCTACTTCCAAAATGCGTCCAACTTGTCCAGTTGAGTCATTCTTCACTCTCTACCAAGATGAGTAATCTACTAAGTACTATCGAGGAAAGTAAAAACTTAAAAAATATGAGAACAATCAAACCAAACTACAAGGCTTAAAAACGGTAATTAGCGACTTGCTATGCGCAAAAAGAAATGACTTTTGTCTCATTAAAAAAAAATTTGTCACGATGACAATCGCGCTTTGTTCATGTAGCCTACAGACTACAACCGTATCTATTGAAATAATAAACATTTTTTGTCACCTTTACTATTTTCTTGTCTCCATTACAATTTTTCTAGCAAGTGTATAAAAATTGTCGTCTGAATATTTTAATTTTGACAAAGTCATTTTTTGAGTGAATGGTATGACCATTTAAATGAAAAAAATAGATACTAGGAAGAAGAATATTACTCTTGGATAATTATAATTTTATCATCATCTTAAAGCGGGTAGAAAACCACATAAACTCAAGTTTCTTTTACTTTTTGTTTACGTATTCAAAGATTTTTTTCTTGGTTTAACCCACTACCGCCCAGCGATGCCGTCCGAAAACAGAGGAAAAAAATTGAGGATTTTTTCAGTTCAGTATTTTTACAATTCAAAAAATATCGCACCCCCTGGAAACCTGAAATTCACTAATTTAGGCATATTTCAAAGCTTAAAATTTCTTATTTTAAGGGGGAAAATCCTTTTAATTTCACTCCAAATACTTTGGGCTGTTATAGGTTAAGGAAACATTTTTGAGCTAGTTCAAGGGTATAATGCTGTTTCTGGGGAGCACAATCTATTACACAAAGTTTCTGTGCCTCGAAATAAACACTTTCAGTCGGCCTTGTGAGCAGTGCAGAGAACTGGGCGCAAGAGCTGAGACCCCATCACAAGCAGCCAGTGTAACGCGATTTCCATACGTTACGCAAGGGGGAACCGAACATGGAGGAGATACAACGATGCTATTTATTGCTTTAATGGACAACGGAATTTGGTGAATTTGGAGACGCCGAGGGCAATCTGCACATCTTTCTTTTAGAGCAAGCTGTAGTTGTCAGCGTTCAAAGATAAATCAAGTGATTCGATCTGATCTCAAGGGTTAAGTAATCCAGATTCTTGGTTCGCATTCTCGAGTATGATATGTAACCCTCTTTTCTCTGAAGAGATCGCGGCAAGCGGTCCTCCTGATTAATGGGTTAGATTGCCCACTTTACGATTCCTTCTATTTGTAGTGTGATTTGTGCGTGGGGAGACAGCAAAAAAGTGATTCCATGCAAAGGTCATACGGTATATTCACGTAGTGTGGGGACAAGCACTAACCAACATCTACCAAAAGAGAATATTTGGACGGTGACGGTAACTGTAAAACGAAGATCATCGTGTCTCTCTTTAATAGGTAATGACGCATTTACACCTCGGATATCCAGAAAAGAATAATAATTGTTGAAAAGAGTTGTTTTCCTTGCATCACATACTGTTTTATTTGGATGAGAAGTTTTCCCCCTTGGGACAATTAGCTTCTACTCCTGAAGCCATTAGCTTTTCCTCTTTATTTTGAGAATTATCGTATTCATAGGTCGTGATTTTTCATCTGAATTCTCGTGCAACAAATTCCCCTACACTTTTTTTTCTTGCAACAATAAATTTCTCTTACCGCAAGAAAAAAATGGATATTTGTCGTCGGAAAGATCTTGTTGAAAGTTCTCCTTTAATATGACTGCATGTTGGGCGGCACCCACAAACGCCAAATTTCAAAACCGCCAACGCCGTACCCGCCAGTATCAAATAAGCGCCAATAATCATAACTGACAAATTCAAAGGTTCGGTCGGGTAGGGTAAGGTAAGGTTACGTTAGGTAAGGTTATGTTATGTTAGGTAAAGGTTAGGTAAGGTTAGGTTAGGTAAGACTAGGTTAGGTTGGTAGCGGCGTTGGCGGATTTGAAATTTGGCGTTAATGATACTACCCCTCCATGTTTATATACTGAAAGATTAGGATGAGATGCGCTTGCACTATTTTAAGGTTCTTAAAACAAGTGAACCTACCTAAAGAAGGTACTATATACGTGGGGATGTATAACCCTATACCGGGTTAGACTCTACGCGAAGGGTAACCACTGGGCTTCTCTTCCGCGTATCGAGATGTTTATATTATCAATCAGAACACAATGGACAACCTGTCTGATAAAAAAGGTAGGCTGTTAGCTGGCAATCTAACGGGTAAACAAGTCATGACAGATCATACGTCCCTTCAGAAACCAGCCTTGACATTAAACTCAACATATATGTTTGAAAAGGCTCGTAAGATAGAGATAACAACGTGTACCCCTTTGGAGCTGATGTCAGTTCCAAGTTAATCAACTAAAGCAAAAGTTTGGACTGGATTGGCATCCCGCAAGGCACTCTAACAAAGTGCCCCCCTTAAGGCGACATCCTCGAATCTTAGCTTCCACTTGTCCGCGCGGATTGAGGTTAGGAAATGAAGTCTTTGAGGACGTGCCTATGAGGACGACGGTCATTAGCCAGTGTAATCCTGGAACGCATTGCCGCACGTGGAGGCCAGGATCATGACAACGTCGTGCAAATACTCATAGGTATTACAGCCCCACGACCGCTGAGTCCCCGGCTACTTTCGGAAGAATAACCTAATTGCGCTTTAATGGAATCTCTCGGGAGAGCGACTTGGGGGTGTTCACGATCTTGCCAGTCTGTGGTTTGACCTCTTGCCATTGCCAGACCGGGATCTTAATCAACTTCTTGCAAGCATTAATATGATATTTGACGCGGGTCTAAGGAGGCTGCCTTAGGCCTGATCAAGGCAAAACAATGTGTGTATGTGAGCGTGTGGATAAACCGGCATTGATTCTAAGCAAAAACAAATTATGTCTGGTGAGAATGTGAAGAATGTTAGCAAGATCGCAGGCTTTGGTGGCGTTGATGATAAAGTAGTTTCAGTACAGCCACATGTGTCGTTGAATAAAACTTTAACTTAAAGTTAAACTCTTAGTTTTTCAGTTTTAGACATCGATGGTGGCTGTACCTGTATCATGTGAAGAAATTGCTGGTTTACGGCCTTTCGCTCTAATCATATGGATATGACATGAGAGTACATGATTTGTCCAAAAACTAGGACCATCTTGCAAGGAAAAAAATAATTTGCCGCTACATTAAAAAAAATTGACATCAGAAAACATTTTTATGGGAGTGTGGCTATTCAGATATCTATCTCAAAAACAAGAGAGACGTACGTATGACCATGTAATTTTCATACTCACAACAGGTAAGGTAAATATCCGACCAGGAGCTTTGTACTCACTGGACTCGTGTTTCGGTGTGTTGTCAAATTTTCGGGTAGCTGTCATACGCGCCAAAAACCACAAGCGCCAACGCCGCAAGCGCCAATCCGTAATCGCCAAACGAGAAAAGTCGCAAACGCCAAAGGTCTTAACCGCAATACTAACCTTACCTAACCTAACTTAACCT